>JAEEGL012736074.1_pt1 | contig 13884 bp, 15 predicted proteins | sample 9134231 | NCBI WGS metagenome assembly JAEEGL01 (sample SAMN16246548, study PRJNA631951) | gut metagenome | biome: gut microbiome; feature: rumen; material: fiber-attached | host: Bos | place: Iran: Karaj | collected 2018-10
AGCATTTTGCGCATAAGAATTTACTTAATACCGACATATTTAATAGTCTTTTTAGAATATGCTAACAGTACGCCAGATACTCGTGACATATAATTGTGAAAACAATCTTAAAAAAGTTAATAAATGCACGAAATAATTGAATTATATGTGTATAATGTAAGCATGAAAACTCGGATTCTGGATATTTTGGATATCGAAGCAAAACATGCAAAAGACTTCAGGCGGACCATCCTTGAAACTCTGCAAAAGGACGAAGAGCTTAGGCACATTCCTGTAATTATGCTGACTTCAGATAAGGAAGCGGAGGTTCAGAGTCTGGAAAACGGCGCAGTTGACTTCCTCAGCAAGCCGTTCGAGAAGCCCCCGGTCATCAAGGCCAGGATTCAGCGCTCTATTGAGCTTGCCGTCGACAGACGTATCATTAACAGCACCGGAACTGATGCTCTGACCGGACTTTTTACCAAGCAGTACTTTTTTGAATATGCTATGGAGTATGATAAATTCCACCCGGATCACGGTGTGGACGCTGTTGTTGTGAATATCAGCAAGTTCCATCTTTTGAATGAGCTCTATGGCCGTAGTTACGGAGACCGGGTACTGTGCTGTATCGCGGATGGTGTTCGCAACGTGGCGGCAAAATGCGGAGGCATTTCCAGCAGGGTTGATGCGGATATTTTTTACATGTATATCGAGCACCAGGAGGATTATGAGGAACTGGTAAAAGAACTGAAGGAGCCCCTGGAGGGCATTATGAAGCCTTCAGATATCAGGATACGTGTAGGGATTTATCAGGATCTTTTGCATTATGCCACGATTTACCAGAGATTCGACAGAGCATTTATTGCCTGCAATGCCATGGGCAGATCGCTGCAGGCGGAGAATTATGTCTTGTACGACAACTCCATGCACGAGCAGGAGATTTATGAAGCGAGACTTCTTGAAAATATTGATATTGCACTAAAGAAAGGTCAGTTCTCGCTGGCGTTCCAGCCCAAGTACGATATTACCGGCGATGAACCAAAGCTGAGCAGTGCAGAGGTTTTAGTCAGGTGGAAGCATCCGAAGTTTGGAAACGTGAAACCGGATTACTTTATCCCGCTATTCGAGGAAAATGGTCTGATAAAAGAACTGGACAGATACGTCTGGACTGAGGCCGCAAAGACAATCAGGCGTCTTAAGCACATGTACGGTGTAATGATTCCTGTGTCGGTGAACGTTTCAAGGGTTGATATTTTTGATCCGGATTTGACGGATTTTTTGCAGGGAATACTGAAAAATAATAATCTGAAACCGGAGAACATGCATCTTGAGATTACTGAGACGGCATACACTGATAACACCTCTCAGATTATTAAGGTAGCAAAAGAGCTGAGACAGAACGGCTTTAAACTTGAGATGGACGATTTTGGAAAGGGATACTCGTCACTTAACATGCTGACAAGCCTTCCTATTGACGGACTTAAACTGGATATGGCGTTTATTAAAGATATTGCCACGGATGACAGGGAGATGAAAATGGTGGAGTTCATCATTTCCATCGGTAAATTCCTTCAGGTGCCGGTTGTTGCAGAAGGCGTGGAGACAGAGGAACAGTATCTCCTTTTGAAAAGAGCCGGGTGTGATGTGATCCAGGGTGATTATTTCTCAAAACCTGTGACTGAAAGTGAGTTCGGCGCGTTGATTGAGAAGGAACTGAAGAAGGGCGGAGTAACATGACGCTTGATAAGCTCAGAGAACTTGGTGCAAATGTAGATGAGGGTCTGGAGAGATGCATGGGCATGGAGGACTTTTATCTGGAAATGATCGAGCTTGGTATGTCGGATGAAAGGTTCGAAACTCTGGGATCTGTGCTGGAAAAAAAGGACCTGGAGGAAGCTTTTGAGCAGATTCATGCCCTTAAGGGTGTTGTTGGGAATCTGGCACTTGGGCCGCTTTATGATAAACTTATTTCTCAGAGAAATGAATTCAGGCAGTGATATTTCACTGATGTTATGAAAAAGAGGGGCATTATGGAAAAGAGAGAAAATCCAATAGAGTATATCATCGAGCACGTGTCAGAACTTGATCTTTTGGGACGCGTGCGGGTGTTTTTCAGATGGCTGTTTCTTGGCTGCATCACAGGTGCTGTGGTTGGTGTGATTGGAACGGCCTTTTATTATGCAATAGTCTTTGCGACAAGCTTTAGAAAGTCTCATGACTATATGATCCTGGCGCTTCCTTTGGCGGGTCTTTTTATTGTGCTTATGTACAGACTTTGCAAGGACTACGAGGATAAGGGCACGAATCTTGTCATCAAGTCTATTCAGGAGGGTGAAAACCTGCCTGTTACCAAGGCTCCGCTGATCTTCATTTCAACCTCGCTGACGCATCTGTTTGGAGGTTCCACCGGACGTGAAAGTGCAGCACTTCAGATGGGAGGCAGCATTGGTTATAATCTTGGAAAACTCTTTAAGCTTAAAGAGGGGAATATCAAGATCATCACGATGTGCGGCATGAGTGCTGCATTCTCAGCACTTTTCGGAACGCCGATGACTGCTGCGTTTATGGCGATGGAGATAGAAAATGTAGGTATCATGTACTATTCGGCCCTGGTACCCTGCGTTATTTCTGCATTGGTGGCTCAGGGTATCGGCAAGATGCTGGGGGTTACAGCTGAAGTATTTCCTGTGAGTGTCGTTCCTGAATTTACCCCATACCATGCTGTATTTACGGGGATTTTGGCAATTCTGTGCGCGGCTGTAAGTGTATTGTTCTGCTCGATTCTTAAGTTTTCAGGCAAGACCTACAAGAAGTTTTTCCCGAATCCGTACACTCGTGTATTTGTGGGTGGATGCATTGTTGTGGCTCTGACCTTCCTGTCGGGAGTTCGTTATTACAACGGTGCAGGTATGGATGTTATTGAGATGGCTATTGAAGGAAATGCTCCTTATCCGGCATTTCTTTTGAAGATGATATTTACGGCACTGACTCTTGGCGCAGGCTACAAGGGTGGTGAAATTGTACCTGCCCTGTACATCGGTGCAACCTTCGGGTGCCTGTATTCACAGCTGTTTGGATTTGATCCGGCACTTTGCGCGGCCATCGGTATGGGTGCGTTGTTCTGCGGAGTTACCAACTGCCCGATCTCTTCGCTGTTTATCTGCTTTGAGCTGTTTGGATTTAAGGGGATGCCGTATTATCTTTTGGCGATAGCGCTGAGCTATACGTTCTCAGGCTATCACAGCCTTTACAGCAGTCAGAAGATTGTTTATTCCAAGTTCCACAACAAGTACGTCAACCGCGAAACACTATAAAACCGCTAGGAATGCGCATTGTGCTGTGCGTACTTGCTGCACATTATGGGCACGAAAAAGGGGCCTCGCCAAGATGATCATCTTTAGCGATAGCCCCAAGAAATCATGTTATTAAAGCATTTCTACTGAACGAAACTCGTCGAACTGCGGATCTTCCACAAAATTCTTTATCAGATTAAGCGGAGTAAGTCCGATTGCTTCGTGATGAATCTGTTGTCTGATCACCATTTTCTCATAGGAAGAAAGCTGGCAAAATTCCGGATGGCTTGCCTCATACTTCTCATTAAGCTGATCAAACAAATTATACTCCGGATCACCCCACGCAAAAACTTCGGCTGTCTTCAAGTTTGGTTTGAACGGAGAATATTGCAATTGGCTGTTTCCCACAATTGTAGCTCCTTTCTCTTAAAACAAAATGAAGTTGCATAAATCCGAAGGCAATGTAGCCCCTCCACAATATGATACCATAAATTTAAACGAAATTTAATAAAATATAATAAAAAATTTACACATTCTTTTTTCCCCTATAATTGCATAGTTGGACCCATAGAAGTACTATAAGTCTAGGATAAAATGAATGTGCGCCCGATTGGGTGCACCGCCGGAAATACCTGATTAGAGTGTTTCCCACCAAGAAAAAGAGGTATTTATATGGCAATGTCTATAGGTGGAATCGGAAGCGCTTATGGCATGAGCTACATACAGCCCATGAACTACACGCTGAAGAACGAATCGGATATTTCTGAGGACTTCGCAAAGAAAGGCGCTGCGGGACTTGTGACGAACGTCTCTCCTGTTGGTTATCCAAACGCTCAGGCGATTGCAGGAGATGACGAGGAAAAAGAGAACCCGCTTGCAATTTCTATTGGTTCAGTAATGAAGTCCCAGGAAGCAAACAAGATGTACAACGAAGTTGCACAGAAGTTCCAGGGCATGACAGTTGGCTATAGCCAGAACATGGCAGCTCAGGCCTATGCAACACAGGGCAGTACACTTGATCTTTTTGCATGATAACAAGGTAGGGTTAAATATATGAAAAGCAACCTCCGTGGCAAGACGGGGGTTGTTTTTTTGTGGGCGTGGATATGAAATTTTTAAAATTTGCATTAGTACATTAACACTGTTAGAATTAATCTATAGGGGGAAGAACATTATGCTACAGTTATCTTATGTAGGGATTGCTTTCGCAGCGGTGTTCTATTTAGTATTTGGTGTTACAGTCAGGATTATGGAACTGACTGACCAGGAAAGGAACAAAGCTCGACTAGCTATTCTCATTACGTCACTGTCGTTGACCACGCTCGCTTCACTTCTTGCAGGGTTGATAAACCTTAATCGCGCAAGGATTCTTTTGGGTGTGTTCTTTATTCTGCTTGCCATCGCGGCTTCTGTTTTTCTTGCTGCAATTCTTTTCGAACTCCACAACATTAAAATCAAAATAAAGATGCGCAGATTTATGGTGCTTTTTGACATCGTGGATAAGTTTATTACAGAGGGAAAGACTCGCGAGGAGATTTTGCGTTATCTTATTGAAATTCAGAAGCTTAAGAGAAAAGAAGCTTTGGACTTTTTAGAGTTCATTTCCGATCCTCACAACTATGAGTTTCTTTCGGATGTGAACGAGAAAATTCACGAAGCTCAACTGCTCAAGGGCATTGGGAAGTAAGACAAAAACTGAATATATGTAAAAAAGCGGGTGCCGGCAGTTTGAACTGTTGGCACCCTTTTAAATTCTTAATTCATGATCAGTAAAGCACACAATAGCCAGCATATTGTTCCACTGTAAGTCCGGTTCCTCCAGCATATCCTTCAATGGCTGCAACCTCTGCGTTTGATAATACATAGACGCTGCCAGGATAGTTCTCCGGAGTGAAATCCTCGGGAAGTCCAAAAGTGAAATTCGCAAAGGAACTGGCCACACGGAATTCGGCGTATGGATCCTTGTACTCCACCGTCGTATAGAATCTGTGCGGATCATAGTTTGTGTAATACAGCGCTAACATGAACGGCGATGAGAGTCCGTCATAGGTGGAAATTATCTGTCTGTCATCACCTGCAATCTCGTAAGCTCTTGAAATAGCCTCGCCGTAGCCCGGCATATAGATGCTTGTCGCCCACCTGTTGTAGTCCGTGAAATAATCCTTGGAAAAAGAAATAGCGGCAACCAGAATCACCACTGCCACAGCAACAAAAAGAGCTCTCGCCCTTACCACAACAAACTCCGTACCTTTTATAAAGAAATAAATGAACGGAATAAATGCCATAACCATGCGGCTTGTATCCGGAAGTATCACCATCAGAAGAAGAACATTTGCCACCGTCAGTGCCAGGAAAGCAGCGTTGCCCGGTTTTTTAAACTGAAGAATGCTGAGGACAAATCCCAATGCTGTAAGCGGGAACGAGAACACGTAAAGAGCCGCATATCCCGGGTAGTAGTGGGCCAGTGTATGGGATGAATCACCAATAGTTACTGCCTTCACCATGGATCTCAGGTTACCAAGAATCTTGCCCATCAAATCTCCGTCAAAAGAGATAAAGGCCTCTCCGGTTCTTGCTGCAGTGAACTTGTTCACGCAAAAATACGGAGTTACGATCTCCGGAAGTCCCAGGTAGTTTACGCAATAGAACAAAAGAAGCGGCGCAAACACCACAAGGAAAACCACAAAAGAAATCACCAGCTGTTTAACAGTCATCATCTTTTGTGCAATAGCATAAATGCATATAAGCACAAGGAATACAGGAATTACTATAGTCGCAGCTCCATAGCTGTACATGCACACAGCAAATGCTGCTGAACTAAAAGCGTAGAGGACTGTACTACGTTTCTTTATACCGAGCAAAAACAGATATAAGGCCAGCATCAGGTTAAAGGGCATAATGTTACAGTCAAGACTCCATCTGGACAGGATTACATGCCAGGGACAAACAGCCAGGAAAAATGCTCCAAAGAGTGATAGCTCATTCCGATAGCTCTTTTCCTCAAAAATCAGTCTCAGGATCAGGTAAAAAAGAGCTACTGTCAGAACTCCACAAATTGCCGGAATCAGACGCAATTTCACAATTCCGGTTCCGAAAAGAGAAATTGAAATTACGTTAAGATAGATCAGAAGCGGACTTCCGCCGCCACATCCCCAGGTGATCGGATAAATCGGCCAGCTGTAGCCATTTCTGTCGATACCATAGGTCGCAAGGCAGTAAGCGTCATATCCAATAGAGGCTTCATCCTGCTGAAGGCCATAAGGAACTGCATCCAGTCCGATAAGTCTAATGGCTGCAGCAATAGCCAACACCACTACAAATATTACAGCTGCCGCGTGATCGCTAATGAAGTGCTCAGCTCTTTTGCCGCGAATTCCAATGAAAAATGCCGCAACGATAATTACGGCCAAAGCCACAGTTGCCGCATAATTATAATAATCAATAATTCTCATAATTTCCCCACAAAAAGTAGATTCATCTGCCATTTATTTTCCAATGAAAGCCCGGTCGTGTCAACAAGACTTCTGTTTATAAAAGCAGCCATTTCAAAAAAAGGAAGTGAGGAATGTTATAATTTATATGAACACGTTCATAAAAATATTTCTACAGGATTGAAATAAATAACATGCCGAAAATCATTGAAAATCTTCGAGAGCAGATAACCCAGGAGGCCAAGAGACAGCTCTTTTCCCAGGGGTATGGCAAGACCACGATTCGGTCTGTGGCCAGTGCCTGCGGAATTGGTGTCGGAACGGTCTACAATTACTTTTCGTCAAAAGAGCTGATGATAAGCGCTTTTATGCTGGACGACTGGCATGAGTGCATTGATCGGATCAATGCTCTGGACAAGTCCGACTTTGAAGGATTCTTTACGGGACTTACGAATATTCTTTCCTCATTTAATGAGAAATATCAGACCTTGTATTCAGATAAGGATGCGATAAAGGTATTCTCCGTGGTTTCTAACGACAGACACGCACAGTTCAGGAGCCAGCTGGCGGAGCTTATAAGTCCGGTGGTGGAATCACTTGATGGCTGTAGGGGTGCAAGTAGCGATAGTGCCGGGGCCGGGAATGCTGACGCCAAATTCCTGACTGAATACATCGCCGAATCCATCATTTACTGGACAATGCAAAAGGCTTCAATCGAGAGCCAGATTGCAATACTTAAGAAGCTGTTACTTAGCTAAACAAGCGAGCTTTTGCCCGAGGGCCTAAGGCGCGCAGGATTATTATGCGATGCTTTTAAATTGCCGCAATTCATCAAACACAGCGCAGAATATTCTGCGCACGGGGAAATGTGCCATCAACTTTATCGATGACAAACCAAAAACTTTTAAGGAGGCAGTAAAGCTGTCATGGCCCGGGGATAAGCCATCTGAGAAAATGCCAAAGTGTAATTTCCGCTTGGAAAAGAGCCTTACGCAGGAGGAGAATCCGCAGGATATCCGTCCAATGGTCATGACCGATGCAATAGAGGTAATTGAGTGTACCTGGATGAGGGAACTGGACGGAGCTGACAAGGATCAGCCCGGTGTCCTTGAGGGGTACGAGGGACCTTACCATGATTTCAACGGAATCACCAGTAAGTTTGGAGCTCACTTTATTCTTAGAATCGACAGGATCCTTATGAAGGAGAAATACAGAAATGCCATCATTAACGGTGTAAAGCCAGGAGATTTCCCTCCGCTTCCTGGTTCCAAGAGTATTTCTTCCTGCAGCGCTTAAAGGCTGTGTTGAGTGGGCAAGGGAGAATAACGTGGAGCTCATTACCGAGGAGCACATGAAGATAATCAACGACAAGCGTTCCAAAGAGAAAAGCAAGAAGTAATCTGAATCAGAATGCCGGAGTTTTATTCTCCGGCATGTTGACTTTTTCCCGATAATGCTCTAACCTATATAGAAAGAGTATAATTGTATACAAAAATACAGTAGAGCATTTGAGGAGGGAATAATTATGAAGAAGAGTGAAATTCTTACCACCGCAGTTGCTTCTGTTATGGCACTTGCAATGCTTGTAGGATGCGGAGAGAGCGCTGCTACAACAAGCACAGGATCATCAACAGACGCAAGTGCTGCTGCAACAGAAGGAAGTGCTTCCGCAGGCGCTACATTCAAGATTGGTGCTATCGGACCACTTACAGGCGGTGCAGCTGCTTACGGAAACGCAGTTTGTAACGCAGCAGAGCTTGCAGTTGCAGAGATCAACGCAAACGGTGGTATCAACGGATATCAGGTAGAGTACAGCAAAGAGGACGACGAGCTTAATGCTGAGAAGTCAGTAAATGCGTACAACACTCTTAAGGACTGGGGTATGCAGATGCTTGTTGGTTCAACAACAAGTGCTTGCTCAATCGCAGTTTCAGAGTACACAAAGGCTGACAACATGTTCCAGCTTACTCCTTCCGGATCAGCTGAGGACTGCGTAAAATATGACAACGTATTCAGAGTATGTTTCTCAGATCCCAACCAGGGAATCGCTTCAGCTCAGTACATCAGCGACAAGAACCTTGCTACAAAGGTTGGTATCATTTACGACAGCTCAGATGTATACTCAAGCGGAATTTATCAGAAGTTCGTTGAGGAGTCTGAGGGCAAGAGCTACGAGGTAGTTTCAGCTGAAGCCTTCACACAGGACAACAACACAGATTTCTCAGTTCAGCTTCAGAAGGCTAAGGATGCCGGCGCTGATCTTGTTTTCCTTCCTATTTATTATAAGGATGCTTCTCTTATTCTTACACAGGCCAACACAATGGGTTACAAGCCAACATTCTTCGGAGTTGACGGACTTGACGGAATCCTTACAGTTGATAACTTCGACACATCACTTGCTGAGGGCGTAATGCTTCTTACACCTTTCGCAGCAGATGCAACAGATGATCTTACAAAGAACTTCGTATCACAGTATCAGGCTAAGTACGGCGAGATTCCTAACCAGTTCGCAGCAGATGCTTATGATGCAGTTTACATCATTAAGCAGGCAATCGAGGCAAAGAACCTTACACCTGACATGAGCACATCAGATATCTGTGAGGCTCTTAAGGGCGCTATGACAGAGATTGAGGCAGCTGGTCTTACATCAGCCAAGATGACATGGTCAGCTGACGGTGAGCCTAACAAGGAGCCTAAGGCTGTAGTTATCAAGGACGGAGCATACGTATCAGCACAGTAAGCTGGCTCGTCCATCGAACTAAATAAGATTAAAAGCAAGGGATGCTGTAAAAGGTGTCCCTTGTTTTGTATAGATTTTTTGATGTTTTTTATCATATAATAAGTGTATGTTTTATGAATGAAAGTATTGAAGATGCGCGGGGGTAGTTATATATGAGTTTTTTGACTTATCTCATCAGTGGATTAAGCCTTGGGAGTATATATGCGATAATAGCCCTTGGATATACCATGGTTTATGGTATTGCCAAGATGCTGAATTTTGCCCATGGCGATTTTATCATGGTGGGTTGTTATATTATCTTTTCCGTAAGCGGTGCGCTATCAGGTAATCCGCTGGTGGGAATCATTGTGGCAATTATCCTGTGCACACTTCTTGGGATAACAACTGAGTTTGTGGCCTACAGGCCTCTTCGTGGTGCTGCATCTCCACTGGCGGTGCTTATTACAGCAATTGGTGTCAGCTATTTTCTTGAAAATGTTGCCCTTCTTATCTTTGGGGCAGACATAAAATCTTTTACCTCTGTGGTCAAGTGGGAGGGACTTACCTTCGCTGATGGTCAGCTGCGAATCCAGGGTGTTACGATTGTGACTATCCTTGTAAGTCTTCTCGTTCTTCTTGTTCTCCAGACTTTTATAAAAAGAACTAAACAGGGCCAGGCAATGCTTGCAGTTGCGGAAGATAAAGGCGCTGCGGCACTGATGGGCATTAATGTAAACCAGACTATTATGCTGACCTTCGCGATTGGTTCAGCTTTGGCGGCGATTGCGGGAGCACTGCTTTGTTCAGCATATCCGTCCCTTTCGCCATATACCGGCGCGATGCCAGGAATCAAGGCATTCGTTGCAGCGGTTCTCGGAGGAATCGGTTCAATTCCCGGAGCCATGATCGGCGGACTTCTCCTTGGAATCGTGGAAATCCTCAGTAAGACATATATTTCTTCGCAACTCTCAGATGCCATTGTGTTCGGCATCTTGGTAATAGTTTTGCTCGTGCGTCCCACCGGTATATTAGGTAAAGTTATACAGGAAAAAGTCTGAGGATATAAGTATGAAAAGAAAAGCAAACGACAATCTCATAACCTACGGCATCGTAATCGCAGCCTACGCCATCTTCCAGATACTGGCTGCAACGGGCCATTTATCAAGTCATATGAAGGGCCTTTTGGTGCCCATGACATATTACGCAGTAATCGCAGTTGCCCTTAATCTTTGCGTTGGAATTCTGGGCGAGCTCAGTATCGGACACTGCGGATTTATGTGTATCGGTGCGTTCACCAGTGCGTTTTTTTCCAAGTTGACGGAAAACACACTGCCGGGACCACTGAGATTCTTCCTGGCATTCATTATCGGAATTGCCTTTGCGGCGCTGTTTGGATTCCTAATCGGAATTCCGGTACTGAGACTTAAAGGTGACTATCTGGCCATCGTTACGCTGGCTTTTGGTGAGATCATTAAGAACGTTATAAACGCTTTCTACATCGGAGTTGACAGTAAGGGGCTTCATTTTTCTTTGAAGAATTCCATGGAACTTGGAATGGAAAAAGAGGGAAATCTCATAGTCAACGGCGCTATGGGAATTACAGGAACTCCCCACGATTCGAATTTTACCGTGGCGATAATAGTTCTTTTGATAGCTCTTTTTGTAGTGCAGAACCTTGTAAAATCAAGAGACGGCAGAGCAATCATGGCGGTTCGCGACAACTATATTGCTGCTGAGGCAACAGGCATCAATGTAACAAATTATAAGATGATGGCATTTGTTATTTCTGCAGCTATCGCGGGAGCAGCCGGAGTAATCTTTTCCCATAATATCACCACACTGACGGCTTCCAGTCAGTACTTCGGATACAACGCATCAATCATGATCCTGGTGTACGTGGTACTTGGCGGAATCGGAAATATCAGAGGAAGCGTGATCGCAGCCTGCATATTGTATCTTTTGCCTGAGCTGCTCAGAGGTCTTAACACCTACAGAATGCTGATCTACTCAATCGTTCTGATTGTGATGATGATCGTTAACTGGTCACCGAAGGTCATTGAGTGGAGAAAGCGTGTTTTCCGTGGCAAGAAAGTACAGAGCGCGGCGTAATGTTTTGATTAATGGAGAATGATTTATGGCATTACTTGAAGTAAACAATTTATGCATATCTTTTGGCGGTCTGAGGGCCGTTGATGATTTTGATATCACCATCGAGAAGGGCGAGCTGTATGGACTTATCGGACCAAACGGCGCCGGAAAGACTACGGTTTTCAACCTTTTGACTGGGGTGTACAAGCCAAACGAGGGAATCATCAGGCTGGACGGAGAGGATATCACCAGAAAGAGTACAATCGAAATTAATCACGCCGGTGTTGCCAGAACCTTCCAGAACATCAGGCTTTTCAAGAATATGCCGGTTATCGATAACGTAAAGGTGGGACTTAACGAGCGTTTCAAATACAGTACCCTTGAGGGAATCCTTCACCTTGGCAAGTATCGTAAGGTGGAAAAAGAGATTGATGATGAAGCCATGAGGCTTTTGAAGGTCTTTGATCTGGACATCGAGAGAGATACTTTGGCGGCGAACCTTCCTTATGGTAAGCAGCGTAAACTTGAAATCGCCAGGGCCATGGCTACAAACCCTAAGCTGCTTTTACTGGATGAGCCTGCAGCCGGTATGAACCCCAACGAGACAAAAGAGCTGATGGATACAATCGCGCTGGTCCGCAAGGAGTTCGATATGACGATCCTGCTGATCGAGCATGATATGAAGCTTGTTTCGGGTATTTGCGAGAAGCTGACAGTACTTAACTTTGGTCGTGTCCTTTGCCAGGGCGAAACCAAAGAAGTGCTGGCAAACCCTGAGGTTATTACTGCTTATTTAGGAGCTTAACTATGGAAACTGTTCTTGAAGTAAAGGATTTAAGTGTATATTACGGCGTGATCAAGGCCCTGAAGGGCATCTCCTTCCACGTAGACAAGGGTGAGGTTGTGGCGCTGATCGGCGCAAACGGTGCCGGCAAGACCACCACGCTTCATACTTTGTCAGGCCTTATCAAAGCTCAGACCGGTGAGATTAAGTACAAGGGAAAAGAGCTGACGAAGCTGCCGGGACACAAGATTGTCAGTCTTGGAATGGCGCAGGTGCCGGAGGGAAGGCGAGTTTTTGCCGAGATGACAGTTTTGCAGAACCTCAAGATGGGTGCCTATACCAGAAAAGACAAAGCCGAAATGGAGGAAACCCTTAAGGAAGTTTATAGGAGATTCCCCAGACTTGAGGAACGTAAAAACCAGATGGCTGGCACACTTTCCGGAGGTGAGCAGCAGATGCTTGCCATGGGCCGCGCGCTCATGTCTCATCCGGATATTATTCTGATGGATGAGCCATCCATGGGTCTTTCACCGATTTTTGTAAATGAGATTTTCCAGATCATTGAGGACGTAAACAAGAGCGGAGTTACAGTGCTTTTGGTAGAGCAGAACGCCAAGAAAGCGCTGTCCATCGCCAACAGGGCCTACGTTTTGGAGACCGGTTCCATTGTTAAAGAGGGGGCGGCATCAGATCTTTTGAATGATGAGAGCATTAAAGCGGCTTACTTAGGAGAATAACGAATATGAAGAATATAGTCATTACAATTGCAAGGCAGTACGGAAGCGGCGGAAGAACAGTAGGCGAGATGCTGGCCAACGAACTGGGCATCCACTACTACGACAAGGAGCTGATCAAACTGGCTTCGGAAGAGAGCGGTATCAATGAGAGTCTTTTTCTTGAGGCAGATGAGAAACTCAGGAAAAAGACAATGCTTCTTAAGTCTATAAATGTGTATAAGGGCGAGCTGATCGGCCCTGAGAGCAGTGAATTTACGTCTACGGACAATCTTTTCAATTTTCAGGCCAAGTCCATCAAGAAGCTGGCGGAGACCCAGCCCTGCGTAATTGTTGGTCGCTGCGCTGACTTCGTGCTCAAGGACTATGACAATGTGCTCAGCGTCTTTGTCCATGCGCCTCACGATTTCCTTATGCAGGAGGCTGGAAAGGTTCAGCCATTAAAGGGAAAAGAGCTGGAGAATTTCTGCGCTAGAGAAGACGGATACAGGGCTGCTTACTACAAGCACCACACCGGCCATGACTGGACTGATGCCATGAACTATGACCTTTGTCTTGATTCAAGTAAGCTTGGATTCGAGAAATGTGTAGAGGCCATCAAGGCCCACGCCAAGGTAAGATTTGGCGAGGATGTTTTTGACTGAGAAAAAGGGTGCACCTTGCGGATGCACCCTTTATTTTTTCAAATCCTATATGCTGTGACCAACTATTATGCCGGCGTCATGCGACTTGCCACGAAACTGGCGATTGCCATGATAAGAAGCAACACAGAAAAAACCTTCATCCAGTGATAGGTTTCAGGCTCCTCCTGGTCGGAGTCTTTTTTTAATTCCGAATATGTGAAGAGCAGCACCGC
>JAEEGL014096891.1_pt1 | contig 13884 bp, 16 predicted proteins | sample 9134231 | NCBI WGS metagenome assembly JAEEGL01 (sample SAMN16246548, study PRJNA631951) | gut metagenome | biome: gut microbiome; feature: rumen; material: fiber-attached | host: Bos | place: Iran: Karaj | collected 2018-10
CTTTCATTTTTTCGTTATGAGGTCCAGGATACTGTAAAATAAATTCATTATTATCCGAATAAGTTAACTTAAATTCATCCATACAACTAGTTTCACTAGGTACTTTATTTGATAAATAATCATACATATTTCCTATTTTATATAGATGTACGTATGTACTAGTCATATACTCTAATAAATGAACTTTAGATACATCATTAGTTTTAGTAAAATACTCAATAGCTTCATTTTTTAATACCGTAACTTTAGTTATTGGTAAATTTGCATCAACTACTGACTTCATTTTCTTTTCTATATTAGATAACTCTTCTTTTGTTATCTTATCAGATGTTTCGATACAAAGTGATTTATCAACAGAATGTTTAACTGTAATAACATTTTTACCATGATATATTTCATTAAAAGCATAATTAATAAGTAAAATTAAACCATTAACATAAACACGACTTGCAACATTATTAGTTAAATCTAAGAATTCAATTTCATCACCATCATTTGGAATATTAGTTAACTCCATAACTGCACCATTAACTTTAGCAATTATTGATCTTCTTCCTTCATTTTTAAACATTTTAGAAATCTCTAATAAAGTCGAACCTTTACTAACTTCAATTTCCATCCCATTAACATTTACCTTAATATTCTCTACTAACATAATCATCTTCCTATTCTATATTATTAGAATATCATACTTTTTTTAAAATTGCACCGATTATTTGTTTTAATATAGTATTTTACAGTAAATATTTATAAAAAAGTTATTCACATTTTTTGTGGATAACTTTTTTATTTACATTATTTTTTGCACTTTTCTTCATAAAGAACCTGGTCATAGCATTTTTTATTTACATGTGACATAACTGTATTTGCCTCTTCTACACAATCACGTTCACCAGTAGGAATTTTAGTATCATTACCGCTTATTATTATTAAATTTTTCTCTAATTTTGGTCCTTTAGCACTATCTAAAGCAGCATCTTCCCATCCAACAACTTGATCTCCTAAATGATTATTAATTATCTTCAAATATCCTTTTATACCAGGAAATATTTGAACTGATCTTCTTCCAGTATTTCCGTATATTGTATTACCTTCAATTAGAACATTCTCATAAAACATTGTTACTCTATCTCTCTCTATATCAATTCCTACTTGTGGCCACGTTCCATGGGTATAACGAATTGTATTATTCTTAACATTAATATTCTTACCTTGAATAATACTTATTCCATTACGTCTTACATTTTCAATAACACTATTTTGAATATTTACGGAACCACTTTTGGATATATCATATGGGAAATTTATAATAATTCCATCACCCATCATATCACTAATTTTTAAATTATCAATATTAACACCTACTGATTGAATAACTATAGCATGTCCTGACTCATGGGTTCCTCCAGAGCAACGTAGAGCTCCATATTTATCACATACCATACTATTTTGAAAACATGTATGTATTTTTCTGTCACCTACTAATGTACCATTTTTTAGTGTAACACTACCTACATCACCCGTATTACATACTCTAAATAATTGATATGAACCTGAACCATTTTTATAAACATTAAAAGTAGAATTATTTAAATCTAAAGTGAAATTAGAAAAATTCAATAATATAGGCTGAATTAAATATTTATTACCGTCTTCAAGTTTAGCTACATTAAAATAATAATTACCTCTTGGTACTACTAAAGAATTAATATTATTTGTCTTTGCACACTCTAAAGTTTTATTAATACTTTCGATATTACTATTAGCAATTGCTTCTGTATTTCCTTCTTTTAAGTCAAAATTACAATTTACTATTTGAGCAGTTACTTTAACATTACATACTGCTATTTCATTATTTCGTAATTTAACACTTACTTGCGCTATTCCCTCTTTTTTGGCAGTTACTAAACCATTTTTATCAACTGTTACTATACTAGTATCACTACTTATCCATGTAATGTCTTTTGTTGTTGCATCACTTGGAATCACTTCCGCTTTTAATGTTTCACTTTCTCCTACTTTTAATGATAAATTACTTTTATTAAGTTTTACTAATGCTGGTATCTTAAGAATAATTCTTCTTAGTGAATTGTAATCAAGCACATTAACACTACCATCACTATTAACATCTGCTCTTTTTAATTCTTCACTATCAAGTTTAGGATTAGATAAAATATGTTTGCGTATCTTAATAAAATCAATTGTAGTTACTTTTCCATCACCATTAATATCACCAATTGGACTAGCTAATACCATTACAGGAAATATTACTAAAGTCAAAAAAAATAACACTTTTTTCATATCTTCACCTACAATAAAAAGTATAGCATATTATAAAAAAAAAGTATATTTTTTTCTACTTTACATATAGTATTACAGGTGAAAAAATGAATTTAGTTCCAATAATTGTAGATAAAGAACATAATGGTGAACGTAGTTATGATATATTTTCTCGTCTTTTGAAAGATCGCATTATTATTTTAAGTGGAGAGATTAACGATGATTTAGCAAATGTTATTGTTAGTGAATTACTATATTTAGATTCTATTAATCATAATGATATCTCTTTATACATTAATAGCCCTGGTGGTTCAATTACTAGTGGGATGGCAATAATGGATACCATGAATTATATTAATAGTTCTGTTTCCACTATTTGTATAGGTATGGCCGCAAGTATGGCCGCATTTTTATTATCTTGTGGAGAAAAAGGAAAAAGATACATTTTACCTAATGCCGAAGTTATGATTCATCAACCACTTGGAGGTGCAAGTGGTCAGGCCACAGAAATTAAAATAGCTGCAGAAAGAATACTAAAACTTAAAGATAAATTAAACAATCTGTTATCAAAAAACACTAATCAAAATTTAGAAAAAATTAAAATTGATACGGAAAGAGATTATTTTATGGATGCTAATGAAGCTTTAGAATATGGTATAGTCGATAAAATATTATAAAAAAGTTATCCACTTTTTTGTGAATAACTTTTTATTTTTTAGGACATCTCTCCTCTCTTAAAACAGCCCCGTAGATACCATAAGTAAATAGTTTATTTGGTTCTTCAACAAATGTTTTTACACCATTTGGAATATTTATATCATTTCCCTTTAGTTCTATCAATTTTTTTTCCACTGGTAATTCAGGGTGTCTACTATCATCAAAAGCGACCACTCGATCACCGAGATGATTATTAATAATTCTAAGAAATCCTTTTATTCCTGGAAAGATTTGAATAGAATAATGTGCCTCATTTCCGTAAATTGAATTACTTTCGATTAAAACATTTTCATATACTTGTTCAGTAAGGTTTCTTTCTAAATCGATTCCTACCTGTGGCCATGTTCCATGGGTATATCGAATTGTATTATTTTTAATAGTAATATTTTTTCCATGAATTATACTAATTCCATTACGTCTACAATTCTCAATAACATTATTAACAATATTTATTTTACCATCAGTTTTAACAGGATTAATTACAGCTATATATATACCATCCCCCATGACATTAGAAATATTCATATTTTCAATATTAACATCATGTGTTCCAACATAGATTCCATGAGAAAATTCATGGGTTGAATATTGTTCAGTTGGACACCTTAATGCCCCTGACTTACAACTCATAGCACTTCCATCTGCACATGTATGTTTATCTCGATCACCAATTAATGTACCATTTTTTATTGTTACAAATCCAGCTTCAGAACTATGAACTCTAACCATACAACCATTGTTATAACCATTTGGATATAACCTAAATGTCGAACCATTTAAGTCAAGAGTAATGTTAGAATAATAAAAAATAATAGCTACATCAATAAAATAATTTCCTTTAGGTACATTCAAATAAGTAACACCATTTTCATTAGCACATTTCAATGCATTATTAATATTCTTAGTATTATTTGCCGCTATTTCTTTTGATTCTCCAGTTTTAAGTGATATTAAGCATATTTCTTTTCCATCTACCGGAATATTAAGAATTTTTTTTCGAATTACAATGTAATCTTTTACATTAATTACACCATCATTATTAACATCAGCATTTTCTAATTCATTATCCTTTAATGGTGGATTTGATAATATATGTTTTCGAACTAATAGATAATCTTTTGTCTCAACTTTACCATTCCCATCAACATCTCCTAATGGATTTGCTAATACCACTACTGGAAATATAAATAACATTAAAAATAAAAATACTTTTTTCAATCTATCACCTATAATCAAATTATAACTTGTTATTTATATATTATCAAATAAAATAATTTATAAGATTACATTTTTTAATTTTTTCTACATATAGGATTACTATATATAAAAAAATAATCATCTAACATCTTGTTAGGTGATTATTCATTTAATATAATCAATAATTAGCATTGCATATTAAGTGTTTATTTTTTATTATATGAAAGTTTCTTTCTTACCTACCATAAAGAAATATGATTGCGTGATAATCATTAATAATAGAATAATATGAGTAGCATTAATTTATAAGAAAATATTTTGCATATTTTATAAATATTTACTGGTTAACTTTATTATTTTCCTAGTTAGTTTTATCCTATATACTTATAATATAGCAAGTAATACATAAATTATTTGATAGATGTTTTATTAAAAAACTTTTATTCACTTTCCTTTAATTTACTTGCCATTTCTTTTATTTTTCTCATTCGATGATTAAGTCCTGATTTGGTTATTGTTATTCCAATTTCTATAGTCATAATTTCACTTAACTCTTGTAAAGAACTCTCTGGATATTTAATTCGATATCTTGCTGCTTCTAAAGTCTTATCATCCAATGAATCTTCACCTAATTTTTCAAAAATTAATTCAATATCTTTAATTTGACTATTACAGGTATTAATTATTTTATCAATATTAGCTTGTTCCATATTATTAAGACGATTAGTCATATTCTTATGATCTCTATAAATTCTAATATCTTCATAATACATTACAGCATCATTAGCTCCAATTATTCTCAAGAAATCTCCAATTTTTTCAGCCTCTTTAATATATACCATATACTTTCGATCTTTTTTAATTACTTTACTATTTAAATAATACTCATTTAATAAATCACTTATGTAGTTAGCATCAGTCTCTTTATCAACAAAAAATTCTAAATGATATCTACTAGTCTTAGGATCATTAATACTACCACAGGCTAAAAATATCCCCTTTAAGTAAGCTCTTTTATCTTCCTCAGCATCAATTAAATAATCTGGAATACTTTCTAAATACTTACCATCATTATCAAGTATACCTAAATCTTTTAAAATAAAATCAATTTTATCTGAAACAGTTATTACATAAAGTCGATTTCGATTAAAATTATTATTTTTATCAAAAATGGTAATTGAAACATTATATGTATCTGATATTAAAGTATAAATACACCTAGCTACTTTTGAATTTTCAGTAGTTATTGTAATACAATTATCTATTTTACCTGAATAGTGAACTATAGCAGATAGCATAGCTATATTTTCATTTTTCACACCAGTGAAATTAGCTATTTCATTTTTAACATTTATTGTAAAAGATATCATGAATTATATTTCTCCTTTTTACGACTTATTATAATTAGTATTAAACCAATCATAAATAATACAATAGAAATAACTTGCGCCATTTTAAGACTTCCTAGCATCAAACTATCCGTACGCATTGATTCAATAAAAAATCTAACTACGCTATACCATATTAAATATATTCCAGATATAACTCCTAACTTTATCTTCTTATTTCTTCTTAAAATCATTAAAACAATAAAACCTACTAAATTTAATAGAGATTCATAAAAAAAAGTTGGATGATAATAACTGCCATTAATATACATACCATTAATAATAAAATTAGGTAAATGCAATCTTTCTAAAAACTCTCTTGTAACTATTCCCCCATGGGCTTCACTATTAAAGAAATTACCCCATCTACCAATAATTTGACCAATTATTAAAGCAGGTGCACAAATATCTAACATTAATAATAAAGATATATTATGCCTTTTACAATAAAAATAGATAGCTAAAATAGCCCCAATTATACCACCATGAATAGCAAGTCCACCATTCCATACTTTAATTATTTCTATAGGATAAGATAAATAATAGTCTAAATTAAATAATACGTAATAAACTCTAGCTCCAACAAAGCCAAAAAGAATAGCATAAAATGCCATATTAGAAAAATCTTCAATATCCATTTTTTTTCTTTTAATCTCAATATATGCCACTATTATCCCCAATAATACCCCTAAAAACATGGTAATAGAGTACCAATATATCTTAATAAAACCTAAATCAAGGGCAATTCTATTCATAAAAACTCCTCACAAGTAGTATATAATAGATTATTTTTTTTTACAATTAAAAAATATGTGATATAATTTATATAGTAGGTGAATATGGAAGATAAAACAAAAGATAAAGCTAAATTACAAGAAATGATAAATGAGTTATCTAATCTAAAAAAGTATTGTAATGAGTTAGGCTATAATACTCGTGGTGATAAATTAGAAAGATATATTAATGCTTTATCAAAAAATATCACCTTATTTGATAATCAAGTAGAAAATATTTACAATAACTTTAGAAATGAATAAAAAGAAAGGAGTTTTTTATGTTACAATTAAATCCCAATGAAATAATTAGAATCAATAAACTAATTAATAATTCATTAGAAATAATTGATGAAGATATACGATATTTTAAGAAAAAATATTGCACTGATTCTATTCAACTAGAAGCATTAAATATTGATAATTTAGAAACAATGTCTGATAAAATTAAAAATAGTACTCTTTTCTTAAATAATATTATTAATGAACTTACAGAAGCAACTGGTGAAAGTATTGATAATTTATTAAATTCAAATCACAGTCTAAGTTATTTCGAAACTAAATTAATATCTCATTATGCTGATAATATTAATAATAATGCTGATAAAAGTAAACTTTCTACTATTGACTTATGTTATTCAAAAGATGATAAATTAACTAATTATTGTCAAAAAAAGAATTTTGTTAATTATGCCAAAACATATTTTAAAAACTTTCATCCTGAAGAACATGGATTAGATGAAGATACTGTAATTAATGATTTACTAAATATATATGATAAAAAGGGTGCTAACGAAGCTTATGCAATTATGCATGCTTTAGAAAATAATCGTCCAGATAATTACCAGGAATATCATTTTAATCCTGGAAAACAAAGACGAGCTAACAAATATTATGATTTTAACAAAAATACTATTAATAATTATCAAACTAATTCAGAAATAATTAATGTTAATGGATATGAATTTGAAATTGCCCAAGTATTACCAAAAGATTATTCTAAAACAGAAGAAATAGCCTATAACTATGGTAAAGCTAATATTATTAATACTATGCGTACTCTACCAGATAAATATTTAGAGTTATGTTCAAAGGGAGATTCTAATATCATTACTTTAACATGTGATAGAATAGCTATGAATAATAATGCCAATTGGTCAGGATACTATCGACCAACCGCCTTATTTGATAACTATAATAATAGTATAACAATTGATATTCATGGAAGTTTTAATGATAATGTATTTTATACTCAAGATACATTAATCCATGAAATGGGACACAAATTTGATGATTTAATCCATGAAAAAAGTATTCTTGATTGGCTAGTAGGAAATACATCATATACCAGAAGTGATATTAAATGGCAAGAAGCATTTGATAAGTATAGCAATGTTTTAAATAGTATTAATGCCGGTGGTTACTTAACATATCCTAATGTTAATGAATTCTTTGGAGATGCCTCTGTGGCATACTTTAAAAATCCTGAAGAAATTAAATATTTATGTCCAGAAGTATATGACCTAATTAGTAAAATGCTTGATGGTGAATACGGTTATAGTTACAATGAAAAAATAATAACAATTCTAAATGCAGCTAAATAAGGAGAAGATATGTTAGAAAAAAACAAAAGTATTAATGATTCAATTGCTAATAGTTCTTTATTAAAAAAAATGGATGAATATCATTACCATAAGTTAATAGATGAACAAAATGATTATCAAAATAATGCCACCAAATATATTAATCAAAAATTTGAAAACAGTATGAAAAAGGATTATAATCCTGTAATAGTTAACTTATATAAAAAAGGTATTATTGTAATAAAAAAAGAAGAATATCAACTAAGAGATTTCTTCATTGTTTTTGATAGTATTCTTAATAACTATGAATTAAAATGTATTAACCCACAATTTAAAAACAAAAAAATTAATTATGATCGAGCTATTCGTTTTATTGATACTACTGCTTTTATTAATTTAATAAATAGTAGCAAAATAGTTGATAATAAAATAATTGTGGATAATGAAATTATTTTAAATAATATTATTAATAATTGGGATGGTAACATACATAATGAAGTATTAGAAACGGATTCTATTATTAATAAAAAAATGACTAAATAAAATCAAAATAAATGCGTAAAGCATTTTATTTTTTTATCAAAGTCATTTTCTTATCTAACTCTTTTTGTAAATTACGATTTAGGGCAATCATATATTGTATTTCTCGATTAGCAATTTTAAAATTATCATCATACTCTTTTTTTATAGAATCTAGTTTCTTTATGAAAGATATATTATTATTACGATATTCTTTTATATCTTTATTTACTAGATGAAAGTTTTCAATTCCTGTAATAACAGCAAATAAAATATACCACAATCTATTTAGTTCATTAGTACTTAATGAATCAGTCACCATTTTATAAGTTATAATTGATGAAACATATATTAAAAAATACTTCATATATATTTTCTTTTCTTCCAAAAAGAAATCTTTATTCATCTCAATATATCGATAATAAGAATCTAATGAATTATTCATTTGGCATATTGCACTATATACTATTAAATAACTTTTTCTCTCCATTTTAACCAAATCATCATACGGATAAGAAATTTTTTGTTTCTTCATAACGTCAACTAAAAACTCAAAACAGCCATGAGCTTCTTCTAATTCATCAAGAAAAAAATTATTAAAAAATTCATCCATCAAATCACCAATTAACTATTATATTTAATTATCTCTTAAATGTAAATAAAAAGAAAAATTTTATTTAGTTTTGATATAAAAACAATCGGAGAAGTGAACTAATATAGTGATTTTACTAAATAAAATTTTCCAATAATAATATATTATATAAATATTAAATGAATATTAAATATAATTAATCAATAGAAAATTCCACTACAAAGGTATATTTATCTTCATCACTAATAGGAATATCTGAATTAAAAAAAGCTTCCTTTACTAAACGATAATATCCTTTTGGTAATTCTCCATATAACAAATACCAATCATGTTTTAAAACAAGTGGATGATTAGGGGTAACATCATAAGCTGGGAGATTAAAAGCACAGTTATCACATTTAACTTTTATTTTTTCCCATTCATTAGTTATATAATTAAACTTTTCTATCCAGTATGGCTCACCATACAAAATATCATAATCAACTGATTCGGTAATAATAATCGTTGCACCAGTTTTAGTTAACGTTCCTTCTTTAATCGAAACATTAACTATTTCACTTAAGTCTTTATTTTGAATCATTTCACATGTACCACCATTTTTCTTAACATAATCATTAATAACATTAAAAATTTGATGGGCATCATTATATCTTTCTAATTCTAAAATATCACTAAAATATGAATCACCACCAAGCTCTTTTGGTTCACCTGTTAATTCATAATATTTAATTGAAAAACTGTGTTCCTCACCATATATACTACAGTGAATACTCTCATCTATCTCACGTCCTAGTTCTCTTGTACTTTTATTAATGATTCGTATTATAATCAAAATAAATCCTAATATAATGACAGCAATTATTATAAAAGCAATTATTTTTAATAAATTTAAAGCCATTTTCGAAGTTTTCTCCATATTAGAAACTTTTTCCACAATAATATCTTGCAAATTATTATCAAGTAGTTCATCAATACTAATATTAAATTCTTTCGAAAGAAGTTTTAATTGATGTGAATTAGGATTAGTTTCATCAAGCTCCCAATTACTAATAGTTTGTCTTGTAACATTAATTTTCTCCCCTAACTCTTCTTGAGAATAACCCTTCTTTTTCCTTAATTTAGCTATTTTTTCACCTAATGACACACAATCACCTACCAGCATCATTATATTAAATTATCGATTATCATTCTACCAAATAGCATTGGAAATATGTCAAATATTTTTAACAAATTATTATGACAAATAACCTTTATTACTAATAGCATCATTACTTATTCTATAACTATAGTATTTTGTATTAACATCCATAATATCCTCACAAGTAATAAGATAACTATTAATAAAAAATAATACTTCCTCAAATGACGTAAAAGCACAAAATGTTCTTTTTTTCATATTTAAATCATAAACAATTAATAAAAAACCAATATCACCCGGTTCAAACGAAATAAAACTATCTTCATCAGTTATTTCACGATTAAAAGAGAGCATATTAATACACAATTCAAAGTTATTAAATCTAGAATATAATTCATTTCCATGAATATCCCAATTACCTAAATCAATATTTGCCATAACCCACCTCAAAAAATATTATACTATATCATATAGAAAAAAAGAAAGATTATTTCTTTCTAATAACAACTAATGGTACAAATATTTCATCATCTGTATAACCTGAATGTTGTGAAACTAATGGTTCACTTCCACCATAAATAATATCACGATTTGATTTAGCAATTGCTAAATAATCACCTAAAATATCACGATATACTTCATTTTCTTTTCCATCACCAAACAATTTAGATTTAATAACATCATCCATTGAATATAAATCAAAGAAATCTTTAAAATACTTGTTAAATAATTCAACAAACTCTATTTTTTTATCATCTTTAATAAAAAAATTAACTGCTCGTGGTTCCAAAGAAGTATTTCTTTTTAAACATTTTACAATATCAGGATAGTCATCTAAAAAAATATGTTCAACATTAAGATGACCATGATCGGCAATCACAAAAATAATTGTATCGTCTACTTCACTAGCTAATTTTTCAATTTTGGCATTAATATCTTTGATTAAATGTTTTACAATTGCACTATTTGAACCATATTCATGCATAGAACTATCTGGTTCGGTGTTATAAGCGTAAATATATTTCTTTCCATCTTCATGACATTTTTCTTTAATTATTTCATACATTTCATCAACAGTATGATATGGTGTATCACAGTATTTAGAAACAATATATCCTTTATATTCACCCTTTTCGTTTATATCATCCATAATTGTTTTTGTAATCATATGCTTATTTCGATATTCTAAAGCTATAGATAGTGGCTTATGACTCTCATTACCCTTCTCTGATCCAACAAATGTTGTAATTACTTTATCAATATCTTTAAAATACATATCCCAGCCAAGCATCCCTGTTTCCACTGGATTAAGCCCTGTCATTACTGATGTAGTAGCAGCTACTGTTGTTGCTGGAAAAACCGTATAAATAGATTTAAATAAATGCCTAATTAAAAAATCATCACTTTTTAATGTCCTTTTTAATATATTAGCTCCCATTCCATCACAAAGAATAGTTACAACATTTTTGGGTTTTTCTTTCTCTAATAATTCGTCAATATAAGTTAAAGTACTATGTTTATATTCTAAATTAAAATATTTTCTAATAGAACATGCTAAATTAGTTAAACAATCTTGATAATTATTTTTTACTTTCATTATTACTTACCCTTTTTTAATATCTTATTTTCATTATCATATAAATTCTTATATTCTAATAGTATCTCATCAAAAGTAGAACATTTATCAACTACATCTTCAATAAAAGAAATTGATTCTTCCATTGTTGAAAATAAAAGCTCTAATTCAATAGCCATAGTATTATAATTAAGTACTGACACTTTAAAATAAACGTTATCATTTTCACTTAAAACATGAATACCTGCAAAAAAATTATTTAATGATATTGATAGATTATTATCACGAACAAACCAATTATTTTTTTTAATAATATTCATAACCACACCTCCATGCAATATATTATAACATATTACTTGTTATCACTTATCATTTTATTTTTAAAAATAATAACAGATATAATAAAAATTAATATCGTATAAATAGAAAACACTACAATATTTAGAAAACTAACTAAACCATAATTATTATTTAAGAAGGCTTTAATAATATTTAATGAACTTTCAAAAGGTAATACTTCACAAATTATAGAAAAAGTCTTACCAACTAAATCTTTAGAAAAATACATTCCACTAGTAAAACAAACTAATTGAACAACTAAACTACCTAACCCACCAGTTGCTTTTTCACTTACTATACTACCAATTAGTATTCCTAAGGCAATAAATAAAATAGAAATAACAACGGATATTAAAATAGCCAATATAATATTAATAGAAAACTCTAAGCCAAGTAAAAAGGATACCATAAAGAATAATAAACACTGAATAATAATAATTGGCAATATTGATAAAATATAACCCATTATAAACTCATATGACTTCATTGGTGATACACCAAGTCTAATTAGTAATGAACTCTCCCTATCTTTAGCTATTAAACTAGCCGTAAATAAAGTAATAAAAGAAAAACCAAAAATAATAATACCTGGGGTAAAATTATTTAATTTAAACGATTCACTTGGAATATTAAATTGCTGAAATATAAATAGTAAAAAGATTGGTAAAACTATTTCAAAAACTAAACTCAATGGATCACGAATAAGCTCTTTAAAATTTCTTTTAGCAAAATTCATTATTCTCATAAATTACCTCCTGTAACAATACTTACAAAAGCATCTTCAATATTCTTTGTCTTAGTTTTTTTCATAAGTTCTTTACTCGTTCCAATATCAACTAAGTTACCATTTGCCATAATTCCAATTCGACTAGATAAAGCCTCTGCTTCCTCCATATAATGAGTAGTTAGAATAATTGTCTTCTTACCCTTTAATTCACCAATTACTTTCCATAATTCTTTTCTTGATATAACATCAAGTCCAAGTGTTGGTTCATCAAGAAATAATATTTCTGGGTCATTAATAAGACTAATAGCAATACTAACTTTTCTCATCGTACCACCAGATAACTTCTTACAACGCTTATTTATGTATTCTTCTAAGTGAAATAGTTTAATTAAATCATCTATTTTCTTTTCTTTATCTTTAATTCCATAAACACCAGCCATAAATTCTAGATTTTCTAAAACCGTTAAATTAGGGGCTACAGCAGTTTCTTGTGGTGATACATTAAGTATTTCTTTTATTTTAAAGATATTTTCTTTCATATCCATTTCGTTTATTTTTATCTTTCCACTAGTTGGTAAAATAAGACCTGTAAGCATTTTAATGGTAGTTGTTTTGCCTGCACCATTAACACCTAATAGAGCAAATAATTCACCTTTTTTTATTTCCAGATTTAAATTATTAACCGCCAACTTATCTTTATACTTTTTAGTTAACTCCTTTGTTTCAATAGCATTCATTATTTATTACCACCCATTATTTCATTAATACTATCTTCCATAAAATCTGATTTTAATAAAGCTATTCCTTTTTCTTTATCACAAAGAACTACAATCGAGTCTCCTGGATTTATATTAAACATTTCTCTTGCTTCCTTTGGAATAACAATTTGTCCCTTCTCTCCTACTTTAGCAATACCGATAAACTTATCTTTCATAATACCTCCTTGTATAACTAATTATACTTTTCACACCTATTATACTATAACAAATTAAAGATGTATACAAAAAAATCATAACACCTAAAGCTATGATTATTTATTTTACAATATATATATA
>JAEEGL016404023.1_pt1 | contig 13884 bp, 3 predicted proteins | sample 9134231 | NCBI WGS metagenome assembly JAEEGL01 (sample SAMN16246548, study PRJNA631951) | gut metagenome | biome: gut microbiome; feature: rumen; material: fiber-attached | host: Bos | place: Iran: Karaj | collected 2018-10
AAATGGAATGGGTTTTGTATCAAATTATAGTGGCGAAAGAGAAAAATATTATGATGGCGAAACATTTAAGTTGCCAGAAGTATATGTTCTTCGTGAGAGCGGCGAGGATGTTGCAATAACAGATGGCGCATACGAATTAAGTATTACATATAGACATGGCGAAGCTGAATATGCAAACATGACAGCAAGCGAGTTATATTTGCCAGGTACATATAGAATTATCTCATCTATTACAGTACAAGGAGATAAATATCAATATTATGATGAAGAAAACTACGTTTTAGTTAACTATGATGCTAATAATTTGTACACATATACAATTAAAGAAGATAATGGCACATTATTTAAAGCAACAGCTGAAAGTAGTGAAGTAAACTGGTTAGGATCAGATACAATTAGATTCAATTATGCTAATAAGATTGGTGCAATTGACTATTACTCATATAGAAAGGGAAGTGCAGCTGCAGAAACAGAGAAATTTGCAATGCCAAACAATTCTGCAAGCGTTGCAATCGAAGTAAATGAATCAGGTAAGGTATTCTACCAAATTTACGCATATATTGTTAATCCAAAATATAGCGGAGAGGACAATGAAGATGAATACTTCAAGGTTGGAACAGCAGAAAGAAGAGTATATGTAGATAAGTCAAAGCCTGTTATTGAAAACGTTCAATACTGGAAATACGACGCAAGCCAAACTTCAAATTATTATAGAGGCGTTCAAATTCTTGAAGATCAATTAGCTAACTGGCAAATTGGTGAAGTAGTAGTTTCGTTCCAAGTTAAAGAATATAGCTTATCTGGTATTAATTCAGGTAATAACTATTTCGCAAGACAAGGCGATCCAGGCGATCAAGTTTGGACATGCTATGTTCTTTTAACAGAACAAGATTATGAAAAGACAGTAAACTTCATTGACGTTGCAGGCAACGTTGCTACAAGAACATTCTCAGCAAAGATTGACACAACAGACTTAGAGTTAAACGAAGTAGGTATTTTAAATGACGGTATCTACTGGGCATATTATGCAAGATTATTACATTGCCCAGATACAGTAAAGATTTCATTTGTTCCTGTATTTGGCGCATCAGGTGCTTATTTGCAATATTCATATAAGCAAAACGCAAAGAATAATTCATCACCAGATGAATGGATTACTTATGACAAAGAATTAAAGCCAAATCAAGCTAATACATTCGTAATCGATTTCGAATTAGTAGATGCAACATTTAAATTGCGTTTAGTTAGCGCTTTATATGGCACATCATATGTAGTATATGCAAATGGTTCGGAAGACGGACTAGTATCTAATGGAGTAGATAATTATTGGAATGTTAACATTAAGATAGCAGGTGTAGGTATTACACTTGACAACTTGCTATATGATGACGGTGAATTAGATGGAAACAATCAACCTCTAGGAGAACGTCCATTATCTTCATACGATTTAGATACATTATTTAACAAGAGCTATGATGCTTCAGAATATGCCGATATTACAGCAAGAGTAAAACTTTACGACGGAGAAGAGTTATATGGCGGCGCACAAGTATTCTATTCTGAAGTTTATTCTTTATCTAAACCAAAGATTCAAGAGCAATATTTAACAGTTACATTTAGATATTCAAATAAGAACGCTGGTACTAGACAGGTAGTTGTGTATGTAGATAGTATTAGCCCATATTACAACCAATATTTAGTAAGATTTATTAATTCAAACAGCACTATTAGTTCATTAGATGCTTTGATTAATAATGATAGCTATCGTTATGAAAAAGAATTAACAACAGTAGCTAATATTGGAAAGCGTAATTTAGTTGTTGACTTATTTGATTATGAATCACAATTCATTAACAGCACAACAGAAGTTGCTCATAACGCTGTTAGCAAGACATTTAATTACAGCTACGGAGACAATATACCTTCTCAAATTACAATTACAGGTTTATCTGGAGAAGATATTTTGCTAGCTTTAATTAGTGATGCTATTACACCAAAGAAAGAAATTGGAACATATAGCTTAACAGCAGCTTTTGCTGATGATAACGTTGAAAACTATAACTTAACAGTAGGAACAGATTATAAGATAACAATCGCGCAAAAGCTTGTTGATGTTGAGCTAGTTTTGGTTGGCGAAGGTGCAGACTTCTCAACAACAATCACATTCGACGGAAAAGACCATTCAATTGTAGGTACATATTTAGATGTTGATGGCAAGAAAGTGTCAGCTGTTATTAAATACTACAAGAAAGTTGAAGGCGAAATGGAATATATGGGAGACGATACCGCTGCCATTAAGGATATCGGTGAATATAATGCTGAAATCATTATTAGTGATCAAAATTATGCACCAAAGAACGATCGTAACCCAATTTTCCTAAAAATTGATAAAGGTTATTTAGAACTAGTATTAACAAAACAAACAAAATCATTTACATCAAACAAAATTGCTTATGCTATTGAATCAAAAGATAAAATAGATAAGTCTTTGTATGATAATGACAATACAAGATTTGACATTAAGTATTATCCAATTGTAAACGATGTTATTCAAAATACAGCATTATCAGACACTCCAAGAAATGTTGGTAGATACGCAGTTTCAATTTCATACAAAGGAAATGATTATTTCTCTGCATCTTCTAGATATGAGACAACAGAATTAGAAATTATTAAGGCTGTTACAGTTATTGAAGTTGCTGATATAGAAGTTCCTTTTGTAACAGGGGTAACTTATACATTTGATAAATCTACATTAGATAATCAAGTTGAAGATAGTCATGATTATAACATTGCAAAGACAACATTTACTGTAAAGACAACAGATGGAAATGTTAGCGTAATGTTGATTGATGAAAACGAATTGAGTTATACAAATTACTATGCAACTGAGCCTGAAGAAATCAAAGGCGCAGGTGCGATGTCATTGTTAAAGCTTTCATATAAAGCAGAGGGCGAAGCATACTCTCTTATAACAAATGAGAGTATTGCGGAATTTGAAAATGCAGGCAATTACACAATTAAAGTAGATTTCATAGGAGATGACTGCTATGAACCTGCAACTTATGAATTTGCATTTGTTGTTGTTCCAGCAAAATATGAAGATTTAACTTTAGAGGGCGCTACTAGAACATATGGTGATCCAGACGAGCCAATATATGTAAAAGGACCAAATCTAGACTATTATATTAGTTGCGGCGCGAAAATTACTTATACAGTTAAAGGTCAACCAACAGTTTGGGAATATAGCGAAGGTGTAGATCTTGAAGAATATCCATTTACATTTGTCGAAGTTGGAACATATGAACTATACGCAAAAATCGAATTAGAAAACTACGAGACTAAGACATTAGGCGCAACTATTGTAATTAAGAAGGTTGAGATGCCAAAAATTATTCCTGCTATTCCTAATTCTTTTGTGTACACAGGAACATTCCATCCAGCAGAATTTAAGATGCAATCAGATCAATATGATATGGAAGTATATTATATGGAGGGATATGAAAAGTATAAGTGGATAGAATATATTGAAATAATCGACAAAGAAACAGGTACTAGAAAGAAAGTTACTGTTCATTATGGCGAAAACGCTACTCCAATCGATGTTGGCACTTATGAAGATGTGATTGAATTTACGAGCGACAGTTATGAAAATCAACCAATTACTGTTAGAGTTACAATCACACCTGTTGTAATCCAAGACGGCGATATTGATTTTAGCGCGCTAGAAGGTATTTATTCATCTACAGACTTACGTAAATATAAGCCAAAGTTTACTGATGTAAACGGAAATACAGCGACAGCGAAATTCGTATATTTTGATACTGCTGGAAACGAAGTTAAATTAAACGAAGACGGGTCATTGGATCCAGGAGAATATGTAGTTAGGGTTCAATTTACAAATGGAAATTACTTCTCAGATGACAGTAGACTTCTTACAATCGGAGCAGCTGCAGAAGACGATAATGGAAATGGAAATAAAGGTGGAAGCATTGATATTAAAGGTATTGTTAATAAATATATGCTATACATCATAATAGCAGGAGCCGTTTTAGGCGTAGCAATTATTGGAATAGTCGTTGGAGTTGCTGTTAAGGCAAAGAAAGGCGGCAAGAGAGGCAAGAGGGCAGGACGTCCAAGGCCAGCACCAAAAGGCAAGCCAAGAGCTCCAGAACAAAAGAAACCAGAGGCTCCAGTAAAGAAAAGACCGGAAGAACCAGTAAAGAAAAAACCGGACGAGCCAGTAAAGAAAACAACAGACACAGGTCCAGCGGACAAAGCACAATTCTAAAAAGGAGGTAATAAATAAGAATAAAACAAATATGAAAAAAACAAGTTTAATAATAAGCATAGTTATTATCGCCTTAGTTGCGCTAAGTGCTGGAATAATAACAAATATTACAATGCCACAAACAACTGCTGAAGCAGAATATGCTGGCGTTAACGGATATGTAGGAAATAGTAGTACATACGTGCCTTTTGATGGTTATGATATGCCAACCGGTTCAACACTAACAGCAATTAATTCGTATAGTGCGTTAGTTACTTGGTTACAAACTTCTGGATCAAGTTCTGCTCAAAAATTTGGATATTTAACGACAGATATTACTTGGACTGGAGATATGGTAGGTTCAATCGTACAATATCACCATTTAGATTGCTGTGGTTATACAATAACAATTACAGGCGCTATTGGTAGCAATCCTTCTATTGCTCCAGAAGCCGCAAGCCCAACCGGTGGCTGGCCAGCAAATTTCTATGAATATAATGGTAGCGATTCTAATGCTCCTTTTAACAGTGATTTTGGAAACAAGAAATCTCCATTTGGTGGCGATGCTGGTAATTCTTATAAAGGATTCTATACATGGGGATACATGGGGGCAGTTTTTGCTTATTCAGAGTTAATAAACCTAAACGTAAAATATAGTGGCAATTTCGTTTTTAATAGTACAGAAATGTATAGAGGTCAATCAATGGGTATTTTGTTTGGCTATACATATAATTCTAAGATTGATAATTGCAACGTTGAATTAGGATATTTTGACAATAATAGTGTAGAGCACCCAGGATATATTTGTATTAGACACTCAGAAAAAAAGGGCGGAAATAACGAAGGACAATCTACTGCTTGTGTAGGAGGATTTACAGGGGTTCTAGATGGCGAGAGCGCATCGATAACAAACAGCAGAATTTACCTCTCAAAAACATCTTATATGGCAGTAACAACTCACGGTTATGATGCTGCCGGCGGCCCTTATGGCTATGGTAGATCTTTTACTGGCGGAATGGTTGGATGTTTAATTAATGCTGCAAGCATTGTAAACGCAACAGCTGCAGGTCAAGGAAACATTAGATCATGGGTAAAGCATGACTATAACCAAGATGGTAATAAAAACGCGCTAGCAGGTGCAGGCATTATTGCTGGTATTAATGTATCTACTGGTCCAGCTGCATCTGCATATACTCCAAAAAACACAGGAAATACATCTAACTCATCTAAAGCAACAAACGGAACTATAGATGGTGTTATTTGTTCTTGGGCAGGTGTTGCTGCATATTATGTAGGGTCAAGCCAATACGTGCGTGGAACTTCAAATGGAGACTTGTGGTACCATGCTAAAACGTTAGATGGCAATCAAAGCAAGAATGGTTCCTTCTTTTTCTATGGAGGATTAATTTGCGCTCACTCTTCAGGAGATAATATTAGAAACATTTATTATACATTTGATAAAACTCAAGCATATACGGTTGCTTGGGACGCTTATAGATATTTGCAATCAATCGATGGAAACGCGAACGAAAGTGGACAAGATAAGAACTGCGAATTAAATCTTGATGGTACAAAAACCGGAGCCGGAGTTCAACCAGTTGCTTGTGCAGATTCTTATCCTGCAGCAAATTACTTGGAGACACAAATTTACGATGAAGCTCAAAGCAAGTATGTTGTAACTTCAGGTACATGGAACGGAGCTACATATAATACAAGTGATCTATTAAAAGTAGGTAATTTTACTAGCACACTTACTTCGTTTACCTTTGATGGCGTATACGAAAAGGATGCAAATGGAAATACAGTATTAGATCAAGGCAACCCTGTATTAAAGCAGTTCTATATTAACGCGAGACAAACATCACAAGGAAGTTTGTCTAATTATTACGATACATTAACATTGGAATGGTCAGACAACTCTTCAATGGCTGCTGTAAACGCAGTAATTAACTGTAAGAGAATTGCTGGATATACAGCAGATTCAGGTATGATTGCTTGGACAATGGACGTTAATGGGTCTATTACAAAGTTGTATAAGAAAGCCACAAGCGTTCAAGATGCTATTGAAAATTATACAGTTTATGCTCAAAAAGTAGTAAAGAGAGCTGCTAAGAATAGACAAATCGTTTTAAAGGCAAATACTGGATATGCAGTTACATATTCTTTAGAAAACTCAGTTTTAACAAACGGATATAATAAGGTATATGATGGACAAGCATTATCTGCATCAGATATGCCAAAGGCTTATATAAAGACAATTAATTCTTCAACAGGAGAATTAGTTCAAGCAAATATTTCAATTGCGGATTTGACAAATAAGACGTCTACATATACTCGATATTTAGACAATAATATTTGGGCGGTTTATAAAGCTGGTGATGCTGCAAGAAAGAACTTTGAAGATATTAAAAATGCAGGAGAATATACTGTTAGAATTTTCAACGGATATACTTCAGCAACAAACGAAAAGTCTAGATATGACTTTATAAACGAAACATATAGAATAGTTGCCTATAGAGGCGATTATGCAAAATATAACAAAGGCTATGTTGAAGCAACAGGAATAACAGAATTTGCCCCAGGCGTAACATACTATACGTATAGTACTCAAAATGGATATCAAGTAGCTTCATCTTATGTAGGTGGAACGACATATTATACACTTGAGTCTCTATCTGATACATATAGATATACAATTTCTCAAAGAGAAGTTGATGGCGCATGGTTAAATAATGTTGCTCCAGAAGATTTCGAATATAGTGGAGTACTAGGAAGATTCGGAACTGGCGATAGCTTTGCATACGCATATAAGGCTGAACAAGCCGCAGGTCATGGATGGGCTTCAGGTGAAACTGGATTAAAGATTGAAACACTTTATTATAAAGTTAAGTATATCAAAACGAATTACACTAACCTCGAAATGAACGAAGAATACTACTATAAGGATTCAAATGAAGAATATCAATATGTTGGTATTTGCGGTGCTGAAGGCGAGGATAAGTATTTCTATATCTTAACAGATGTTGCTGCATTTGTTGATGGTACAGAATATTACATCTTTAATGAAGTAACTAATAAGTTCGAAAGAGTAATGGCAGAGTTTGATGAAAACGAAAAGTATTACTATAAAGATGGAAACGACCAATGGGTAGAAGCAAAAAATATCAAAACATTTGCAAAAGGCGTAACTTATTATACAGCTATTACATCAGAGCATTATCATGACTTAACAGCTGAAGAATTAGAGAGCTTTGATGATGCAGAGACTTATTATATTAAGAATGGAGAAAACGACTATACTCCAGCTGGGGACATTACAGAATTTGCTTCAAATACAGAATATGCAATTATTGTTGTAGAAATTGATGATTATGTTAAAGTTGTTAGACCATTTGATGAAGATGCAACATACTTTACACAACTTGCAATAAGCACTGATAAAACGGACTTAATTAGCACAAGCACAATGTTCTATAGAAAAGGCTATGTTCAAGTAGGTAGTGTTACAGAAGCAGGCTTATATAGAATTTATGTAGCAGGTGTTAATAGCTCAAACTACAAGTTATCTAATACATCATTAGTTACTGAATATGAAATCGAAGTATCTCCAGTAAAACTTGGTGTTGAATTCAGAAATGTAGACAATCTTGTGTACAACACAACTGAACAAAAGGTATCTTGGGTATTAGTAAATAATCCTTCATCAACAAATAAATTAGCTGGTTCAGAAGGAAGCACTGTAGCAACAGCAAAAGTCGTTATCTATAACGCATACGAAGCAACAGCTGTAGTTGTAACTTACCCAGATCCAAATAGAAGCGAATACACAGCAGCAAAGGATTATTATGTAGATATTACTCTTGGAACAACAGGAAACTACATCTTGCCAGAACTTGATGATATCGGCACATTAATTACTTCTAAGAAGACAGAGAATAATGCTCTTGTTAACTCAGGCGAAGTGCTAGCAGATCTAGTAAGTATAGAAGATAAGACATTAACAAGAAAAATTACAATCAAAAAGGCTGATGTTGTATTACTAAAGCAAGACACAGAAGTAAGCACAGACTTGTCTGATGCTGTATACTTCTCAGATAACAAAGCATGGGATTTATATTCTGCATTAGGTTCAGCAAAGACTTATAAAGTACAAGATGGAACTAATGATATTTATCCATATGCTTATTACGAAACAACAAAGTACACAGGATTCAACTCATTATCTTGTGTATATAGAGGCGAAGTAAAAGAAGTTGCTGGAAAGAATTATGACGACTTCGATATGGTATATACAAACATCTTATACTATAGAGCAGCTGTAGAAGGTGATGTATATAAGTTTGATTCTAGCGAAGAAGGCGTAAACATCATAACAGGTCAAGGTTATTATGTAGCTGTAATTTCTTTCAAAGATGCAGTTTATACAAACTACAATAAAGCAACAGAATATATCGTATTCTATGTAGAAGGTATTAGCTTAACATTAACAGTTAACGCGTCAGCATTTAAGGCTGATCTTCCTCAAGGCGTTGATTATATTGAAAAAGAATATAACAATATAGACTATGGTCTTCCATTTGTTGGAGAATTAGATTCAAGCATAACAACTGAGGGCGTTACTACAATTACATATTTAACAAAGACAGGTGAACCATATGCATCAGTATCTGGTGAACTTGCCGCAGCAAGCTTAATCACAAAGGCAGGCTTAACATTTAAGTTCTATAGATTAGATAATAGCTATGCAGGAGATGATTATGTAATGATAGATGAAGATAAATATGCTCCATCTGACGAAATAAGAAAGGCTGGCACATATATCGTTGTAGTATCTTACGAAGAATTATCTTTCGATGGATATGCAATTGGTGTACAAAATTATACAAAGTGCGATGCATTAAGCACTAAGTACTATAGCCTTCCATACTTCACAGTAATTGTAACTCCACATGCTATTGAGTTAAGCGTTGAAGCAGCAGAGAAGACATATTCAGAAGAATTTGTTGGCAATATCGCTTATACAATTTCAGATGGTGAATACCTAAATGGCGATGGCGCTAACTTAACAATCGTATTTGAATCTGAAGGTTTTGCAGCCGGCGCTGAAGTTGGAACATACTTCATTACAGCAACAGCTACAGGTGACGCTGCTTGCAACTATCAATTTACTGTTAAGCAAACAGTAGAAAATGAAAAGACATTTACTGTAAACAAAAAGACATTAGTATATACAATAGAAAATATCGAAAAGGAATATGGACAAGCATTAAATCTAAACAGCCCTGTTCCATCATATTCGCTACCAGATGGTGCAGTATATGGTACAGATGATGTTACTCCAACTAACTTCGCATCAGAAGGTGCGCTTGCCGTAACAGGTGTAGGTTCATATGCAATCACAGCTGAGCTAACAGGAGCAAAAGCAGGCAATTACGATATTCAAGTTGTAGGTAATGTAGTTGTTACCCCAATTACATTAACAATCTCAGGAGATATTACTCCAGCTTCAAATCTTGAATATAATGCTCAAGAAAAGACTCCAGTAGTTGTGTTTGATGGAGTATTAGCAGGAGATATCGAAGATGTTATCGCAGTATTTGAATACAACAACGATACAACTGTAAAACCAATATATGCAGGAGAATATACAGCTAGAGTTATCGGAATCAGCGGTGCAAAGGCTGGCAACTATGTATATGAAGTTGAAGACAAGGATGTAGAATTCACAATTACACCTCGTACAGTTACAGTATCTATCTCAGATGTTGAAATTGGTTACGGCGATACTCATATCGAACCAAACGGAAAGGGATATGATTTAGTTGAAACACAAGATTTCGTTGATTCTGACATTCAAGACGGTTCATTAATAATCGCATTCTTACCAAGAGAAGAAGAGTACATGGATGGTGAACCAGGATTTGAACAAGAAAACGCAATTACAATCGAGATTTCTGGCGCTGCAGCAGCAAGCTATAACTTCAGCATTACAAGATATGGTACATTATCTGTTGCATCAAAGGATATCGCAGACATTAAGCTAGTATCTAACTCAACAACATATACAGGTTCAGATTTAATATCTCAAATCGTATTAGATACAAAATCAACAGGCGTTGGTATTGTAGAATATGCTAAATTACCAGCAGGCGTAAGCTTAGTAGATGCACAAGATGAAGACTGGTCAGTAGTAACAGCTGTTGTAAATGCAGCAATCTACAGAGTTCGTATTGAAATCGTAGATAACTCAAGCGGCTATTATGTAGATCTTACACCACAAGAAGCTCACTACTTATACTTCACAGTAAATAAGGCAGATCTAGATGCAGAAGCCATTCGCGAAAATTATAGTTTAGCTATTTACTATAATAAGATAGTATTTATGGGCAACTTTGAAGGTGAAATTATGGTAAGCCCAGATGGTGTTTATGATGAAAATTATGAAGTTACAGATACATTATCTGGATGCAAAGAAAAGAAGTCTTATACATTCTATGTAAAGATTGCTGAATCTGAAAACTATAATGAATCAGAACTTGTTGTCTTAACAAATATTAAAACAACATATGATCCACAACAATATATCGATGCTTTAGCTGAATTAGGTGATAACTTCGGATATAAATCAGTTGACGCTTATTTAGAAATCTTACAAAACATTGATAGAAACGTAAGTGTATATGATATGCCAATTATTAACAACAGTTCAGAGCTAACAGCAGCAGAAGCTAGATATAACAAGTTAATGAGCGTAGGTAATAAGGCAATTGTTACAACAAAGCAAATTGCAGGCCTAGCTTCAAACAAGACATATCAAATCGCATCAACGGCAGCACTTTCAAGTTTAGGCTTGTTAGTAGCAGGCTTATCTTGCTTCTTCATCAAGAAGAAGAAAGCAAATAACGTAAAGGAGGGCAAATAATTATGAGAAAGTTATTATTAGTATTATTCATAATTGTATTAACAGTTTCTCTTGTAGGAGTAATGGTAGCTTGTAATCCAAAAGAAAATAATGGAGACAATCCACCTCCATCAGGCGAAATCAGTGAAACAACCTTCCTTACAGCTGCACAAAATGTTAAGGATCCAAAAACAGCCATTTCTGTAATTTGCGTTGCTGAAGAATATGAGATTTACTCTTTAACAGCTTCAGGAACAGAAACAGTAAGAGGAAACATTCCTTTCGATAGAGGTTCGTTTGCAAGTGGCACAGCATTATTGACATACAGAACAGATTCATTCTCAACACATGAAATCAAGGGAACAAAGTTCACAGGAACTCTTGCTTCTCCAAAAGAATTCTTTGGTGTGACAGATTCAGATATACAAATTTCAAATGCTGTTGTAGTTATTGATTTGAATGCAGATGAAAATAATTCATTAAAGAAGATTGAAGTTGGTTATACAATCACAATTCAAGGCGAAGCTTTCAAAGCAACAATAACAGTAACACCATAAAATTGATTCAATGGATTAAGAAGGGCTACAAAATGTTAGCCCTTCTTTCTATTTATGGTATAATGAGCACATGGAAAACAAATTTGATGTAGCAATAATAGGCGGAGGAATGAGCGGTATAATCCTTGCAATTAATTTAAAAAGGCAAGGTATAAACGCATGCATATTCGAAGCTAAAGATAGGATAGGTAAAAAGATATTGGCTTCTGGAAACGGGAAGTGCAATATTCTAAATACCAATCTAGACTTATCTAATTACAACAACGATTTTCCAAAATATGCCTTAGATAACTTTGGATATAGTTATCAAAAAGATTTCTATAAATCACTAGGCATTATTCTAAAAGAAGATTCAGAAGGCAGAGTATATCCATATTCAGAAAGCGCAAATACAGTTTTAAACAGTTTCCTTGAAGAATTAAACAAATTAAATACAGCGGTTTTTGTAAATACAAAGATTGAAAACATAGACTATAAGGACGGCGAATATATATTAAGCGACGGCAATAAGACCTACAAGAGCAAGTATGTTGTGCTATCGAGTGGATCAAATGCGTCGTTTGGAATTAATTCTCACTCTCTTTTTGCCAAATTTGGCCACAAATGCACCGCACTTGAGCAAAGTCTAGTTCCAATCAAATCTAACGCTCTAAAGGGCTGTAATGGGGTTAGAAGCAAGGCCATGGCCTCTTTATATATAAACAACAAGTTGGTATTTAGCGAAAAAGGCGAATTATTGTTTAAAGATAACGCTATAAGCGGAATACTTGCATTTAAGATTTCTGCATATATCGCAAGGGCAATAGTTTCTAAAAAGCCATTTGATGCAATTGTAGAGATAGACTTTATCCCAGATTATACAGAAGATGAAATTAATGATTTTATAGATAACTCAGCGCTTGCTCATCCGCTAACTGGACTATTACATAAAGCTATAGCTTTAAATTTTGAAGATTCTGATAATCAAGCTTATGATATCAAGCACTATAGATGTAAAGTTAATGGATTAATGGGCTTAGATAATGCACAAGTTTTATCTGGCGGATTAGAAGTTAAAGACTTTGATGATAAAACAATGGAATCAAAGTTGCAAAAAGGATTATATGCAACAGGCGAAGTTTTAGATGTCGATGGACAATGCGGGGGATACAATTTATCTTTTGCTTGTGCATCAGCTCTAGTTGCGTTCAAAGATATATGTACTAAATTATGCAAATAAAGGTTAACGAAGTTAAAGTTCCAATAGTTCATTCGGATATAGATATACAAAAATCGCTATCTAATGTTTTACGCATAAAGCCAAGTTCAATTATTAAATATAAGATATTAAAAAAATCCATCGATTCAAGACAAAAAGAATTGAAATATGTATATTCTATTGCAGTTGAAGTTTCCGATGTAGAAAAAGGCTTAAAAAAGAGCGGGAAGTTCCAAACATATATAGAGGAAGATTTCTCGATTGATGCAATTCTAAAAGGATACAACAAAAGATCTTTAAAATATAGACCAGTTGTTGTAGGAACAGGCCCTGCAGGATTATTTGCAGCTCTAACTTTAGCGAAGGCAGGATTAAAGCCTTTAGTTATAGAGCGAGGCAAAGAAGTAAACGAAAGAATTAAAAGCGTAGAGACATTCAACAAAGAAGGTATTTTAGATACAGAATCTAATATTCAATTTGGTGAAGGCGGAGCAGGAACTTTTTCTGATGGCAAATTAAACACAGGAACTTCATCTCCGCTAATTAATACGGTATTAAACGAATTTGTAAGATATGGCGCCCACAGTGAAATTACTTATGAAGCAAAGCCACATATTGGCACAGATATATTAGTAAACATAGTTAAAAATATGAGAAACGAGATTATAAATCTCGGGGGCGAAGTTATGTTCAATACAAAGCTTGTCGGGCTTGAACATAGCGGCGGCGAACTAAAGGCTATTCAAATAGAAAAAGAAGGTAGAAAAGAAACTATAAATACATCAGCTTGCATCTTAGCTATTGGCCATAGCGCAAGAGATACATTCAAGATGTTATCTTCTGAAGTCATCATGGCTCAAAAGCCATTCTCAATTGGAGTTAGAGTAGAGCATCTTCAAAATGAGATATCTTTATCTCAGTATGGCCAAAACTATAAACTACTTCCTCCAGCTCCATA
>JAEEGL011022685.1_pt1 | contig 13883 bp, 10 predicted proteins | sample 9134231 | NCBI WGS metagenome assembly JAEEGL01 (sample SAMN16246548, study PRJNA631951) | gut metagenome | biome: gut microbiome; feature: rumen; material: fiber-attached | host: Bos | place: Iran: Karaj | collected 2018-10
GCCGGAACCGCCGCCGGCGATGAGACCTTCGACTTCGGCGACGGTGACGCGGTTGTAGTCGCCGATGATGGTGTGCTTGATGCAGGAGGCCGCCGCCGCGAACTCGATGGCCTGCTGGTCCGTGTCGTAGGCCAGGAGACCATAGAGGAGACCGCCCATGAAGGAGTCGCCGCCGCCCACGCGGTCGACGATGTGGGTGATGTCGTAGCGCTTGCTCTGCCAGAGGGTCTTGCCGTCATAGAGGACGCCGCCCCAGGTGTTGTGGTTCGCGTTGATGGAGCCGCGGAGGGTCACCGCGACCTTCTTGCAGCGCGGGAAACGGTCCATGAGCTGGCGGCAGACGCTCTCGAAACGGGTCTGGTCGATTTCGCCGCCCGTTTTCTCGGCGTCGAAGCCCTCCGGCTTGATACCGAACTCCATCTCCGCATCTTCCTCATTACCCAAGATCAATTCACAGCCTTCGACCAGCGCGGGCATAACCTCAGACGCCGTCTTGCCGTATTTCCACAACTTTTTGCGGTAATTCAGGTCGCAGGACACCTTCACTCCCATCTCATTTGCCACCTGGATGGCCTCCAAGCAGGCATCAGCCGCTCCCTGGCTCAACGCCGGCGTGATGCCGGTCCAATGGAACCAATCGGCGCCCTTAAGCACTTTGTGCCAATCCACCATGCCCGGCTTGATCTCCGCGATGGCCGAATTCGCCCGGTCGTAGATCACCTTGCTGCCCCGCGCCACAGCACCCGTCTCCAGGAAATAGATGCCGACGCGATTACCGCCCCGCACAATGCCAGACGTATCAACGCCCAAGCCGCGAAGCTCCGCGAGGCACATATCTGCAATATCATTCTGGGGAAGGCGGGTCACAAATGCAGCGTCCACCCCATAATTGGCGAGAGAAACGGCCACATTGGCTTCGCCGCCGCCGAATGTGACATCAAACTGATGGGCCTGGCCGAAACGCAGGTAGCCCGGCGTGGAAAGGCGAAGCATCACTTCGCCGAAGGTAACTACTTTTGACATATCTTGTTTCTATTAGATGACTCACGGATATCGAGCTCCATCGACACGACAGTCGTCGCCTGAGAGCCGAAAAGGAAGGCCTTGGCCGCCGTCTGCCCTATCTCGAAAGCATGCTGGTCCAAAGTTGTCAGGGACGGGGAGGTCAGTTCGGTGAAGGATTCGTTGGACGTACCAATGACGCCGAAATCTTCCGGGATGCGCACGCCCTTTGCTTTGAGCGCCTCGATGGCGCCGAGCGCGGAAAAAGCTCCGGCACTATAGATGGCGTCGCAACCCAAATCCAGCGCCCGCAAAGCTGCCTCGTGCCCCGTCTCCCGGACGATCGTATCTTTGAAAACGATTGTATTGTCCAAAGCTAAGCCGCAATCTTCCAAGGCCTTGCAATATCCCCGATACCGGTCCACAAACAACTCGCAAGTCCTGTAGCCGGCGAAATGAGCGATGCGGCGGTACCCATTCGCAATCAGGTGACGCGTCGCAGCATAAGCACTCTCGAAATTATCATTGACCACCTTGGCGCCCGGCAGGGAACGGAAGACGCGGTCAAACTGAACCAGCGGAATCTCCTCACCCAAAGCCTCCGCGATCGGAGCCGGATCATCCGTCTCAAAAGAATGGGACATCAGCACGCCGGCCACCTGGTTCTCGCGCAAAGTCCGGAGCGCCCGGATCTCAGCATCTTTCTTTTCGTGGGTCTGGCAGATCAAGACACTGTAGCCTGCCTCATTCAGAATAGACTCCGCACCGCCGATTACTTTGGAAAAAAACTCGCGATAGATACGCGGAACAATGATGCCGACAATATCAGAACGGCCCCGGCGGAGGTTGGAGGCCAGGACATTGCGTTCATATCCCATCTCCCGGGCAGCCTCCTGGACCGCCTGACGGGTTTCAGCCTTGACGCGCGGGCTGCCCGAAAGGGCCCGCGACACCGTCGAAGGTGTCACGCCGAGCGCTTTGGCTATGTCGGTAATCGTTACCATTCCGCTGGCAAATATATAATTAATCCGGGATTTGTGCAAACGTTTGTATTATTGTGATAAAAAAATGTTATTTGTATATTTGTCAAAATGTCCATTAATAGTTTTCTGCATCATGACAAACCTATTCTCTCTTGAAGGCAAGAATGCCTGGATCACGGGTGCTTCCTACGGCATCGGTTTCAATATCGCTAAAGCCTTCGTTGCTGCCGGTATCAACCATATCATTTTCAATGACATCAACGAAGCGGCTCTTGAGCGCGGCCTGCAAAACTACAAGGAAGCCGGCATCACCAACGTCACCGGATACGTCTGCGACGTGACCAAAGAGGACGATGTCAAGGCGCTTGTCCAGCGCATCCACGCTGAAGTTGGCCAGATCGACATCCTGGTCAACAACGCCGGCATCATCAAGCGCATCCCCATGCACGAGATGGAGCGCCGAGAGTTCCAACAGGTCATCGATGTAGACCTGGTCGCCCCATTCATCGTCTCCAGCGCTGTCCTGCCTGAGATGATGGAGCGCCGCGAGGGCAAGATCATCAATATCTGCTCCATGATGTCGGAACTCGGCCGGGAAACCGTCAGCGCCTATGCTGCCGCCAAGGGTGGCCTGAAGATGCTGACCCGCAACATCTGCTCCGAGTACGGCGAGTACAACATCCAGTGCAACGGCATTGGCCCGGGATATATTGCGACTCCTCAGACCGCTCCCCTGCGCGAACGTCAGCCGGACGGCAGCCGTCATCCCTTTGACAGTTTTATCTGTGCCAAGACGCCCGCCGGTCGCTGGCTGGAGCCGAGCGAGTTGGGTGGGCCTGCTGTATTTCTGGCTTCCCATGCCTCAGACGCTGTCAACGGGCATATTCTTTACGTCGATGGCGGTATCCTCGCATACATTGGAAAACAACCGAAATAATTATCATGTCTTATGAAATTCCAATTCCCGGCCCTGTGCCTTGTTGCCCTGACGCTTTCCTGCGTTGGCCAGCAACCCGAAACTGTCGTACCGGCCTTCTCTGAAGGAGAAGAAATCATTGCCGGCATCCAAGCGGGTCCCCCTTCGACCAGAACCGTCGTTGAGGATCTCCAAGTCCTGTGGAGCGAAGGAGACTTGCTCTCGGTCTTTGCCAAGAATACAGGTAACGCCCAATATTTTCTCAAGAGTGGCGCCGGAGAGTCCCACGGAGTCTTCAAGAAAGAACGGGGCTACCACCCAAGCGGTAAAGATTATGCCGGCTATGTAGCCGTCTATCCCTATGACAGGGCCGTGAGCCTGAGTGCAGATGGCACGGTCTCTCTGGTCCTGCCCGACACCCAGACTTATGCAGAAGACAGCTTCGGCCCCGGGGCCAACGCAATGGTCGCCTGGTCCGAGGATACCCACTTGTCCTTCTTCAATATAGGATCTTACCTGGAGTTGAAACTCCATGGTAATGCCCGGATCAGCGCCATTGAGATGACGGCGCTGGGCGGAGAAAACCTGGCCGGCCCCATCCAGGTCGTCCAAAAAGAAGGCGTCCCCGTCATGCAATTTGCGAAAGAAGCGGAAGCCTGCCCCACTGTCACGCTCCAATGCCCCGAGCCCGTCCAGCTCGATGCAGAAGAGGATACGCATTTCTGGATCGTTGTCCCGCCCGGAATGCTGAGCGAGGGATTCGGCCTGCGCTTTGTCTGTCAAAACGGCAAGGTCGTCGAGCAGTCCTATGAAAAAGAAGCTGAATTTGTCCGCAGCGAACTCTTCAGCATGGCTCCGCTGGAAGTCCTGGTTGAGAAAAGTTACCTCGATTATGTGATCGAAGATTACAAGACCCTGGCCGCAGCCTACCCCAGTGCCGAAGACCATTTCGTAGAAGCCCGCTTCACCCTTACTGATATCATCGCCGATACGAATCCTGAAGATCTGAAGGCTGAATCGGTCACCACTTTCTGCTATTCCTGGATTGAAGGCCAAAGCGAAATCAGCGTCTTTGAGCGCAATTTCAGCACAGGAGAGACCCGGATGTACCAGTACTACGCCGATTCTCCCTGGGTGGGAGACAAAACAATTCCGGAGTCTGAGCTGAATTCCCTCTTGTTCTCTCTGGAGGATGCACTCCTCAACGCGAAAAATGACGAGGAGGCGGCAGAAGGAGACGGACTGGAGACCCGCTACGTGACGCTTCGCAAACCGATCTGGCCCGTATGGGAGAATCCCCAGTACGTGGTCGGTGGCTCAGCCTCACGCAACAGCCATGTCTTTGTTGATGCCCTCACCGGAAAGGTTTTGACCCTGGCAGGCGGTTCCGGAGGAGGAGGGTCTTCCTTGGAGTACCTGATCGAGGACCAGAATATCATTCGGGATATGTATTGGATGGATCAGATCCTGGGATTCCCGCTTGAGATCCGGGACGACTTCCGGGAAGTACATTATGTCTTGAACAAGCCGATGAATGCCGGCCAGCTCTTCGAACTCTATATCAAGGATGCCATTTATATTTATTACGTGCCTGCCCGGGACGACGTCAGCGACACGTACCTGATCCAAGGCAAACGCGACATGACCCAGGGCTTTGCCGGTAAGATCGAGACAACAGCCGAAGTAGTCACCGACGCGTGGACGGGAGGCGAGCGTCTCATCCCGAATGATCTGGATGCCATTATCAGCCTGGAGGATGCAATCTATGCAGTGAAACTGGGGAATGTCAAGGATCCGGACACTGCCGATATAACCCTTTGCAAGCCTGCGGACAGTCCTGCCCCCTTATACATTTTCCGTGGAGTGGACACCCCTACCGTCGTTGTCGATGCGTTTACCGGTGAGATTATCACAGACTGATATCATTTGATTAACATACAAATACCCGCACTTTCATGACACTTAACTGCCAAGTGAGACAAGCGTCCAGCAACCAGGACGCGAAGCATTATGATACGGAACGGCTCCGCCAGGAGTATCTGATCAAAAATCTGATGGTCCCAGACGAGATCAACATGGTTTATTCTATGTTCGACCGCATCATCGCGGGCGGCGCCGTCCCGGTCAAAGAAGACTTGCTACTGAGCGCCCCTGAGATCCTTCGCGCTGATTATTTCACCCAGCGCCGAGAACTGGGCGTGATCAATGTCGGCGGCACCGGCATCGTGCAGGTGGGCGATGAAGAATATACCATTCCTTTTAAGGAAGCCATCTACATCGGACGCGGCAACCGGGACGTCACCTTCAAGAGTGTGGATCCGGAGCACCCGGCCCATTTCTACTTCTGCTCTGCCACGGCCCATCGCGAGACCGGTGTCAAGCAGGTCAGCAAGAAGGACGCTGTCGTGATGCACCTGGGAAGCCTGGAGGAAAGCAACGAACGTACGATCAACCGCTTGCTGGTCAAGGAGGTAGTCCCCTGTTGCCAGCTGCAGATGGGCATGACCGAACTTGCTCCCGGCAGCACCTGGAACACGATGCCCGCGCATACCCACGACCGTCGCATGGAGGTCTACTTCTACTTTGAAGTCCCCGAAGATGCGGCTGTCTGCCACTTTATGGGTGAGCCGCAGGAGACACGGCACATCTGGATGCACAACGAGCAGGCTGTCATCAGTCCGCAGTGGAGCATCCACAGTGCCTGCGCGACCCGCAACTACACCTTCATCTGGGGCATGTGCGGCGAGAACGACGACTACAATGACATGGACTGGTGCGCCACTAAAGATCTGAAATAGCCGTATGAAACGTCTGATCCTGATTGCTGCAGCCATCGCCCTGTTGGCCGGCTGCGCACCCAAAGAGAAAGAGCAGAAAGTCATGGCCCGGGAAGTTCCGGAGCGGGCAGACGACTTCGTTTTTGAGAACAACCTGATCGCCGGCCGTTTCTACGGCAAGGCACTCGAAGGCAATCCCACCTCCCCCGGCTTGGATATCTGGGTCAAGTTGCCGGGTCGGCTCGTCGCCGACGAATGGTATGCTGCGGACCAGAAAGAGCCAGGTTACTACCACCGAGACCACGGTGGCAAAGACTGCTACAAGGTGGCGGTAAGTTTAGGCGGTGGCGCTTCTGTCCCGTTCCTGAACAGCACCCTCTGCTGGCCGGCGACCAACTACCGATCCTCGGAGATCCTTTCGAAAACTGCTGACAAAATCGTTTTTGCCTTGCACTATCCCGAATGGCAAGCCGCGGAAGGCGTGACAGTCGCATTGGACAAGAATGTGACCGTCTGTGCTGACAGCTATTTCGTCGAAGTGGAAGATACTTATACCTTCAAGGGGGTCGAGCGCCTGCCAGTCGCCGTCGGCATGAAGCTCCACAGCGACCTCGCAACCGTACAAGAAATCCTATTGGGAGACGCCCAGGACCGCTGGGCCATCTGGGAGAAAGCCTCTGACACCGGTGCCGAGCCCGAAGACGGCTTGATCGGAGTCGCCGTGGTCCTGCCGGGTGCCGAAGCGAACCTGACTACGCAGGACCACGCTCTTCTCGTTAAGACTGTCGCCTCCGGCGAGCCACTTCATTACAAGGTCGGCAACTGCTGGTCCAAAGGCGATATCAAGGACCACCAAGCGTGGTTCGACCTGGTTTGGAATCAATAGACTGACCCTGATCGATTATGAAAAGACAAACTATCCTCTCTTTGCTGGCGGGCATTGCGATGAGCTTGACCGCTTTCGCCCAGGGCGGGACAGCCCCGGAACTGCTGCCTTACCAGAATCCCAAGCTCTCGCCCGAAGAGCGGGCGGACGACCTGCTGGGCCGCCTGGATATCGACCAGAAGGCAAAATTGATGACCAACTACAGTTTCGCCATCCCGGAACTCGGTATCAGGGCCTACAACTGGTGGAGCGAAGCGCTGCACGGCGCCGCGCGTGCCGGACTGGCGACTTCTTTCCCCCAGGCGATCGGTATGGCCGCCAGTTGGGATGTCGATCTCCTGCAAGAGGTGTTCGACATTGCCAGCACCGAGCAGCGCATCATCTTTGTCAAGGGTCGCAAGAACAACCTGGATCCGCTCTATCATGGCCTGACGGTCTGGACTCCGAATATTAACATTTTCCGCGACCCGCGCTGGGGACGCGGCCAGGAAACCTATGGTGAGGATCCGTACCTGACCGCCAAGATGGGTGCGGCCGTCGTCCGGGGCCTGCAGGGTGAACCGAAGGATGGGTACGACAAGCTACACGCCTGTCTCAAGCATTATGCGGTCCACAGCGGTCTGGAGTATGAGCGTCATCACCTCGATGTTTCGGACATCCCGCTGCGCGACTTCCGCGAGACCTATCTATATGCCTTTGAGGACATTATCAAGAATACGGATGTGGAGGAAGTGATGTGCGCCTACAACAGCGTCTTTGGCAAGCCTTGCTGCGACAACGACCAGCTTCTGACCCGCATCCTGCGCGAAGAATGGGGATATAAGGGCCTGGTCGTCAGCGACTGCTCGGCGATCCGCGACCTTTGGTCCCCTCCCGGCCACCAACCTTATCCCGGCGATCCGACGACGGCCATCTCGCATGCCGTGCGCAGCGGTACCGACTTGGAGTGCGGCAAGACCTATCGGCAAATGGCGGATGCCATTCGCGAAGGCAAGATTGATGAGAAGGATGTGGACGTGTCCCTGCGCCGTCTGTTGGTCGCCCGTTTCCGCCTCGGCGAAATGGACCCGGAGGAGAGCGTATGCTGGAACCAAGTCGATACCGCCCTGCTCGACTGCCCTGCCCATCAAGCCAAAGCGTTGGAGATGGCGCACGAATCGCTGGTGCTGCTGCACAATACCGGCATCCTGCCCCTGGCTAAGGAAGGGGTGAAATATGCCGTCGTGGGCGTAAACGCCAAGGATGAGGAGTACCCGCTGGGTAACTATAAGGGTGAGCCGGCCCATGTTATTTCCGCCTTCGAAGGCATCTGCAACGCTGTGGGCGCCGATAATGTCACGGAGAATCCGGACGAGGCAGACATCGTCATTTACGTTGGCGGCATCAATCCCCGTATCGAAGGTGAAGAAATGCCGGTCGATATGGAAGGCTTCTTCCACGGCGACCGCACCTCCATCGAACTGCCCAAGGACCAGCGCACGGAAATTGCCGCTCTGAAGGCTGCTGGCAAGCGGGTGGTTTATGTAAATTACTCCGGCAGCGCGATGGCTCTGGCACCGGAAAAGGAAAACTGCGAGGCCATCCTGCAGGCTTGGTATGCCGGCGAGATGTGTGGACAGGCCATCGCCGACGTGCTGTTCGGAGATTACAATCCGTCCGGCCGCCTGCCCGTCACTTTCTATGCATCCGATGCCGACCTGCCCGAGGTGCGCGATTATCATATGGAAGGCCGCACCTACCGCTATTTCTACGGCGAACCGCTGTGGTATTTCGGTTATGGACAGAGTTATACGACCTTCAAGTTTAGCCGGCCGCGCGTGCGTGGCGGCGAGTTAGTCGTCAAGGTGCGCAACACCGGCCGTCGCGACGGTGACGAGGTGGTCCAGATGTATGTCTCCAAGAAGGAAGATGTCGACGGACCGAAATACGCCCTGCGCGGCTTCAAGCGGGTGAGCGTCCCTGCCGGGAAATCGGTAGTGGTGCGGATCCCTCTGTGCGACGAGACCTGGGCGACTTATGACGAAACGGCAGGCAAGATGACCACCACCCCCGGCCGCTTCACCATCTACGCCGGTCCCAGCGCCAACCCTAAAGACCTGAAGAAGACCCGCTTCCGCCTAAAGTAAGCGTCAAAGCAGTAAGGCAGTCAGGGCCCCTTGAGCAGAGAAGAACCCTCCGGGGGATGCTCATTGGGGCCCTGACTGGCTTCTGGCCACTGTTGTGCATCTGTTGTGCATCTGTTGTTCATCTGCTGTTCACGGGTGTGTGACACATACTAATTTCAGCGCTTTGCCCGTGTGAACAGCACGGCGATTCTTCCCAGGCTGTTCACAGCAACATGCCTCTTGGCGCGCCAATGACACACTCCCGTGAACAACGTCTCGGTTTTGCCTAGGTTGTTCACAGCAATCTGTCTTCTATGTATCCGACTGTAACATCCCGGTGAACAGCACTGAGTTCAACTGATGTATTTCACTAGTTCCGGCTCCGGCAATCGCACCAATGTCGACAATTGCCTGAATGACAGTCGATAGCGCTGTCTCAAGGCCCTAGCCAGACCGAGCCGCTGATCGACATTCATCATTCTGGGGTCCCGTCCGCCAAACAATTCGTCAGCGACTTCCTTACATTTCCCCCTTGCTTCCATGTCATCCATCAACACGCCCCGCGTGGATGCCATTCTTTCCTGCACGACAGAGAGTTGTTTATTCCCTGCACCGCAAAACGCCCGGTAACAATTGAACGTCCGGTAAATCTGCTCAAAACGTCGGACATCGACATAATTATTCGGGAGTATGATCCCGTTGCAAATCAACCAGTCCTCCGGAACGGAATGGCGGCCGCAAATCCTTCTCCTTTCCCTAGCGGGAAGGTCCCCATAACGAACTGCCGGCAAAACCTTCCCGTCCGGCCCCAATTGCCAGATCGGAATAATGCCTTCAGGCCGGAAATACATGGAACCTGTCCCCCATTTGTAGTCATAGAACATAACCGGTTTCCCATCTTTTGTCGGCTGTACGATGGAATAAGTCCCAACGTTTCGGAGATAATCTTCATCGTCAACCAAAGACAACTCACACTTGAGCGTGACATTGTCACAAGATCCCCTGGTTGCAGCGATGTGCCGCAAAGAAGATGTCTCAAACTGGATCCTGTAAGATTGACAATCTTTTTCCGTTCCATAAAGTAAACCGTGGGGATGAGAATCCTCGATGGAGAAAGAAACCACAATGACACCTTTTTCGTAAGCACAGATCCCTACAAGGTTGAACTCGTAAATGAAGTCTCGCTCGGAAATGATGAAATTCTTGGCATCGTCGCCGTTGGCGTAGAGATGATAATAATGCTTTTCCATAATTTAAGTTAGTAATAGTTAAGTCGAAACCAATATACGCAATTATTCGCTTCCCGCATGAATGATTTCGTAATAAAACCGACGCTGTTTACCGGAATCTGGCCTCTGCCCATCCCACAGGGGCGCGTCTGTGAACAGCGAGGCAAATCAATGGGGGTGGTTCACAGAGAGGGCGCTCCCACCGGGCTCAATGCCATATATCAGTGAACCACCCCTTGTAATACCAGAGGTGGTTCACCAACAAATGCCTTGTAGCGCAGTCCGGAAGGGGACAGCGTGAACAGCCCGCCCGACGAGAAGGGGCTCGGGCTTCAGTTGAGCCTAGAAGTTGAAATAATTCTTCGCGTTGTTATAAGAAATGTCCTTCACCATCTGGTGGATGAACGGCAGTTCGCTCTTCGGCAACTTTCCATCCTCAACATCCTTGCCCAGCACGTCGCACAGGATCCTGCGGAAGTACTCGTGACGCGGGTAACTGATGAAACTGCGGGAGTCCGTCAGCATGCCGACAAAACGGCTCAGCAGGCCGAGGGCACTCAAGGCGTTCAACTGCTTGCGCATGCCATCTTCCTGATCCAAGAACCACCAGCCGGAGCCGAACTGCATCTTGCCCGGATACGTGCCGTCGTTGAAGGTATAAGCCATTACGGTCAGCAGTTCGTTGTCCTTGGGATTCAAGCAATAAAGGATGGTCTTCGGCAGCTTGCCCTCGAGGGCGAGGCGATCCAGGAAACGGTGTCCGGCTTCGGCGCAAGGCAAGTCATGGATAGCATCGTAGCCGGTGTCAGGGCCGAGGATATTGAACATCCGGGTATTGTTGTTCCGGATGGCGCCGATGTGGAACTGCTGCGCCCAGCCGCTCTCCGCATCCATCACTGCAAAGTCGTGCAAGGTTGCACTGCGGAACTTCAGAAGCTCCTCGGCAGTCGGGGTCTTTCCCTTCATCACCTTCTTGAAGATCTTCTCGATCTCATCATCGGTATAATCCGCAGCATAGAAGGTCTCCAAGCCATGGTCGGAGAGTTTGCAGCCCATAGACTCAAAGAGGACATGACGCTTGCGCAAGGCCTCCAGCAGGTCGGCATAGGTCTTGATCTCCATCTCAGCAGCCTTGCTCAGTTTCTCGATATAAGAAATATAGACCTCGGGGGCTTCGATGGCCATCGCCTTATCGGGCCGCCAAGCCGGGATCACCTTGACGCCGAAGGGCATGTCCATGATCTGCTTGTGATAGCGAAGATCATCGGCCGGATCATCCGTCGTGCAGACCGTCTCAACGTTGAACTTCTTGATCAGTTCCTGACCACGGAACTCAGGGGTCTGCAACTTAGCGGTGCACTCCTCGTAGATCTCACGGGCGGTTTCGGGCTTGAGGATCTTGTCTACGCCGAAGACACGGGCAAGCTCCAGATGCGTCCAGTGGTACAGTGGATTGCGCATCGTATAGGGCATGGTCTCCGCCCATTTCTCGAATTTTTCGTAGGAACTGCGGTTGCCGGTGATATACTCCTCCGGAACTCCGTTTCCGCGCATCGCGCGCCATTTGTAATGATCGCCGCCCAGCCAGACCTCCGTCAGGTCCTTGAATTGGTAATTCTCAGCAATCATCTGCGGCACCAGGTGGCAGTGATAGTCGATGATGGGCATCTTCTCAGCGCTCTCATGATACAGCTCGCGGGCCGTTTTAGTGGAGAGCATGAAATCGTCGTTGATGAAACTCATAAGGTTGTATCGTTTTAGTATTTGAATGCGTAATCATAGGATGCACCGCCCGCGCCGATGCGGAAGGTGTGAACTTCGTTTGACGCAGGCTTGATCGCCACCACATCGAGGCACAGCGTCTCCGTATAGTCGAAGAAAGCGTGACGGGTGCCTTCAAGCATCAAGTCGGGCACTACCCAGCCGTAGCCCTGGGAAATGAAATAATTGACACCGTCCTCGCAGACATGCATGTTTACGTGGGCGTCGCCGGTGATCAAGCCGACGAGCTGATGCTCTTTCGCATAATCGGCGAGGATGCCCATCACGCGAGCATTACTCTCTAGAGAGTATTCCGGGGGATTGGAAGTGGTCCAGCGACCGAGCGGATGCGGCATGTAGTGGCACATCACCAGCACATCCAGGTCGGCGGGTGTCTCAGCCAGCAGGGCCTCCAGCCACTGCATCTGGGGCTCATCGAAGATATAATAGAAACCACCCTGCGTACCGGTGCCGGTGCTGTTGAGCAGGATGACGCGCAGGCCCTTCTCGGGAATATCATAATAGCAGTAGACTTTACCGGGTGTGAGATGCAGGTTCTCCCCCGCCCTTTCTTGCCAAGGCTTCTGGAAGGTGTCGGTAAGGAACTGCTCGGAATAGAACTGGCCCTCACCGGCATCCCAGTCGTGATTGCCGGCGGCATAAAGCCAGATGCCGTCATACTTGAGCATTTCCGCCTGGGTATTGTCCACAACTGTCTTGGCATAAGCGGCATCCACGGTCGCAGGATAAGCGTTCAGGCCGATGTCACCCAAGTTGACCATGAAATCCGCACCGAATGCTTTGGCCGCTTCGGCGGCATAACCGATGTGCATATAGGAATAGCGTCCCGCCGTATGGACATCGGTCAAGATGACGTAACAAACGGTTTCGTCCTCCCCTTTCCAGGCTTGGTAACGTGCCAGGGCTTCTTTAACCTGGGGCTTGACAAACTTGGCATTGCTCGCTTTCTTGTAGGCTTTTTCTCTCAGGGAAGGATTCAACTCCTGTTGAGGAATGGTAGGCGTGAGATAGGCGAAATCAATCGACTGCCCCTTGTCATAATCAAAGAACTCAAGACGCAAGTCATGCTTTCCTTTTGCCAAGGTCTTGGTCGCCGTCTTGAGGATGGGGCCATGCTTGCCGTCGATATCAATCAGCAACTCTCCGTCAATATAGAATCTAGATCCGTCATCTGACGAAAGTTTGAACGTGTATTCCTCCTCAACCTTGACCGGGAGTGTAGTCTCGAAAAGTACGGCGAAATGGTTGACTGTATCCGGAAGGTCTACCAGGTCGAGGTTATTCTTAACGCCCTGCATGTCAGGCACGCCTAGCTGGGAGAAGTCCGGCAGGTGATCTTCCGTCCAATTGTAATACAATTTATACCTCACAACCGGTTCCTTGGGACCGCAGGAAGCCGCCAGCAGGAGTGCTGCGACTGCAAACAAACATAAGTTTTTCAAATTCATAGGATTTGTACAAACGTTTTGACCGAATCGAACAAATATACTCATTTTTCCATCCAATCCCTATAGGCTGATGCCGTTTCCGTATCTTTTTTCCAATCCCAGGTACCCACGGGATAAGGCTTGCCATAAGCGGCATAGCGAAGGAGTTCCCGGTCCAACTGACGACGGGCGTGGGCGCATTTGCGGCGGAGCGTCCGGGTTTGGAATTCCGGACCACGCGCCTCGATCCGGCCGCCCCACCAGCAGACGGCAGCCGAAGAGCGCAAGCGTAAACACATCAAGGAACGCTCATACAAGTCATACAGTTCCCGATAATCAAGCGGTGTCAGGAAAGGCCGCGCTTTCCGCAGGTGCCGGAAGCCTCGCTTCGCTTCCCGAAGGCAGTCCCGTTCCCAAGCGATGATATAATCCAAGTATACTTCGGTCATCTGCTCCCCGGGCAGGATCCAGCCCATTTCGAGCACATTGGCGATATCCGACGCGCGCGCCGAATCCAACTGTTTGCAACTGAGCGGTGCCAGGGTACTGACCAGGTCTGTCCACCAGTGGAATGTGCCGTTCACCCCATGGGCAAGATACACGCTGTCGGAAGTCGTCCAGCGCCCGGCGACATGCCGGGAATATGTCGAGGGATCGTCCAGGCGGAAATCGGAATGGTGCGTAGTATTGAGACCCAGGATATACCAGGAGCCGTCCAGGATGGCGCGGGAGGCTTTCAGGGCTGGTTTCAGCTGCCGGATCGCCGGAGTGCCATA
>JAEEGL011339442.1_pt1 | contig 13883 bp, 4 predicted proteins | sample 9134231 | NCBI WGS metagenome assembly JAEEGL01 (sample SAMN16246548, study PRJNA631951) | gut metagenome | biome: gut microbiome; feature: rumen; material: fiber-attached | host: Bos | place: Iran: Karaj | collected 2018-10
ATCCACAATCCTATTTAAAATTTTTAAAAACAAAAACAAAGGTTTGAAAAAATTTTCTGACATTTTCATGAAATTTTTGAACCAAATATGGGTCATTTGAACGTTAAAGGGGTAAGGGATATCAAAAAAATTTAAAAATTCAGTAAATAATTTACACTAAAAGTCTAATTCACATATTCTATATTTTTCAGAGATAAAATTTGTAAAATATATAACAATGTTTTTTAAAAACAAATGTCAATTTTAATTATATTAAATTGATTGTTGAAAGAGATTTTTATAAACACTAATTAAAAACAATTTCTTGATAATTTCATATCTTTTTCTAAATATTATATCTTTAATTATTTTTTTAAAATAATTTATATTATACTTATATATTTTCCTAAAATTAAATTAAATAAAGCCTAAAATAAATAATGCCTCATAAATGAAAAAAAATCATCTTCATATTAAATATTAAAAAATTATTAATAAACAATTATATTAAGTTAAAAAAATATCTATTTAAAAAAATAAATGTCATTGAGCCAAAATACAAAAGGCATATGCACTATAATTTCAGTTATTTTAAATGGGTTACTAATAGGAAATCTTTTTACTTTTAGTAATTTAAGTGTATATAATGAAAATTATTTGAAAAATCATGGAAATCCAAATTTAAAAAAAGATGATATAACATTTTTAACTCCCATAGGTTTATTTATTTTTAATTCTTTCCCAATTTTTGTTGGAATAATAGAGCAATATTTAAATTGTAGAATAATAATTTTAATAGGGATATTATGTCTTTTAATTTCAAATTTATTGATGGTATTTACAACAGATTTTTATCTAATAATAATATCAATGATATTTTATGGTTTAGTTTGTGCATTTAATTGTTTCACAGTATTAAGAAATTGTTGGGAATATTATCCAAATAAAAAAGGGTTATTAAGCGGAATAAATACTGCATGCAATTCAATTTCTACTTTTATATTTACTTCAATAGGAGATTATATTATTAACTCAGATGGGAAGGGAAAACCTGATGATCCAGATATATATAATAGATATCCAATTTTTTTAAAACTATTATTAGTATGTACTATTGTTTTAGGTTCTTTAGCTGTTATTTTATGTTTTCCTTATGAAAAGGAAGAAGATGAAAAAAAAGATTCTTTAAATAATAACATTACTTCTGAGAATGATGGTTTAGAAGAAAAGAATAAAATCCCCGAAGAAAATAAGACTGAAAAAGAAAATAATATCGATGTTGAAATTAAAATAACACAAATTTTATTTTCTTTCCAGTTATTTTTAATGTGTATTGTTGGGGCATTTGTTCAATTTTTTAATTTCTTTATGAGTAATACTTATAGAAAATTTGGTAGTGAAAACGGAAAAAATGAAAAATATTTACAGATACTTTCAAAAGTCTTTATGGGAATTAATATTATATCAAGACCTTTATGGGGTATAATATATGATAAATTATCTTTTTTTTTTCCATATATTATTCTATGTATAAATGAAGTAGTTTGTAGCGGATTATATTATATTTCTGTTAAGAAAGATCTAACATTCTTTCTTATTAATTGCTTTGGTGTTTTAAGTTTTTCAGGACATTTTGTTCTCTTTACTCCTTTAGTTGCAAAAAAATTTGGAATAAAATATTCACAAATTGTATTTGGTATTATTGGAACTTTTAATGGAATTACTGCATTACTTGGTCCTACAATTTTAAAAATAGTAGATTATAATTATAAAATTCTTTATTATATTGGATGTGGATTAGCTTTTATTAGTTTAATACTTGTTTGTTTCATCAAAGATGAAAAAATGAAAATTTCAGAAATTCCTGAAAAATACGAAACAATTGATAATGAAGAGTATATTGAAAATCCAAATTCAAACTAAATAAAAGGTTGTTTTAAAACAATTAAAAATATATATAAATGAATGGAAGATTAGAGATTAAAAAATTTTTAAATTTTAAATTTAAAAGTTGGAATGAATATTAAATCAAATTCATTTCAATTCTCCAAAGCTAATTTAATCTTTATTTATATAAATATATGAGATTAAAATATCTATTTTTCTTTTTATTGATTTATAAGAATAAATTTTCTAAATTAATTGAATGAAAAAACGTAGAAAATATTGAATCAAAATTTTTCTTATTTTATAATTTTATAATTTTAAATTTTAAGTTATAAATCTATAAAATAAAAAAAGCCATTTTTTATAACTTTATAGATATGATTATATGAAAATTAGAAAATATTTGTGTGAAAAAATTCTATAATATTGATAAGAAGAAAAATATAAATTAATAGGAATTGTGTTCTCTTTACTAAAATCGCTTTTTTAATAAATTAATTTAAAATATCAAATATATCAAATAAAAATTATTTCTATGATGATATTGAGAATTGTGAAAAATTTGGGAAAATTAGCAGAGAAAATTAGAATAATTAATAGAAGGCTCTATTATTCTTCTTATAATAAAATATCAAATATCATTTTTATTCTCTTAAATTTTTATTAATGTATAGTAAATTTACTTATATACTTGAAACAATGATATAATAACAAAAGAAAATTCTGAATTATTTGAAATAAAAGGGAAGATAAAATTTTGTTTAAATGATTATCTTTATTTTCTTGTATGTTATCTATTATATTATAAAATATAATCATTGAGTAGATTGATAATAAAAGACAATGAATCATATTAAATAAAAAATTCATAGATTATTTAAAGATATTCGTATATATTTTTGATGAAAAAATCAAGTATAACAAATTTAATTACATATTCATATAAATAATGAATTTGAATCAAAGCAATTGAAATTCCTTTTTTTATTTTCTTTTGTATTGTCTATTATTTTTTCCTTCAATTCTTATCTTGAAAAAGAAATAAGTTTTAATTCGATAATTTATCTCATCTTGATTTATTTCTTGTGTTGGTTCTTCAAAAATAGATAAGTTATGAAAAAAATATAATGCAATTACAATTGATTAATTGTATTTTCATTATTCCTCTTTAAAAAAAGAAGTATATGGAATTCAAAATTATACAAAATTAGTTTTAAAATAATAATATTCATATTTTTTTTGGAGAAGAACAAATTAAAAAGTATAATAAAATAAAAATATTTTTTTAAATGAATGAGTGTTTCACGAAAAAACATATATTTCAGGCGGAAAACTAGAGAATATAAACTATTTGAAAATAATATTAAATTTATTAATATGAAGATATAACAAAGTCTATTACCCACTAAAATATTCAGATTTTTTTAATTTTTGAAATGAAGGAAATAGAAAAAAAGTTAAAGTAATTTAAATAATTTCAATTTATGGAATAAAAGTTGGAAATCAATATAATTCATTATTTTTTTTGAAAACACAATTATTTCATTCAAAAATGTAATTCTTAAGGAATTATTTTTTCTCAAATAAAAATGAAATTATTATCATTATAAAAAACCTGAAAAGAAAAAAATAGATATTGTTATCCAGAAATAAAATATAAATGTTCTTATTATGAAGTTATTTTATATATAAATAATTTTAATTTTAAAACTAAAATCTTTATAACAATCATAAGTTATAACAATTTTATTTTATTTTTATCATATAATTATTCTTTAATTCAATGCATTTTTATTCTAATTAATTAGATAAAACACATTAAAAATTAAATGATTTCAAAAAATAATAAATATTTATCTTTATTAAATATGATTTTAGAATAAAATATTTAAATTCTATAAATCATTTAAAAAGTTTGGACTATGTTCAAACAAAGTATCATTATCTTTATATTGATCAAATAAAAAATTTTTTAACCCTATATTTTCAGTTTTTTCAAAAGAAAGAGAAAAAAAGCTTTTTCTCCAATCTTCATATTTAATTTCATCATCTTTATCATTTTTTTGTTGATTGTCAGAAATAAATGATAAAAGATTTTTCTCATCAAATTTTAATTGATATATTTTTTTTTCTGAAAAATAATAAAAACAATCTTCTTTAAAATTTGTTTTAAACCAATTAAATTTTTTTAGAAAATACATCATTAAATAATATAAATTATTCTCTTCATATTCTTTTGTAAATGATTTAATTAATTTCTTTAAATTTGGAACTTTTATATGATTTAACAAATCTTTTAAAGTTAAATAAATTATATAGATATTACAATTAATAATATTATCATATATGTTATTCAAAAAAAACTTTTTAATTGGATAATAATATTGAAATTCATGATAATAATTATATATTTTTTTTCTTTTTTTTCTATGATATTTATTAAATGAATTTTTAAAATGTTTTTTATAAATTATAATTGTTTTTTTCAATTTTTTCAATCTTTTTTTATAATCAAAATAATATAAATATTGAGCTATTAGGTAATTGTCAGATTTATTTATTTTATTATGAATTTTATTTAAAATTTCTTTAATATCCTCATCAGAAAATTTCATAATATCAGAAATCCCTGTATTATATGATTTTAATAAATCTATAAATTCTTCAAAAAAGTCATCATTAATTATTTCTTCATCTAATACAATTGAACCAAAATTGAGAAAATGATTTGAATATATATTATCAACTTCTATTAATTCTTCTTCAAAATGACTAGGAAAAAAATAAAGAAAATGAATAAATAATATATTAATATGATAAATAATAAAAAAAGGATTAGTTGAAGCAACTTGTTTTAGATTTTCATGGTTATAAAAAGAATCATATTGATTTGGTAATCTAAATTTGAAATTAAATTTATGGTTGAATAATTCAAAAAGAAGATAAATACATAATAAATATAAATCACAATTTTCTGATTGAAAATTTATACTATTATAAATATCAGAAAAAATATTTTTTATATGGGGATAATTTTTATCAAAATTTTCTTTGGATAAAATTAAATCAAATATAAATTTAATTAAATGATAATTTTTGTTTGAAAGAAACAAATTTTTTTTTTTCTCGCATATTTTAACAGAAAAAATATTCAAAGCATATCTTTTAAAAAAGTCATATTTATATAATAAAAAATCAAAAATAATTTCTTTTTCGTTAAAACAAAATTTGAAATTCTTAATGAAACTTTTTTTAGATTTTTTTTTTTTCGAAATTTTAGTAATCTTTTGATTATTCTTTTTTTTAACTTTTTGATTATTAAAGTATATTTTATTTAAATGATAAGTCAAATTTGCAAGATATTTTAAAAAAATGTTTAATATTGTGTCAAATGAATAAACAATATTTTCACAATTAGAATCAAAAATTCCTCTTATATTGTCATATAATATTGTTTGTTTTATTATTTCGTTTGACATTATAGGCGATGATTGATTAATGAGACAAAAATTAAATTTAGAATATAATGTCATTTCTGAAATATTAAAATCAATAATTGGAGTTATACCAAAACAATTGAAAATAGAATATAATACTATTTCCTTTTCTTTTGATTGATTATCAACTTGAAAAGAAAGAAGATTTTTAAATAAAATATACAATTGTTGTGATAAATCTTGAATTTTATTTAAATCTATATTTTTAAAGAATCTATAAGAAAAAGAAGTAAAAATAAATAAAGATATAATACTTCCAATTTCTAAATGTTTAATATGTGAATTTTCATCTAAATCATTTTGAATAATATATTCATTGAATTCTTTTATATATTGAATTATATCTTCATAATTAAAATAATAATTGTATGATAAAAAAGATAAAAATTTCTTAAATTTTAAATAAAAACTTGAATTAAAGTTATAATAATAATCCCCAAAATATAATCTAACATAAGCATTTAATATATATAATTTTTTATCTAGAGAAAAAGAATCTAAATTTAAATTATTTTGTAAATAATATTTATTGCCCATCATTGCCCCAAGTAATAAAATTTTACTTTCTAAATTCATAAAATCCACAATATAATAAAAATGTGAGTTTATAATTAAAGTTTTAAGCATAATTGAATTTATTTCTTCTATTTCGAATTGACCTTGTTTCCCTAATTCTATAAATGTTGATATAATTTTTGATTTTAATGTTAATAAAAATTCTTCGAAATATTTGTTTTTTTGACCATTAAAAAACAAAAAATAAAAATTAGTTCGATTAAAATGATATGTTTTTGTTATAAATAATTGAGGAAGATATTTCATGATATATAAAATACAATCATTTTTTGAATGATAAAAAAAAACATTGATAAAATTTTTAACTAAATCTGAAACATTTAATCTTTTTTTACATTCTGATATAAAATCATCATTTTTTTCTTCTTTTATAATTAAATTATTATAATATTGTTGAAATAATGAATTAATAATTGAGAAATTTGTTTTTTCTTTTTCTGAATGTTCAAAAACAATATCATTTTTTGAAATAGCGAAAATGTTTTCATAGTTTTCTTTTTCCATTTTTGGAAAAATAGGTTTATAATTTTCAGTTTTTTTTTTCGAAAAATCTAAAATAAATTTTGATTGATTTCTTTGATAATTTTGATTATTTATTATATACTGTTTATCAAAGAAAAATGATTCACATGTTGGTTCTTTAGGATAATGTAAATTAATATATTTATCTAAATTATGTTTAAAATAAGAGTGATAATCAAAATCACCAATTTCTTCATAAAATTCATTTAAATAATTATATAAATTTTCATAATCATTACTGTCTATTAAACAATTTATTGCTTTAATATGAAAATGACATTTTTTATAATTTTCAAAAGCTTTTTTGAGGTTTTTTAATTCATTTAAATATATATCTGCAATTATATCATATTTTTTATCATTTTCATAAAGTTTTATTCCTTCATCATATTTCCCTAAATTAATACAAGCAAAGGCTTGAATGCTATCTTTATCTTCAAATTTTCCAATTTGATTTGTTTCAACAATTAATTCCAATAAAGATTCATTCATCTTTTTAAATTCTTCTTTATATTTATCCTTATTCATTAATTTAATATTATCATATATTTCATATATATTCGATATATTATATTTAAGTTTATTTTCTGCTTTTAAATAGAAATATTTTGCATCATTATATCTTCTTTTTTTTAATAGCTCATCAGCTTTATTCTCAAAAATATTTTTATCTTTTATTACCCTTTTAAATTCACTAAAATATTTTTTAATTTCTTTTACAAGTTGTTTCTTATTTGTAGAAATTAAACCTTTTTGAATACAATATTTCAAAAAACTTGATTGTAGATTTTCTTCATAAAAAATTAAAAATGTTTGAGCTCTTGACATCATAACATATAATTGTTTTAATATTGAACAAAAATGATAGAATAAATGTTTATCAAATTGTTCAATTTCAAAGGATTCAAAATAAGGATAAATAAAATTTTTATGTTCATTGATTATAAGATTCATTATTTCGTAATTACTTTTTCCTTTATAAAAATCATCAAAAGATGAAGCTATTTCATATAGATTTTCATTATTTAATATTTTTGATAAATGACTTATATTTTTATCTTCAAATTTATCATTAATTTTATTAATTAAAAATTCAAAAATAGATTCATAAGTTTTAAATTGCTTTTTTTTTTTATTTTTCAATTTTTCTATAATTATCTTTTTAGGGTCAATGCTTTTTTCTTTTTCTTCTTCTTCATCAATACTTTTAAAGAAATTATATATCACAACTATTTCATATTCTAATCCTTTGCAACTCATTACATCATTCACATTAATATCTTCATTATATTTTTTATTTAATAATTCTCTTTCATTTCTAGTTTTACAAATAAAACAATGATAATTACTTAAAGTAAAAAATTCTCCTTCAAAACTTTCTTTTTTTTTATGAATAGGATCAATTAAAAAATCTAAATCTGTTACAAAAGTTGGAATAAAACTTGTAACTTTAACAGAAAAATCATCTTGAATTTTATCAATAGTATTAGGAAATAATTCTCTTATAAAATATTGGAAAAAATTAGTTAATCTTAAAACTTTAGAATTTAATCTATAATTTAATGATAATAAAGCTCCATTAATTTTATTATAATTTGGGATAATTATTTCAAAATTATAAAATATATTTTTTAAATCAATAAAACGAAATCTATTTATAGGAGAAATTGTTTGACAAGTATCACCTGCATAAACTTTAGAATATCTAGTAATTAAAATTAATAAATAAATTTGATTGATTGTTAAGTCTTGAATTTCATCAATAAATAAAAAATCTAATAATTTAAGAGCTTTATCTTTAAATTCAATTTTAAATTGTCTTATACAATGATTAACAACATCATTAATATCAAAATAACCTTTTGTTTTTAAATATTTATCATAATATAAATATAAATCATATATTAAATCTCTTTCTCTTTCTTCAAATCCTGTTAATTTTTTCCCTTTTTCATGATATTCTTCTCTTGATATACAATTATTATATGATAAATGACTAAATAATGAACCTTTTATTACTGAATTTATTTGAGCATATATTTCTATAGGAGAGACATTTAATTGTGATAATTCATCAATTATTTCTTCTATTTTTTCTTCTTCATCAATAATAGAATTTTTCTTTTTTTTTCTATTATTTTTATTTTTTTGCAAACTTTTACCTTCATAATTTGAATAAAAATCAATAAAAGTGTTTTCATTTGATTCTTTTAATATATTTGTTGATAAACAATTTGGATTTTTCAAAATGAAGGAGGAAAAATGAAAACCAGGAAATATAGAATAATCATTAAAATTAACATTATTATTTTCATAAAATTGTTCAATTAAATAATATTTATAGTTGTTTACTTCATATTCATAATTTGGGGAATATTCATTTTGAACTTCATTAAGTCCTTCCAATTTTCTTAATCGACTTCTACTGAAAAATTGAAAAGTTAAAGAACCATCAATTAAAAATAATAATTTTCTAAAATTAAAAAATATAGGATAAGATTTTATATCACGAAAAGAATCTATTTTGGAAGATTCTAATTTATCTAAACTATTATAATTAATATCTAATTCTTGTTTTTCCAACATTTTTATAAAAGTTTTTTCAATTTCATCACATAAAATATGACTAAGAGAAGTGAAACAAATTTTAAATTGGGATTTAATATCAACTTCTTCTTTTAAATATAAATTAATTGCTTCAAAAGATATTTGATTATTCATAATAAGTGATCTTCTAAAAAGATAATTTATATAATTACAAAAAAGTTTAAATAAAATAACAGTTGTTTTCCCTGTTCCAGGTCTTCCAGATAATAAAAATGGTTTTAAAGTATTTACTAAAAATTTTTCTTGATTGGATAAAGTTTTTCCAAATTTTCCATTTATAAACATTTCTTTGATTACAGGTAAAAATTTTTGATTTACACATTCATAAATTAATTGATAATTTTCTGTGGATAATATAAAATCTCTTGGATCTAATTGTAAAAAATAATTTCCTTTTTCTCCTGCTTTTTCTTTTTTAAAATATTGATGATTTTCTAATGATATATTATTAGAAGGGAATTGTATTTTAATATCATCTTTTGTAAAACCATGAATTTGAAAGAAAATATTTTTTCCTGATAAAATTGAAGATTCATCAAATTCAATAATAGGATATTTTTCATTATTTTTTGATAAAGATGATAAAAATTGATATTTAATTGGATTAATTGGGGAATCATTATTAATAATGTCTAAAAATTTAATATGTTCATTTATAATTGATTGAGTTCTTTGGTAATAAATAACAAAAATTAATAATCGATTATTTGGTAAAGCTAAAGAAAAAATACAACAATATTTTAAGTCTTTTTCACATATTTTATAATTTTTCACAGAAGAAAAATCTCCCATCAAAATATGAAAAATTGGTTTAAGGAAATCATTATAATTTATTTCTTCATTTACGAGAAATTGTTTTGAGAATTTATGATTTTTCCAAACAATTAAAGAATTTATATTGTTATCAGTAAAATGTATTTTCTTGTTGTGAAATAAAATATACTGAAAAATATCTTTATTTGATATTATTTTATCTTTGTTTTTTTTATATTTTGAATATAAACTTTTAAATTGTTTTATTGAATTTATAAAAAGCTCTTCTAATTGTTCTATTTTATTATTAAAGTTATCTTTTATTTTTGATTCCATAATTTTTTTTTCAATGATTTTAGTGAACGTATTTTTAAAGCACAAATTATTTCTATTTTTTTTTAATATAATATAAAAATGAAATCTTTTTTAAAAATTAAAAACATTAGTACTAATGTTTATAAAAAAAATAAAAAAGAAAATCAAAGAGTTTATTAATTTTATTTTTTCTATAATCATAATTTGATATTTGTTGAATGAAAAGAATGAATTTTGAAAAAAATTACTAATTATTTTATGTTTTATTTTTGATATTTTTTCTTCATAACTAGAAGTTTTGTTAATAAACCAGATTTTATATTAAAATTATGGTTTAAAAAAATTGTTTTGGAAAAAAATATACATTTTACAATTTTTTTTCTTTAATAACTTTATAAATTTCATATTATCGTATTCGTCTTTTTAAGAGCAACACAACAAAATTGTATAAAATAAGCAAATATAATATGTTGCTCATATTAAGACAAATTTATAAAAAAGGAAAAATTTTTTTTGAGATGTTGCTTTTATTAAGATAATAAAAATAAGTCTTATTAATATATCATATTGATGTAAAAATCAAAAAAAAAAAAAAAAGAAAAATTTTTAATGCTCTTATTTAGACAATTTTTTGATTTTTCAAAATTTTATAAAAGAAATTGTTGTTCATATTAAGACTATTGAAATTTTTGCAAAAACTTTAAAATTGGGTGTTGCTTTTAAAAAGACTAATACAGTAATTCTTTTATTTTAAATAAAAATTATATTTCTAATAAATCATAATTTTTAAAAACAGTGATTTGTACAGATGTGTGTGTATATATCAAAATTTATTACATTTAAAATACAAAAAATACAAAAAATAAAAAAGAGCAAAAAAAGAATAAGAATGTTATTTAGATAAAGAATAAAAATAAAGGAAGCAATAAAAACCAAGAAAATTTGATAAAATTAAATATAAAGGTGAAGATAACGATTCTAAATATAGATAATGATATCTAGAACAATTAAAAACACAATTTGAATAATAATTAATCTTTAAAAGAAGATGATATGCTGGATATTATGAACTTAAAGATTAATGAAAATTTCCAATTTTCCATATTTTATTTGAAATTTTATGGAAAATATTTTTGAGATGGGTTGGAAAAAATTTTTTCCGAAAATTCATAATAAAAAATTTTTTGATTAATGTTTGATGTTTCAAAAATTATTTGGATTCTCTACTTTAAATTTTTTTTTGAAGAATAAAAATATTTTGATTTTATCATTTTATGAAATTAAATGAAGAATATGATGTATCATTAGAATTGAAAATGAATAAACTAATAATCCTGAAATGAATAGAGTTATCCATGCCATTCAAGATGAAAATGAATTTGAAATGTTATATTTATTGAATTATATATAAGAAAATACATTTCTTTGAGTTTTAGTATTCATATTATTTATTTTTTATTCATTTCATTGAATTTTATTCTAAAAGAAAAAAATTATGTGAATTAATGCCTTTATATAAAAAAATGAATGAAAAGGATAAAAAAATAATCTTAGTAGATTTAAAAATAATTGAAAAAGTGAGACAGAGAATTAGATTTTTTAAAATAGACAAGAAACTAATAAACCTTTTATAAATTTTTAATATTCAAAATTTCAATAATTCAAGAAAATAAATAGTCTTTCTTATATTAAAACATTCTCTATAGTTGATTAACTCATATTTTTAAGTTGATAGTAATTTAATTCTGATTAGATTTTTCTTTGAGTGAATATTAAAAAAAAATAATTAAAAATTCATAAATAATTATAAATAAGAAAATTTAATTTTAAATATAATAAAAGAAACATTCAATGTCAATAAAATTAAAATCAATGCGTTCCCAATCAAAAAAAAACATATTTACTCATATTACCTTTCCAGATTTCTTAAGAATACAAAATCAAATAATACCTTCTAACTCAGAATTAGAAAATAGAGTTGAATATGATAGAAAATTAAAACGAATATCTTCAATGAAATCAATGAATTGGCCTGATAGTATTGAAACAAAAAAAAAAAAAGAATTGGATTTAAAAAGAAAAGAATTTTTAGAAGAAGAATTAAGAAAAAGAAAAATTGATGAAGAAGAAAGAAAATATCAGGAAATAAAAAATAATTTAATAATTGAATCTGCAAGAAATAAATTATTTTTAAATCAAGATCCAGTTAAATCTTTTAGAAGTAAATTATTATTTTGTGATGTTTTAAAAGAAAGAGATTATCAAAAACTGATTGAAGAAAAAAAAAAAGAAATGAATAAAGTGATAGAAAAGAACTATAATGAATTAGTTAAAAAAAAAATAGATGAATATGATCAAAAAGAAATTGAAAAAAAAGAAATTGAAAAAAACAAAAAAATAGAAAGAATGAAAATCATAAATGAACAATTATATGAATCAAAAATTAAAAAAATTCAAGATCATCAAGAGAAATTAATTGAAGGAGAAATATTAAAATATGAAATGAAAAAATCTTTAGAAGAAGAAAAGAAAAAATTAGAAGAAATAGAAAAAAGAAAAAAAGAACAAAGAGAACAATTTATAAATGCAAATATTAAATTAGAAAAATTAAAAGCAGAAAGACTTGAAAAAGAAAAATTAGAAGAGAAAAAAATTGAAGAATTCGCTTTTCAAAAACAACAATTAGAAAATTTAATAAAAAAAGTTGAAGAAGAAAAATTTAGAGAAAAACAAAATAAAAGACAACAATTAATTGATAATCAAATTGAATATTTAAAAAATTTGAAAATAAAAGAAGAAGAACTTTTAAAAAAATCAATTCAAGAATATGAAGAAAAAAAAATTTTAGAAGATAAAAAAAAAGAAGATAGATTTGAAAAAATTAAAAAAGAAATGGAAGAACAAAGAGAACAAGTTAGAAAAAAAAAAGAAGAAGAAAAGAATTTAAAAAAAAAAGAAGAATTACAATTTATTGAAGATTGGAAAAGTAAAATGAAACAATTTGAAATTGATGAAAGAAATGAATATCTTGCAAAAAAAGAAGCTGAAAAAAAACTTGTTGAATTCCAAAAATTACAAATTGAAGAAAAAAAAAAAATGCTTTAAATGATTTTTTTAAATCAAATGAAGAGAATTTTAGAAACAAAAAAAATTTAGAACAGGAAAGTGATGAATTTATTAAATATGCTGAAAATTGGATTAAAGATTATAAAAATAATGGAAAAAATATTACTCCATTATTAGTAGAGTTGAAGAAGTATAGAAAACATAATAACTTTGATTAATATTATAATTTTTTTTATGATTATATTTTTAAAATTAAATATTCAAATATATATTAATATATTAAAATTGTTTATATCTAAAATAAAAAAAGTGATAAACATTTTTTGAATATTTTATTTACTATTAATATATTTCCTTAAAAAAATAATTTCTAAATATAAGGTGTTTTTGATTGATTATTTTTTTGGCTGATATTTGAACACATAATAATTATTAATATTTCTTTTTTATCTTTTAATTATTAATTTTTTGTAATTATTGATTAAAAATACATTTAATTCAAATATAATTTGTAATAATTCCATAGTTCATTCCTTAGTTATTTCTGCAGAAAAAAGCAAATTTTATTTTTTTTTTTATTATTATTATTTAATATTATTTTATGTTTGTGAATTTTTTTATATATAGTTACCAAAATTCAAAAATTTTTGGTTTTTGGGGATTGGGGATTGGGGATTGGGG
>JAEEGL015836774.1_pt1 | contig 13883 bp, 7 predicted proteins | sample 9134231 | NCBI WGS metagenome assembly JAEEGL01 (sample SAMN16246548, study PRJNA631951) | gut metagenome | biome: gut microbiome; feature: rumen; material: fiber-attached | host: Bos | place: Iran: Karaj | collected 2018-10
CTGAAGGGCCCCGCTTCAATCTTTATCCCGGTGGATTCCCCGGTGAAGGAATCCTCGTCCATAGTGAAGCTGGCCACAGTCTCGCCATTCCGCAGGACAGTCACGCCCGCCTTCCCGCCGTTTCGCTGAATCCTCGCCTCGCAGGGGACATCGCCGGTAGTGAAAGGTATCACGCAGCTTTCCCCATCGATACTCTCGGCAGCCAGTATGGCCATATAGGCGGCGTCCAGAGTCCTCATCTCAACGGCCCTGACAGAACTGTCCAAATACTTCCGGATTTCCTGAGAACTACGGTCCCACTGGGCTTTCTGCCAGGCGGAACTTCCCTTTACCGTGACGGGCGCATCTTTCTTCACGGCCTTGTCGCAGGAGAAACACAGCGGCAGGGCGGCAAGTAAAAGATATGCGATTAAGCGCCTCATATTCTGCGAATATACAAAATATTTTTAGAACAGTCCGCCTATGCGGCGGAGCGGCCCCTTCATTGCCTTCTCGAAGGCAGGATAATCATCCAGCAGCTCCGGAGTAAGTTCGTAACAGTTCACAAGGTCTTCTTCAATGCTGCGCTTGATTTCCGTGCTGATTTTCTCGTCGTAGATATACAGGTTGTTTTCGAAGTTGCGGCCGAAGGAAAGCGCGTCAAGGTTGACGGAACCCATAGCCGAAAGGTAATTGTCGCAGGAGAACATCTTGCTGTGGTCAAAGCGGTCAGTGCGCAGATGGATATGGACTCCGGCCTTGACGAGTTCTTCGAAGAAGGCTCTTTCGAAGGGAACCACCACACGAGACGGGGCGTCCTTGAACGCGGGAATCAGAATCCGCACGTCAACCCCTCTTCCGGCAGCGTCCACAAGGGCCTGCATAAACTCATCCGGGGGCGTAAAGTATGGACTTTTCGCATAGAAATACTCCCTGGCGTGGTCAAGGGCCCATATATACGCTTTCAGGTGCAGACGGCTTTTTTCGCCGGGGACATCACCCACATACTGGACGGTCACGCCGCCGTCAATAGGTTCCGCTTCCTCGATTTCATACTCCGAGGCTTTTCCGCGCCTCCGCTCCCACATCCTTGCGTGGACCTGCTCCATACTCGCGACCACAGGGCCTCGGAGACGAACGGCCCAGTCTTCCCATTCCAGGATATTGTCATTGGAGATGTTGTTCCCTCCAGCATAAGCCAGGACTCCGTCTATAAGGATGTATTTATGGTGATTCCTGGGCGTCAGGGGGAGAAGCGGATGGTGCCTGACCTCGACGCCGCTTTTTCTCATAGAATTGATGAAGCGGGCCTTCTGGTTGAAGTCTTCCGCGATGTACTGCACTTCCACCCCGTCCATCGCCTTCAGGCGGAAGGCGGTGCGGACGAGGAAACCGGCTTCGTCGTCATTGAATATGAAATACGAGGAGTGAAGAGTCTTCTCAGCGGCCATCATATCATCCTGCATCCTCAGGAAGAGTTCGGCGCCGCAGGGAATGATTTCCACAAGGTTTCCATCCGTCGGCTCCCTTTCCGGCCTCGTGGAGAGCAATTCCGCCAGAGGCCTGTACTCCTCCCTAATCTGCGAAAAAGCCGCAGCGGGGAAAAGCAAGACCGCCAGTAATATGGGCCGGAGAAAGGAAGTCATTGATATACCTGCTTGTATCTTGCAAAGATAAGTGTTTTTCGCGATTAAGTATTTCTGCAAAAATTGCTATCTTTGCACGTTCGGCCATAATGTCGCCGGAACGACAGGCATAATCGGAATAAACCATTATCTATATCACAATGAAAAAATTTGCTTTTATCCTGGCCTCCATCCTTCTCATCGGAGCAGCCGCATCTTGTGAAAAATCCGGTTCTGACAAAGACGGCAAATCCGGAGGAGATTCCAAGAACCCCAGCACCAAGGTGGAAATCAAACTGACGGCTAATTTCAATGCCGACTATTTCCGCTATGCCGACTTTAAGGTAAAATATACCGAAGGCGGAAGCACCAAGACGGAAGACCTGACCGCTCCGGCCGAGAACAGCCGTTCAAACTGGACCAAGACACTGACATTCACCTCGGAAGCAGACGTGGTCTTCGAAGTTGTATGCACTCCTAAATCTGTCACATACGAAACGGCGACAAAGACGGTGAGCGGAAGGACATTCGAATATGTTGTCTTCAACACCAACGCCCTCGTCAATTTCGAGGTAACGGACTATGACGCGTCCGGGAAGCAGCTGGGGGACAGCTACGGCACCGTACTCAAAAACGAAGAGAACAAGATTGACGGAAAGGTAAGCGAGACTCACGGCGCCGGCGCCGAATCAATGAATTACAACGCCCTTGCTATCAAAATCAATGGAGAAAAGAGCAACAACTTCATAGAGCGCCAGATGCAGTCTTACAGCTGCCACTACAAGATTGTCAAGGGAGCGGACGGTCTCTCCGCACAGACAGCAGAATAGCTTTCTGCCGCGACATTTGATATTCAGCGAGTTATACAATGTCCCTTCCCCGTTTTTGGGGAAGGGGGCAAAAAAACTATTTGAAAAGGACCTTGCAGACGGAAAGGTTATAGGTCTCGTTCAGAGCCGCTTTTCCCTGGAAGAAAAGATAAACCTGCCCGTCATCATCCCGGAAAACCCCGGGGTGGCCACTCTCGGCCGCATTCCAGGAGCCCTCCGGCCCGGAAGGGAAGCAAAGCCCGTCCGGGGGGATGCGGGTGAATTGCCTTCCGTCGCTGGAAACGGCAAGACCAATCTGCTGGTGTTCGTGGTTATAGGCCCCGGCATAAAACATATACCATATTCCCTTATGCTCCACGACGGTCGGCGCTTCGACACAACTCATCTCCCAGGGATATTCCGGCTTCAGAAGCGGCCCGTCCACGGAGACTAGTTTCCATTTGTCGGGGCCATAGTCGCTGCCGTATGGAGCCTCCGCCATTCCCATAATCTGATAGGCGGCACTCGTATCCCTGGTTGCAAAAAGGAGGATGAGTTTGTCACCAAGAGGATAGACCTCCGCGTCTATAGAACGCTTGATTGACCAGTTGGTATCCGGAATGAAAACCGGCCTGTCATAGGTATTTACAAAGGAGATTCCGTCCTTGCTCACGGCGTGCCAGATATTGCTCATACCTTCGGTTCCTTCCCAGCCCATCTGGTAGAAAAGATGTATTTCCCCGTCAAGGACTTTCACGCACGGAGCCACGGCGCCGAGGACCTTGTTACCCTGGGTATCCTTGAGGTCAAGGTCGCACAGTCGCGTCCAGTTCACAAGGTCGGTGCTGCGGGCAACCCCCGTATGCCAGCCGGAAAGGATAGGCGGAGTCTTGCCAGGATTAATGTCGGGGACGAAAGCCGACACCGAATAATACATCAGGTACTCGTTGCCGAGCCGGATGACAGTAGGGTCTTTTGCGAACGGGATTGGAGAGCGTGACGTGTCCCCGTACTGCATCGGGAGTGGTTCCAGGACCACACGCATAGGCTTATGGGCACAGGCGGCAAGGCAAATCGCTGCCGTCAGGGAAAGAAAGATTTTATTCATAACAGTGATTCCATATATTCCGAAGGTGTCTTGCCATACTGTTCACGGAAGCATTTGGCAAAGTACGAAAGATTGGTGAAGCCTACGGCATAGCCGATTTCTGAAACACTGTTGCCGGAAGATTCTCTCATCATCGCCTCCGCCACAGCAAGCCTCTTGTTTCGGACATAATTATTCGGGGAGGTCCCAAGCAGCCGCCTGACCTTTCGCACCAGCGTTGCCTGGCTTACGGCCAGATGGTCCGCAAGGAACTCGTTGGACACATCTTCGTCAGAGAGATGATCCATAATCAGTTTGTCCAGGCGAAGCAGGAATTCCTCCTCACGCCTCGGGAGCCCGAACACGGCGATATCCTGGCTGATCATACCCCTGCTCAGCGTCCGCTTCATCAGTCCCCGGCGGCTCAGGATATTGTGGATGCTGGCTTGGAGATATTCCATATCGAAAGGCTTTTCGATGAACAGGTCTGCACCGAACCGCATAGCTTCCACTTTGGACTGCGTTGATGTCCTGGCGGAAACGACTATGATGGGGATATGGGAAATCTCGATATCCTCCCGTATTTCGCGACAAAGGTCAAGTCCGCTTTTCCCGGGCATCGATATATCCGTCAGGACCAGTTCCACCGGCTGCTCCTTCACGATGGACAGGGCCGACTCGACGGTATTGGCAGTCAGGACGGAATATCGCTCTTCCAGGGCGTGGGCAAGGTAGTCCGTCAGTTCGCGGTTGTCCTCCACGAGCAGCAGCGAAGGGCGCCAACCGGACGCCGCAGCGGCATCCTCCGCCTCTTCGGCGGGCAAGGCACCGAACTCGTCTTCGGAACGCGGAAGCGTCAGGACAAAGCAGGTCTCGCCCGGAAGGTCAGAGAGCGTAAGTTTGCCCCCGTGCATCTCGGCGAGCATCCTCGCTAGTGAAAGACCGATGCCGACTCCCTCGGAAATCTCACCGGACTCCCGGTGATACTGTGTGAAGGGGCGGAAAATAGCCTCACGGTAGGCATCTGGAATCTCGGGGCCATCATTGGAGAACGCGACGTAAATGTTCTCATCGTCCCGTTTCACATCGATTGTAATGCGGCTTTCTGCGTACTTCAGGGCATTGATGAGGATATTGTTCAGGATTTTGTCCAGGGCGGCAACGTCGGCGCTTACCCCAGCCGTAAAGGCCGGAGGATCCATCGTAATGCTGATATTTCGTTCGGCGGCTGTATCGGCAAAGCTGAAAACGAGCATCTTCAGTTTATCCACCAGATCTACCTCCACCGGATGCAACTCATAGCCCTTACGCTCGATTCTCACAAAATCCAGCAGTTCGTTGACCAGCGAAGTAAGGTAGTCTGCACTGCGCTGCATCACCGACAAATCGTGTTCGGAGTCAGCATCTAGCCCACTCCTCGCCTTCATCTGCGAGAGCGGCGTCCGTATCAAGGTCAGCGGGGTCTTGATTTCGTGGATGACGTGCGAGAAGAAATCAAGTTTCTGCCGGAACATTTCTTCTTCCTTGGCTTTCCGGAAACGATCTTCTTCCTCCCGCTGCCTGCGCCGGATCAGCCAGAGAGAAAAAGCAAGGATGGCGGCAAGCCCCAGCAGGGAGAACAGCACTATGAGGAAGACACCGGCGATGGAGCCCCAGAAAGGGGGCTTTACCACAATCTCCAGCGCCTCTTGCTTTTCTACCCACTCTCCGCCCACCTCGGCCGTGCGGAGCCGCAGGCGATAGTTTCCTGGGCGAAGATTGAACCAGGTCATCCGCTTTCCTGCCGACACGTCCTGCCAGCCTTTGTCGTGACGCTCGAGCAGGCACTGCAGACGCTCGGTGGCCGGGAAAGAATTGCCCAGCACGGCAAACTCGAAACTGAGAGTATTCTGGTCGGCCTTCAACACCTGTTTCTCAGAGGAGTTGAATTGTGGAACATCTTGGTCGCCGATCTGGAATTTCGTAATTACGGCCACGGGGAGAATGCCACGATTGATGACAGGGGCCGGACGGAAACGGATGAAGCCGTTGTCCGAACCGAAGAACATTTCCCCGTTGTCCAACCGCAGGGACGAATTGGTGAACTTGCTCTCCAGCAGGCCGTCCAGCTCCGTATAAAAGCCCACCTCACCCGTTTCAGGCACATATCTTACCAGACCGGAATCCGATGACAAGTACAGGTCCCCGCTTCCAGACTCTACAGCTCGGAAAAACACATTGGTGGGAAGGACAGAAAGACTGTTCCGGCAAATGCAGACAAAGCGGTTCGCGCGCTGGTCAAGACGATAGAAACCTGACGAAAAACCGATGGCCCAGACATTGCCTGAAGCATCTACATACATAGAACAGACCTTATCGGAAACAAGTCCGCCATCGTCAGCTACGCAGTAATGCCCTACCATCTCACGATCCGCTGGATCCCAGTGGAACACGCCGTCGTCAAAGGTCGAGAGCCAGAGCCGTCCATCCTTGTCCTCAACGATGGAAGTGATGAAGTAGCCGTAGAATTCATCCAGCGATTCAAAGCGATCGGCTTCCGCGTTATAGCGGAATACCCCGCGAGTCGTGGAAGCGTAGAGGTCGTCCTCGCCCGCCCGCGCTACGACATAGACCTTTGCGTCGTCCACCCCTTTATTTCGGAGATTTCCGTAAAAACGCAGGGATTTCCGGGCCGGGTCGTAGCGGTATAGACCATTCTGGGAGCCGAACCACAACGATCCATCCAGATAGCAGGGGGAACAGAGCACGGTATGCAGCCCCGTATTCACCGCCGTGAGAGCGCCGGTGGAAAGGGAGTAGCAGAACAGCCCTTTTTTCTCCGTGGTCACCCATACCCGGTCCTGTCCGTCTGAAGCAAATCCGCTGACAATCGCTCCTTTCAAAGCCTTGTCATACACTTTCTCGAAACGGCGCTGGTCCAGGCCGGAATAATGCACGCCTCCATCTTTCGTTCCTACCCAGAGGCCGCCGCTGCGATCCACACAGACGGCGCGGGCTTGGTCGTCCGACAGGGAAAACGGATTTCCTTCATCCATTTGGTAAACGGATGATTCTCCGGAGATCAAGTCATAGGACCATACCCCTCGCGAAGTGGAGAGCCAAAAACGATGCCCGCCTTCCAGAAACACGTGATTGAGCGCAACCCCCTTGGGCAGCGGAAACAGACTCCGTACTGTCCGCGCCGACGGGCAAACCTCGGAAATGCCGTGCAAGGTACTTACGGCATAAAAACGGGTAGAATCGCCGCAGGCATAGAAAAGGCCCTCCACATCATCGCCCGCAAACCAAGAGGGACTGGCCTCCAGTTCTATGGCATGGCGGTTAGAAAAGGCGGCATCAGCGTGATAAAGGTTGCGGCGATATTTGGAAAGCCAGTAACCACCATCCCGGTCGCGAAGCAGTTTCCGGAAGGAGCAGGCAGCTTCCTTGCCGGCTCCTCGCAGATAATTGACCAGCGTTTTCTTTTGCTGATCGTAAATAAAGCAGCCGTCGAAGCCGGACAGGATATAGACAAGCCCGTCATCATCGCAGGAAATGAATGTGACCTTGCCAGTTATACGCGTACCGTTGTCCGCCAGCAACTTCAGTGGCTCGAAGCGGTCCTCGTCACGAAGATAACAGGTGACCCCGGCATCGGTCCCTATCCACAGGTTTCCGTCACGGTCTTCTGCAATCTGGTGGATAAAGTCGGAAGCAAGACCGAGATCCTCACGGTACCATACCCGGAAACGCGTTCCATCATAGCGGTTCAAGCCCTTGAATGTACCGATCCATACAAAACCCTGGGAATCCTGGAAAATTTCATTGATTCCGTCATAAGAAATGTCGCTGTTACCTGTATGAAAACGAATGAATTCCCTGCCGACCAGGCTTGAGGGACACAGCAACAAAAGGAAAATGAGTATACGATATATTTTCATTATTATCTTGTTATCTTACGACGATTGCGCCGTCGGGAGGCACCGTGACCTTTCCGCGATGCAACGCATCTTTCGGAAGCAGAACTTTATGCGCTTCCGCTTCCGTATTGACGAGGATATAGGCTGGTTTCCCGTCCCGGTCTCTCCATTCCGCGCCGAGGACTGCGGTATCCTCCCAGAACCTCACGAAATCTCTTTTCGGATTCGCTCCGAGGGGCGTAAATTCGCGTACGAATTCCCCGCCAAGAACGATGTCGTGTATCGTAGAACGGAAATCCATAAGCTTTCTCAGATAGGCAGCTTCCGCCGCGAATTTCGGGTCCGTGATGATGAAAGCCCTAACCCAGCCGGGCTGGGCGCCGTAAAGCAAGGCCTTGGCAAAGGCATAGCGGTAGGTGCTGGGGACACCGACTTCCAACACCTCGGGAAGAGCGGTGAAGGCGCTGGTAATGATGCGGTCTGAATAAACCATAGGAAAAACCGGAACAATCTTCAATGGGCCAAGATGGTCGTTGTTCAGGCTGTTCACCATCAGCATCATATCAAAGAGGTCGCTGTAACACTCTCCGTTTTCCTCCGTCGTCAAGATTCCGCCGGGGCGCAGATGCTCCCTGCGGATATCCCTGAGAATACGTTGATAGCCCTCCAGCCAAAAGCTGCCGCCTCCGCGGGGGTGACCGTGGGACGGATTCCAGCAGGGTACCGGAACCGTACATCCCACCTGGTCGATATACACGCCGTCCACCCCGTATTCTGTCTGAATGCTCTCCACCAAGGAGCACAGTTTGTCGTGCCACGTCTTCGTATAAGGGCAAGTGACGGAATTGACGACACAAGAAGTACGGTAAATCTCCGTATAAAGGGTGCCGTCCATTTTTCGTGCGGATGCATCCGCACCGCCATCCCTGGCATAACTTTCCGAATGCGGATCCCAGAGACGGCCGTTTATGTAGGGAGTAACGTGGACGCCCTTTCTATGAATCTGGGCGATCCGTTCTGCAAAACCAGGCCGTGCCGGAAGATATTCCGGATAGTGGGTATCATATTCAATCTGGTGCCACCAGTACCAGTGGGCGCTCAGGTGCTCCCCTAGCAGGTCTGCCGCTTTGTCCAGGGCGTCAAACTCGTCTTCCACGGTTTTCAGACGCACCCAGCCCTCGGTCTGCAGCAACCAGGGAGACAGGGTGGAAAGACGGTTTTTGATTTTGCGTTCTTCTCCTCCCCAGGGAAGGGTATAAGAATATGGCTTGTACCAATGAGTGACTGCGTGTTCCCAGCCCGCACGGTCAAACCCAAGATTAACGGCAAAAGGAAGGGTAAACCTTCCGTCCGAGGTCCAGGCCTCGCTAGCAGGGACATCCAGAGAAAGGTGCATATCCACATTGCCGTCCACCCCATAAACCTTCCGGCTGCCAGAGGAGTCCTCGGTTCCGAAAAACAGAGCTCCGTCCGCATTGTGGACCATCACGAACTGCATAGAGCTGGTGGGATAAACGGCTTTGTGTCCTGCGGCAGAGAGGGGTGCTTCCAAACCCCAGCCTTCAGGGATGATAACCTTGGCATTCTCCGGGTGGCAGAGCGTCAGTTCCGGATATTTTACATTCGTCACTATCCAGCCATCTGGAAGCTCCGTCTCCAAATTGAAATACAGTCGGTCACCGTCGTCCGGGAGACTCACGACGGCACGAAGAGGATAATTTCCCCGGGAATAGTCCAGACGGAGAAACCAGGTAAAACAATAGCGTTGTACGCCATTTTCGTATGTTTTTACGGCACCTTGGTACCGTGCCACCTTGGGACGGTAGACCGGAGTCTCCCCCATAGGCCCCAAAAGGGTGAGATCCCAGAAGGCGAAGGAACCGCTGCCCGCCACCTTATGGCCGTCCATAACAATCTCTTCTATCGTAAACGTATCGCCGCTGTTGAAAACTGCACGTATTTTACCGTTATCTAGGATGCATTTCTGCCGAGCAAGAGCATTGTGCGGACACAGCATTAGAAAAGCTGCCGCTAAAATCAATAAAAGTATTCGTTTCATAGCGCTGTAAGCCACACGCTCATCTGGGTGATTCCCTCCTGGGCGTGACGGAAATAAGGAATAAACATAAGGTGGCGGTCCGTGTCCATCAAGCTGACGGAAGCGGAATCTTGATTCTGTTCTTCAAAATGATCCTCCGGGGATATTGTACAGGTACGGATATCCTTTTCGTTTTCCGGAAGGACGGCACAATAGACGATGGGGCCGCGCTCTACCGCAATACGTCCCTTGACCGCTTCTACCCTGTCGTCGGCCTTCACGAAACGCAGCGGCATTTCAAAGCGGACATCCACCACGTCTCCGTCTTTCCACTTCCTGTCAAGGACAGCATAACCTTTTTCCGTTGCATAGTTGACCACTTCTCCGTTTACAAAGATGACCGGCAGGGAAGGCTCTGCGTCCAGGTATGTATATAAGGTACCGGGAACGGGATGGCCCTGGGCCCAGCCGGGAATACGGATGCGCAGAGCCGTGGCTTTGAGCGGAGCCTTCTCAAGCGTCAGCCGGACATCGCCGTCGTAAGGATAGGCTGTTTCGCAGCGCAATTCCACGCTCTCACCCGCCGCGGTTTCAAAGGCGCTTTGCCCCGATGTAAACAAATTGACATAAAGGCTGTTATTCCCCAGGGCATAGACATAGCCCGGCAGGGAAAGAAAAATCCGGGCCAGATTGGTAGGACAGCAGCAAGTTTCAAACCACGGGAGGCGATGGCTTCTCCGAAGGCGGGACTTCGGCCTGATCTTCGCCCACTCCTTTTCCCAATCGAAGGTATAAGGACTGCACTGCAGGACATTGGCATAAAAGAATTTCATTCCGTCGTCAGAAATGCCGTGCAGTACATTGTTATAGAGCGTTCGCTCGAAAATGTCGAAGTAACGGCTCTCGCCCGTAAGGCAGAACAGCCGGTAGTTCCACATACAACTGCCCACTCCGGCGCAGGTCTCACAATGAGTTTCCTCATCGGGCAGGAAATACGCTTCGCCGAAGCGTTCCTTCTCCCGGTAACTTCCCAGGCCGCCTGTAAGATACATCTTCCGACCAGTCACATCATTCCAAAGGGAATCGGTGGCTGTGCGGTAAGCCTTATCGCCGTAAAGAACAGCGTTGTCAACAATCGCCATAAAGCGATAAACGCCGCGGACAGCGTGGCCGAGAGCTTCGTACTGCTGAGCCACAGGCTTGGGGTCATCCCCGCAATAGCCCCGGCATTCCAAGAGGAAATGCGAAAGATCGAGATAGCGCCTGTCGCCAGTAGCCCGGTATAATTTCACCAGGGCCAGTTCAATTTCCTCGTGGCCGGAGGCAATCTTTCGTCCCGGAATCAGGAAGGTATTGTAGATAAGATCCGCGTTGCGTTTGGCGATATCCAGGAAAGCGGTTTTTCCGGTGGCGTAATAGTGTGCCACCGCCGCCTCGTACATATGCCCGACATTGTATAGCTCGTGGCTGGTGGCAATATCATTCCAGCGTTCCGGGCCCGCCTTGGGATCCACGTCCAGGCCGCCCGATGTACGGATGGTATAAAGATACCCGTCCGGTTCCTGCGCTGCGCCCACCAGGGCGATTAGGCTGTCCATATACTGATCGAGCGCCGCATCATAGCGGGTAGAAAGACTGTATGATGCCGCCTCCATCACCTTGAACACATCGGAATCGTCATAGCGGAGTCCCGTGAACTTCGTAGTATCAAGGCCTGCGGCACGCGCAAAATTGGCGATGCGCCCGGTTTCCTCGCATTTGCGAAAGGCGAAAGGAATAGTGTTTTCCCGCACAACACGCTCCCTTTCAGCGAACAGACCGTCCGTAAAACGAACGTGAGAGAGCGAAACACCCTGGATAGGATAGTCCTGCGACTGTTTTTGGGAGCACGAGGCCAGAATGGCTACAAGGGCAAACAGAACTGTCTTTTTCATATTATAATCTAGGCCAAATGGTTTTCCAAATCAGATCCATAAAGTTCCGCTTACCCTTGTTAAGCTGGGCGGTCACCGCGATGACGGCATTCTTTTCCGGGATTACGATGCCGAACTGCCCGAAGGCGCCGTCCAGCCTGAACGCATTGTGGGTGCACACCCACATCTGGTATCCATAACCAGCATTCCAGTCATTCCGTGGGCCGTCGGACTGGTAAATCTGCGGTGAACTCATCGCCTCCACCCATTCCGGCCGGAGCAATTGCCGACCGTTCCATTTCCCTTTGTTCAATAAAAACTGGGCGGTCTTGGCAAGGGTTTCCGTTGTGGTATAAAGTCCCCAGCCCCCTGCGGTAACGCCGTCGGCACTCTCCTCCCATTCCCAGTTGCAGATGCCCAGCGGACGGAACAGGCGGATGTTCAAATACTCGGAAAGTTTCATTCCTGTACAGCGCTGGACGATTTCAGACAAGAGATAGGTATTCATCGAATTGTAATGATAGCGGGCCCCTGGTTCAAAAGCCATCGGAACTGCAAGAACTTCCCTGGCGGGATGCTGCCATTCCAGCGACCGGACCTTATTGATTCCGTCTGTCCCAAGTCCGGACGACATCGTCAGAAGATCCCGTATGCGCAATTCTTTCAGCCATTCTCCCCGGTCGGAAGGAAGCTCATCGTCGCGAAAGAAGGAGATTACCTTATCATCAATTCCAAACAAAGACTCCTGTACCGCAAAGCCCACAGCAATAGCGGTAAAAGTCTTGGAGGCGGACCACATTACGTGCCTGTCATCGGGCCTGCGCCCCGTATCATACCTTTCGTAAATCTTCTTTCCATCCTTAAGGATCATCATAGAATGAATTTCATCTGTTGCTCCGAACACCGACACGGCCCGCCAGACGGAATCTGCCGCCTGATCGATGCAGCCAAAGTCATCGGCCGCGGCAATATGGGTATCAGGACCGTCCGGATGGCGGGAGATAACTTCCCGGCAGGGCGAAACGTTGACCACCTGGAAATCCCTGTCCAATACGAATACCTGATAACGCTGTCCTCCGTCACTGACCCGAAGCACGATATGCCCCACGCCCGCAACGACTGACTTCCAAAGAGCACTCCCGCTACCTTTTTTCCCACTATCAGTCGTCACATAAAGCTTGTGGGCACAGGGGAGCTGGGGATCGGCGATACGCCGGAGCGTCAGGGGGCAAGGCTGTTTATGGTCGAAGCCGGCGACGAGCATCACTTCCGGGCGCATCTTCCACAGAAAATCGGAAGTGGTCGCGTCCGGGACGCCGTGATGGTTCAGTTTCATAGCGGTAACCGGGCCGACGAGGTCGGCCACCTGACTTTCGAAACTCCGGTATTCCACATTGTCGTTGGCCTTAATCACCGGAGAAACTGCGTTTCCGCCCTTGAATTGCTTCACATAGAAGTTGCTTCCGGGAAGATCCCCGCCCGTATAATAGGAGAATGGGCCATAGCGCAGAAGGATGGCGCAACTCTTCATATTCTCATCGAAGGAGTCGGGATTCTCTGGAGACAAGGGGCGGCAAAGGGTTCCGTTTTCCGTGGCAATCCATCCGTTCCCGGCAATATTGAAAATGTCAAATTCCGACACTGTAGCGTGAAGTGGAATGAACTGATTATGACTTCCCGGCGTAAAACTGTTCCGGTCCACTTTCCGGCCTATCCTGAAATCCGCCTCAACAGCCTCGGCGCCTTCGATATGGTCTTTATGAAAATGGGTCAGGAAAAAATAATCCAGTTCGGCAGGTCTGGGGGAGAAGTGACGGATGTATGGAGAAATGACTTCGGCCTGGGGATCTCCTGCATCAATCAGCATCGTCGTGCCATCAGGCATCACCACAAATGTGTTCTCGCCATAGGACGAGGCAATCAGATGGATGTCCAGCATCCCCTCTTTCCAGGAAGGCAGGACTGACAAGGCGACTGCAAGAAGGCTTGTTACAAGGAAATGTATCATAGGCTTATTAAAAATTACGTTCTTTCAGACAGGCTTCCAGCTGCTCCCTGGTCATCGGGAGCTCCCCTTTGTAATTGCGGACCCACTTCACGAAGCGCTTGTTCATCTCGTCGCTCCAGGCGCTGTCAATCTCTCCGGCGGTATAGACGTGAGTCTTAATCATCTCCTCACCGAATTCGTCGGTCAGTTTGGTAAATTCCGATGTCAGCACGATATGCTCCAAAAGGTGCGGCGGAATGAACAGGACCGCCCCGGGTTTGGCCAGGACGGCGTCGCCGGGCAGGACGGTGGCGTGTCCGATGCGGATGGGCACATTATAATTGGTCAGGATGGTCTGACGCATATAGGACGGATCGTAGTTCTTCATCCATATATTCAGGCCGGGAATGCGGCGAAGACGCTCGATATCACGGATATTTCCATATGTGATCAGGCCGTTTCCGGTTTTTTCGAACACCCCGCTGCCCAGATTCGAGCCCACGGCCGTGCCCAGGAACTCCTTGTTATAGGTATCGGCCACATACA
>JAEEGL016564208.1_pt1 | contig 13883 bp, 8 predicted proteins | sample 9134231 | NCBI WGS metagenome assembly JAEEGL01 (sample SAMN16246548, study PRJNA631951) | gut metagenome | biome: gut microbiome; feature: rumen; material: fiber-attached | host: Bos | place: Iran: Karaj | collected 2018-10
CTTGTTATGTATTCGGTCACTGTTAAAACCTTTGATTTATGTTAATAAAAGATACACGTATATTTATATTATAAGTAATTGTACTAAAACGTGATATACATCACAATTAGCAAAATCAACACTTTTCCTGAACAGAGCCAACAGAAATATCAGAGCGGCATTCAGCTGCTACATGGAACAACAGCAGAACTTCCCTGCACAGATTAAGCTTTGCTCCGGTAGCAAAAAGCTGAAAGATGATATCAGCCGTAAGCCAGAGATTTGAATGCCGGGCTTTTTTTTTTTTGAAGAAACAACTCTCATTAAAACCTTATTAATGGCATAATCTGATGGCTTCAGGACGATTTGCCTGCAGCGGCAGTCAATAAGAATTCGGTGTGATCCGGGGAAAAACAGTGAGCGAAAACAAAGATTATATTCTCAATTCATATGAAGACATTACGGATGAACTTAAGCTTCATCTAGCCACCGGAACTCTGAAAAGTCTTGTAATCAACTACAGTCTTAAAATCATCAACAGGGACGGTATCGTAAGCGATTCACCATTCTCCAATCTGAAAACAATAAGGAAGATCAGCTATAAAATCATTCTGGGAGAAAACTGCCGAAGCATAGCAGGTCTTTTCGCCAACTGCGAGAATCTGGAGATCCTGCCACAGCTCAATACAGAAAAGATTGAGGATTTTTCCCTGATGTGCCTTAACTGCCATAAAATCAGAACTTTTCCAGCCTATGATACCGGCAGAGCCAGAAACATGAAGGGCATGCTGGAATGCTGCTTCAGCCTTGAAGACGTTCCGATGCTGAACACGTCGGGAGTAAAGGATTTCTCCTACTGCTTCTCCGCCTGCGGCAAACTGGAAACAGTACCGCACTGGGACACATCAGAAGCGGAAAATATGGACTCAATGTTTGACAACTGCTACGCAATAGCCACCATTCCTCAGTTCAATACATCCAGGGTAAAAAATTTCAACTGCATGTTTCTGTGCTGCACCGGACTTTCATCAGTGCCGAAACTGGATTTGAGTTCAGGATCAAGTGCCATAAGCATGTTTGATTCCTGCGAGCAGATGCCGCGGATACCTGAGCTTGACTACTCGGGATTAAAGAAAGTATCCATGATGTTTATGGGATGTCAGTCACTCAGACGGGTAGATTCTCTGGATCTGTCATCAGCTGTAGATCTCTCCTACCTTTTTGCTCACTGCACTTCACTTGAATCGGTTGAGGAGATAAAAACCGGATCATGCGTTCTGGTCCGCAATACATTCTTCGGCTGTGCAAAGCTGGAAAAAATGCCAAGGATGGATCTGGGAAGTGCCATGGATATATCAGAAATCTGCGCCGACTGCACATCTCTGAAAACAGTCCCAGTTCTCAATGTTTCATCAGTCCAGAACTTCAACCATGCCTTTTCCGGCTGCAGAGCACTGACCGATTTTCCCGACTGGAATACAGCAGGAGCCATTAACTTTACCGGGATGTTTGAGAACTGTGAAAATCTCAGGAACATGGGAAGGCTAAAAACGGATACAGCGGAAATCTTCAAGAACATGTTCAGGGGATGCATTTCCCTTAAGGATATGCCGGACTATTATCTGAAGGGAGTTTTCAAACCGCGCTGAAAACAGCTCCGGGCGATCTGTCACGCTGCAGTCACTTTTTCCCGATTCTCCTGTCCAGCAGATCACTCCACAGATCTGCAGCTGCCGTTATGAACTTTACCATATTCTTCTGATCTGCAAGGGATGAGACCGCAGGATTCAGATCCTTGAAATGAGGAATGAGAGAATCAGCTGTGTTTTCCGTGCTTCTGCCGTCTGCAGTCAGATAGCGCCACCAGATCCATCTGTCAGTTATCTTCTGATCTCCGGCTTCAAGGTTCAGCTGCTCCAGAATGTTTTTTCGAATCTCCGGATCTACTGGAGATAATACAGGCTGATCAAGAGCGAAACCTGTTTCAGAAGCCAGAACACCCATGTAGATTTTTCCCGGACGGTACCAGTTGATTTCAACTCCGGCAAGAAGAGTCAGCTCTCCGAACTGTCCGAGAGAGCAGAAGATCCCCGGCTGCACCAGATTTTCCGGGTCATCAGAAAAATACCGTTTCCCCGGATCAAGATTTCTTGTCAGCAGCAGAAATCCGCGCCCCTGAAGATTTTCTGCCAGATTCTCCATTACAGGATAAATCATGGAGTTTTGCTTATTCGTCCTTCCTCCGCCCATATCAGGTAGTTACCTCCCGCATCCACTTTCCATCGGTGCTAAGTTCAAAAAGATGATCAAAAAGTACCGACTGACTTCTTATACTCTCCGTTGCACCAAGCCAGTAGGCATCATTGGCCATGGAGCCGATAACAAGCTCATAAAATCTGTTGTGCTCATGCTGCCGGCGGCGGCGAACAAGATCCGCGAGCTGAGGGGAATAATTGATCTGTCCGTCAGTAATGCAGAGAACATCCGATCTGTAGAACCTGGGATCATTGCGCATCAGCTGCAGACACTCCTGCAGAGCCTCGTCAAGATCAGATCCTCCGTTAAAGCTTCTGTTCAGAAACTCCAGCAGTTTTTCCTCCGCCTCGTCATCATCCTCCCGGATCAGAAGCTTTTCTATATGCACTGAAAAATTAATCACAAAACAGTCCCTGTGAGCATCATGGCATTTAAGTGCAAGACTCATAACCGTAGCCTTGGCGTAACTTTCAGGAACACCCTGCATTGACGAGCTTGTATCCACGCATAGCACCACCGGACCCCGGCCTTTGCGGGGGGAACTTTTGATTCTTTCCCTCCCGCCCTGGCTGATCCCGACAATACCGTCAAGATCAAAGCGAAGCAGATTGTTCTCCAGATAGCCGATATCGAAAAACATTTCCGTATCCTGATCAGCTATTTTTACCAGCTCCTCCGGCAGAACATAGCTGATTTCGTTGCCCATGGTTATACCTGACATGGACTCGGCATTGGGATGTCTGATCTTATCCTGGGAACGATCATTGAATCTGAGCTGTGTGCTGGAATTGCGATCAAGTCCCATCTGCCGTCCGAGGATCTGAAGCAGTTTCTGCAGTCCGGAATTGTTCTCCACAATGGAAAAAAAATGAAGATAGTCGCTCCTGTCATCCCTGGTAAGAAATCCGTCGCTGAAACCGGATCCCATAAACCTGTTGCCCCTTTCCTGAAGCAGATCGTCTACCAGATCGTTAAAAAAACGATCTACATCTCTTGCATACTTTTCCTTCGGATCCTCCGGGAAAGTGACAGGCTCGGAAGTCTCAGACACAGCTTCAGACTCAGACGGATCCTGTGTTTTCCATTTACCCAGCTGCCAGTACTGATGAGTCCAGAAGTTTTCCGGATGAGGATCGTAGACTCCGTCCTCATCATAGGAGCCGTCTGTATCAATACCCATCTGTCTGAGCATTTCATCCAGCGATATAGTACCGGTCTCTCCGCCGTCACTGTCATCACCACCGACATTATCTGCTTCTCCAAGAGCATACTTTCCGGTACTTCTGGCACCATCCGGAACATCCGATCTCTTCTCAGCGTCCATGCCGTCACCGGATCCGGAAAACAGATCAGTTCCTGAATCCAGATCATTAAGAGCACTCATAAATTTGGTGAGATCTATGACCGGAATACCGTCGTCAGAATCCGAACTCTCCTGCCCGCTGCTTTCCGACTTCCCTGCAGCGTCATCATCTACGTGATCACCGACGCGTTCATCAGATCCGGTTTTCTCACCGTCTTCGTTTTCCTGTTCTCCTGAACCTTCTGCAGAAGCACCCGGTAAACTATCCGATGATGGCACACCGCCTTCCTGATCATTATTTTCTTCTTTTGATGCTCCCGGAGCTGTGTCTGATCCATTTCTCTGTTCTGATCCGTTCTGCGTCTTCCCATTGTTCTGATTCTGTTCCTTCTCCGGAGAATCAGATGTTTTCTCCTGCTGTTCATCAGATGGGGAAACTTCGTCACCTGCGGTGTTGCTGTTTTCCCCAGAACCGCCAGCTGATGAGGGAACTGAAGGAGCACCAGATTTCTGCAGCAGCTGTTCCCCGTTCTCATGAATATCCGTTGTCTCTTCACCAACGTTCTCTGCAGTCTCCGAATCACGCTGAACCTGCTCCTGAGCAGGATCATACCCGTTCATCAGCTCATCAGCCATCCTGGCGTAGCGATCCTCTTCATTCAGACTGTCGGATCTGTCACGGGATCCCTCATTTCCCCCGCTCTCGTCATGACCGAGATCAAGATCGTCACTGGTAAAATCCGAACCCTGTCCGTTACGCAAATTGGGATCAAACTGTTCACTTCTGTCTGCACCGGTAAATCTACCACTTTCCGGTACCAGATTATCCCTGGACAGAACTGATTCCCTGGTAAATTTTTCCTGCTTTACATTACTCAGTGTAGCCTGCTCATATTTTCTGCTCTTCTGGGGATCAGTCTTTTTTCGATTACGATTAGATCCGTAATTCTTAAGAAACTGATCCGCAGGCATTCTGAGAGAATTGCAGGTTCGTATCTTTTCTGCCTTTTCACCGAAATATCTGGTGACAAGACTGCAGAATCTGGAGCACAGATCACTCAGATATTTATGCTCACATGATTCTACTTTGGCTTCAAGCATGGACAGTACGGATGCATGAGCTCCCTCAAGTGAGCTTTTGCTGCTCTGAAGAATACGGGTATACTCGTTCAGCTCCTGATAAGTGGCATTATGCCCGGGAGCATCCAGCTGATAATAGTTCCGGAAATATTTCTTCAGAAGATCCAGCTTGTAGTGGGTACTGACCTTGAAATAGCGATGAAGGAGGGAATACTCCTCGGTGAGCATTGAACTGGTAAACTCGTCGGCACCAGTTTTTTTGAGTTCGGTGATGCGGTTCAGATCCTGCTGGTAGACATCGTCATGCTCGATGCGCCGGCAGAGCTTGTCGAACACCCTGCGGATAAATGAATCAACGGAACGCTGCAAAGCCGCAAGATTGCGGGCGCTGATCCCGCTCTTCTGCCTGTTCTCCCCGTTAACCAGACGGTTAAGAGTCCGCTGAGCCTGACGAAGCAGCCAGTCATTCCCCCTGATGGACATTCATCAGCTCCAGGAAGTCATTCTTGGCTTTTCTAACATTAGGAATCTGATCAAAGAAGATTTCCTTCAGAATTTTCTTATCATTCACACTGATAAAAAGTTCTCTGTCTATATCCTCAAGGATCTGATCGAAGATCCCGTCATAGCGGGAGAAGCATTTATTCAGAAGCTCTTCCAGCGAAACTATCATTCTGTGCTGATTAATGAGATCCACCATCAGCTTCACCGATGTCACCTTGATAAGCTTCTTGATCTGCTGACCGGAGGAGTTTATGACAATCTGCATCTGATCATTGTCGTACTTTAAAATGTTGAACACAATGTCGAGCTGACGTTCAAAGCTTTCGTTGTATACGGAATGATAGTTGACACCGAGATCATAATTGACCACCGGGATCCAGTATTCAGATGACGGCTTCGCCTCCTTTACCAGCAGCAGTCTGTTCTCCCTGTCGATCTTCACAATTCTCATGTCAATCTGGGAACCGTTTCCAAGAGTGTTGAAGTTGAAGCCGTCGTCAGGCATGCATTCCAGCTGACCGAAGAAAAGAATGTTGCGCCTGGCAGCCCGGACAACGCGGCACTTGATCTGCTGCCCCACCTCGAGAGACATCTCCGTAATGGCGGATTCAAAGGAAATCTTGTTCACGGAGGTGGACGGCTCTCTTCTTGAATAATGAGGGACAGTTTCGCTGATCTGATTGAAAAACATCTCTCCGCCCCGGGATACTATCTGCACGCCGTCACGGCGAAGTGAAGACGTAATCTCATTCACGGCATTAATGCAGACACGAAGCTGCGACAGCAGTTTGTCAGTACCCTCGGGTCCTTCCCTGTCCATTTCTTTTTTTATGGATTCCTGCAGTTCCTGCGGGAAAAGTTCATCACTTGCGAACTCCTTTACCGTATCCTCCACAAGAGAACTGAAACTTTCCATATCGGAGGAGGTATTCCACAGGCAGTACCTGAGAACAAAGAAATCTCTGATTTTAACTGCGCTTCGTCCGTTGAAGAATGCGGAAGCCTTGAGAATTCTGATTATCTGAAACCATCGGCGATCTGAAACATAGGACAGATGTCCGTAGTTTCCGTCATCATCCATACCGCCACCCAGGTCAAAATCATCGTCAACATCGTCCCGATCCAGATCTGACAGATCCACATTGTCTGCAATAATTCCTCTCATGCGAACAAGAGCTTCAGCACAGTCATCCGGCAGCTCAACCTCATCAATTGCCCTGAGCCACCTGGAGTATTCTTCGTCTGTAACCGCCAGATTCTCAGGCATCGGAACACCCTTTCCGGTATTTCGACTGGTGATCATCTGCTTGAAAAGATCCCTGCTGCCGACAGGATTCACAACCAGACGAACCAGAAAACGATCATAAAGAGCGTCAAGACCAGCTTCATGAAGCGGCACCTCATTTGAAGCCGAGATCAGAGATTTGAGCGGCACACGGATAATTTCAGACCCATTATGATACCGTCTCTCATTAATCAGGGTCAGTAGAGTGTTGAGAACAGCAGGAGAAGATTTCCAGATTTCGTCAAGAAAGGCAAAATCAGCTTCGGCAAGATATCCGCCGGTCAGGCGGTGATAGCGGTCGTTCTTCAGTTCTCTTATGGAAACCGGACCGAAAAGTTCCTCCGGTGTACAGAACCGGTGCATAAGATGCTCAAAATAATTAGAGTCGGCAAAAACCGAGGCAATGCGGCGTGAAATAAGACTTTTTCCTGTTCCGGGCGGTCCGTAAAGAAAAACATTCTGTCCGGAAAGAACTGCCAGAACCGAAATCTTAATCACGTCATCACGATCAAAAAGACCGGCACTGATGATCTGAATGATTCCGGCAATTCTTTCTCTGATCCCGTCCTCTGTATTTCTCTTCCAGCCGCCAGGATTTGATTCTGCAGCGGAATTTTCACCTACATTCAGCATGATATCCGAAATTTAAAAATGCAAACAAATCTACTCCCCTGCATTCTATCACCGCGGGTGTTTTCAGTATGTGCCACCTGTCACCTTATTAGTACTGCGGACCTCACCCGCATGGTGTTGTGATTATCCCAGTTCATCATCAGTAAGAGTGCTTAAACACGCCGCAACAGCCAAATCGATCAGAATACTCCTCACACAATGTTTCGGATTCAGAGCCGGATCCTTCCCTTACTGCAGATCTGTCTCTCCGGAAAATTCCGCAGACAACTGCGATCTGCAATCGCCGATATACACAAATTTCTTTTTTTAGGTACAATACTATCAGTTCATTCCTAACATGAAGCAGACTGAGATCCTCAATGCATTTCCTAATCAGATATATCGCCTTTATCCTCGGAGCTATCATGCTGATCCCGCTGTCAGTACTGTCAGCCAAGGATGGCAGCAACAGGTTTGCAATTTTTTACGGATCTCTGCTGATCCTGCTCTTCGTTATCTGCTTTTTCAATCCGTACCTGACCAAGAGGAACAGAGAAAAATCAGCTGACATCACACCGTCACGGATGACGGCACCGAGATTTTCAAACCGGGGTTCCGATCCAATAAGAATACCGGACGATCCTGATATGGCAATGCCGGAGCAGCCCCGCGCTGATAACACTGTAATTGATTTCACCCGCCTGCGATCTGATCAGGCAGATAATCCGAAATCGACTGCTTTGGGAGAACTGCATACCGAACCGGAACAGGAGCATCCCCTGAATCCTTCCTCAACGGAAGATTCATCCGTGAAGAGACCTTCTCATGACAATGCTGCAGAAACCTTTAACTTCTTTTCAGACTCAGAAACGGGATCCGATCATAATCATACAGCAGGATCTGACCGTTCAGATGACGGGACGCTGAAGTCAGAAGAGAAACAGGATCAGATCAGAAGCGTTCAGTCTGCTGCTCCGCATTCCGCAAACTTCAGAGCAGTTCCGGAAAGTGAAAGCGTTGACAGTCTTCTGCTTGGAGTTATTGATCGAAAAATACAGATTTCAAGAGAGGAGAAGGACGGATTTCTGATCCAGACCACCGTAATTATAGAAAAAAAGCCTCTTGAAATGTCAAAGACATCCAGAGTTCTGAGAGAACTCGGTCTAAGTGCCACCATCAACGACGATGATCCTGATACAGGTTTTACCGGACACGACTTTACCGTGGGAGAAGAGCACGGGATCAGATACCAGGAATCAGACTCCGGAAAGCATTTTCATCCGGTAATCTATACTTTCAGAATTCTGAAATACATTCTGGCTATAACTGTTCTCTGTGCACTGATTATTTTCGCCGTGTGGCTGATCAATGATATGCACGCCAGGGACAGAACAATAACCACATTTGATCAGATTGTTGAATCAATCGAACCGATAAAGCAGCAGGTTGAAGCATGCATTCATGCGGAAGGTCCGAGATATATGAATATCTGCAACGACAAGCACCGTTCAGAAAACTACAGCTGGGATCTTACCGACAGGTTCATAAACAACCACAAGGATCCGAACATCTCAGCCATCAGAATAGACGGCGGAACCATTACCGTATACACCAATTATGATCATGAACTCCGGGGTACAACCTACATAACAGTTCCGGCAAGAATGGACAGCAAGACTGTCAGATGGAGCATGAGTGCCCAGTCCACATGCCTCAAACTGAAAATATGTGCCGATACTACAGGAAAGAACTCAAAGACTGAGTAATCCGGAATTCTATCAGCAAATCTTCTAATACTGATCCTCAGAGGAAACTCTGCCGTACTGCTTCAGCAGTTTCAGCATTTCGGCGATTATCATACCTCTTTTTCTTTTGATTTCGTTCCGCTGCTCCATAAAGCTGATGATCCTTTTCAGTTCCGCAGGCTGCCGGTTAAAGGGACGCATAGACTGCTTTTCAGACCGTGTCCCCTTTGGAAAAACCTTTGAATAAACCTTTCTTCCGTCACGCTGATTCTGAAGCTTCCAGTACCTGGCCCAGACCACAGTAAGCCGATCTCCTGTTATGTCACTTCTCATGGAAATCTTTGGTCTGACCCTGGCATCGGGAAAAGCACTGAAAAGCAGAGAGTAGTATTCATCCACATCATAGCAGGACTGGGCATGAAGGCATTTCAGAGCAAACTCCAGCATGTTCCTGAGTTCTGATTCTATTCTGGCGTCAATCAGCTGAAGGATACTGCGATCCACTGTTTCCCGCAGCTGGCGAGCCCCCTGCTGTCTGAGCCCTTCAATAAGTTCCGAATCTTCCATGTCCATACAGTTCTTCCCATAAACTGAAATTTTCAAAAGAGCGTAACACGTTCCTTCCTGCATGCTGTCCGACATAAGTGCTGACTGATTCTGCCAAAAATGAACTGTGCGCAAACCGTTCAGAATGCCGTCGCTTCTCAATCCACCGGCAGTCCGTAGTCAGTCCGTTTACTGCCGGCTTCAGTCAGTTCAGATCCGACCGGTGATCACATAATGTTACACCGGATCCTGCAGTCGATCGGATATCGCAGATGACGGACAGGGAAAACTCTGAGCCGGATAGCCAGAAAGATAAGGATGCATATAGCTGCACTAACCAAGCGTTATAAAAATTATTTATAGCCGGCTATAAAAATATAGAATTTGTTTATAACACATAAATATCTCATAATTCTTTCAGTTCAGTAATATAGAAAACAAAAGGAAAACAGCAATGCTTACTACCATAACCGGATTTCCCCGCATAGGAGAAAACAGAGAACTCAAGTTTGCTCTTGAAAAATATTTCCGTCATGAAATTTCATTTGCAGATCTGTCAGATACCGCATCAGCAATCAGAAAGAACAACTACGCACTGATGCAGACAAATAAAATCGATCTTATTCCAGTGGGTGACTTTTCACTGTATGACAACCTTCTCGATGCCGCCGTGCTGTTTAATCTGATCCCGGAGAGATACGCGGATAAAAATCTTCAGCCACATGAGATATATTTCGCCATGGCTCGCGGTCATCAGGAAAACGGTATCGATCTCAAGGCTCTGCCGATGAAGAAATGGTTCAACACCAACTACCACTATATCGAGCCGGAATACGACGGCTCCAGAGATGTAAAACTGGAAACCTGGTTTATAGATCCTCTCATAAAGGAGGCGACGGCTCTGAATTTAAACTTCAAGGTAAGTTTAATCGGTCCTTTCACACTGCTTAAGCACATACGCTTCGTTAACGGAACAAATCAGAAACAGCTTGCCCCTGCCCTGACAGAAGCATACTGCAAACTCATAGATTATCTCAGTCAGAACAATGTCTCCTGGGCTGCTCTGGCAGAACCTTCACTTGTAAGGGATCTGACACCGGAAGACATAAAGCTTTTCAAGGAGATATACACTGCAGTTCTCGAACATAAAAAAGATCTGAAAATCTGTCTTGAAACATACTTCGGTGACATCAGAGACATATACAAAGATGTGACAACTCTTGATTTCGACTGTGTTGCTCTTGACTTTGTCGAGGGCGGAAAAACAGCTGAACTGATAGAAAAGTACGGTTTCCCTGAAAACAGAGTACTTGCAGCAGGTCTTATATGCGGTAAAAACATATGGCGGAGCAATTATGCCGACATTGTGGGCACTCTTCAGAAACTGGAGGAGAAGGGAATAAAGACGGCTCTCGGAACATCCTGCTCTCTGCTTCACGTTCCTATGACAACAGCACGTGAATCAAAACTGGGACATGATGTCACCAGACACCTGGCTTTTGCCTGCGAAAAACTGAATGAACTTGCTGAAATCAAATCTGCAGTCAACGGAGAAGAAGGTTTTGAAAAGATTCTCGAGGCCAACCGCAGTCTTTTCGAAAAGCAGCGGGCCGCTCCTAATGAAAAGGTAAGAAAAAGAACTGACTGCCTTACCGAAAGTGATTTTGTAAGACTTCCTGCAAGAAAGGAAAGACGTCAGATCCAGCAGAAGGAGCTGAATCTTCCTCTGTTTCCAACAACCACCATCGGCTCCTTCCCGCAGACACAGGAGATACGCAGTCTGAGAAAGCAGCTGAGAACAAATCAGATATCACCTGAAGAATACACCAGTCAAATCCGCAGACACACGGCTGAATGCATAGCTCTGCAGGAGAAACTCGGACTTGATGTTCTGGTTCACGGTGAATTTGAACGCAACGACATGGTGGAGTATTTCGGTGAAAACCTCGACGGCTTCATATTTACAGAAAACGGCTGGGTTCAGTCCTACGGCAGCAGATGTGTAAAACCGCCTGTCATATGGTCTGACATCAGCCGGAAATGTCCTGTTACTGTTGAAATGAGCAAATTTGCCCAGAGCTGCTCCAAAAAACCTGTTAAAGGAATGCTCACGGGTCCTGTTACCATTCTGAACTGGTCATTCCCCCGCAATGATATTTCGGCAAAAACAATGATCCTTCAGTTGAGTCTTGCTCTCAGAGATGAAGTGAAGGATCTGGAAGATGCAGGGATCAGAATTATCCAGATTGACGAAGCCGCACTGAAGGAAAAGCTTCCTCTCAGAAAATGCGATCAGGTAAAAGAGTATCTGGAATTTGCCATTCCGTCATTCAGACTTCTTCAGAGCAGTCTGAAACCGGAAACTCAGATCCATACACACATGTGCTATTCTGAATTCGGCGAAATAGTTCCGTGGATTGATGCCATGGATGCGGATGTCATTACCTTCGAGGCATCCAGATCAGATTTCAGGATCCTGGACGCTCTTGAATCCTGCAACTTTGAAACCCAGATCGGTCCTGGAGTATATGACATCCACTCTCCGAGAGTTCCTGCAACTGCTGAGATAGTTGAAGCCCTTGAAAAAATCACAGCAAAGACTGATTTCAGAAAGGTATGGGTAAACCCTGACTGCGGCCTTAAAACCAGAGGCTGGAATGAAACTGAAGCTAGTCTGAGAAATATGACCGAAGCAGCCTTCATCATGAGAAAAAATGCCGCAGGCACAAATGGTGTAAAGGCTACCGCATAGCTTAAAACACAGGGGATCTCTCAGAGTGACTAATCTGAATGATCCCTTTCTGACACTCTTCAGAAGAATCTGACACCTGATTATCATCAGTTGCCGGTTCGAATGAAAGCCGAATCCTGAAATGCTCTTCCTGACGGCGAATTATTCACAGGCTCCAGTCTGGCATGATGATCATCAGTCATGACTCAGATCAGAGCCTCCTTCAGAAAATTAACATACTGATTGAATATACCGCCAGGCTCCACGGAATTATGACGGATAACTCCGATTTCCATCCTTTCCACAGCATCAAGAGGAACGGAAGCTATCTCCGGATTGAGTTCCTTCTCTATTACGCCTGATGCAATGGTATAGCCGTTCAGACCCAGCAGCAGATTGAAAAGCGTAGCTCGATCACTTACTCTTATCACCTTGTTGCCTGCTCTGTCCACAGCCAGTTCCTCGGCAAGAAATTCATTTCCGAAATTACCCTGCTCAAAGCAGATGAAAGGATAAGTAGCAAGATCAGCCATGGTAATCACATTCTTTGCAGCAAGAGGATTGCTTCTGCTGAGAAACACGTGGGGAGAAAAAGAGGCAAGAGGCGTAAAAACAATATCCTGTTCACGAAGAATACGGGTAAGATACCTGCGGTTGAAATCACTCAGATAAATTATTCCGATATCAGCAGCCAGACTGTGAACATCGGCGATTATATCCATGGTTCTTGTCTCCCTGAGACAGAAATTGTAATTGTCCATACCATAGATCTTCACAAGACGAATAAACGAGCTCACCGCAAATGAATAGTGCTGTGAACTGACAACAAACCGGACAGTTGACTTCCGATCTCCGCTGTAGTGATCTTTCAGGAGATCAGCCTGCATTACAACCTTCTGGGCATAGCCGAGAAATTCACTGCCTTGGGAAGTCAGTTCAATACCGTGACTTGTACGTCGGAATATACTGATATTGAGTTCCTTTTCCAGATCTCTGATGGAATTGGAAAGAGCCGGCTGAGTTATGCACAGTGATGCAGCTGCCTCACTGAATGACTGAAACCCCGCAACTGCAAGCACATATCGCAACTGAACAAGCGTCATTGAAAACCCCGTTCTGACTAAAAAACAAAAAGCAACTTAAAAATCTTTGAAAACTCACCCTGTGTTTTGAAAGATGCTTGACTGAAATCCAGTAAATACAGTCTCTCAGATCACATCGTCGTCACAGGGACAAACCTTACATCGCTCTTCACAAGAGTAACAATTTACCCCCGGGAAAACAAACAGGTTTCTTCGATTCAGACCAGAAGTTTTCTCCCGTCTGTTGTCGCAGTTTTTTAACGGTTAAAGAATGTATCTTCCAGCAACTGCAGAATACCCCGTTCGAAAGAATCGGAAAAAAGAGGAACTATTAAGTGCGTATAATCAAAAATTTCCCTGTTTGCAACTTGCGTATAATTTTAAAATTAGTATAGTAAGTCTAAGATTTTACAAAAAGTAACACTACAACTCACATGCTCATATCCACCATTGAGTGTCCACTCTGACAGCAATAGATTATGCTCGTGTCCTCTCCCCAAAAAAGATCCCAATTGATGATATTCAAACTTCGTATAACTGCCTGATATAAGAATTGAGATCTATCTCAAGAGGAACTGGTATTCCAAAATTCTCATAACATTCACGGACCTGCCTGTTTGGTTTTTCAACAAACACTTTGTTCGTCTTTTTATCTCTGATGCACATCAGAGACTGGCATTTACCAAGAACAGAACTCATTGACAGGGTTGAATTCTTACGAAGCTGCATCATTTTCTGCTTAACAATCGCAACAATAACA
>JAEEGL010945828.1_pt1 | contig 13882 bp, 36 predicted proteins | sample 9134231 | NCBI WGS metagenome assembly JAEEGL01 (sample SAMN16246548, study PRJNA631951) | gut metagenome | biome: gut microbiome; feature: rumen; material: fiber-attached | host: Bos | place: Iran: Karaj | collected 2018-10
ACTTATAGAATTTTACATGAAGTGCGGAACATTTATTTAAGGGGGTGAAGACTATGGCAAAGATCAAGTTTATCAGACGATACAAAATGTACGGGCACACTTATTACGATGTGATCTATCAGTCTAACAGGATATATATGTTCACGGAAGACGATGTTCCGAAGACCGCCCGGCGATACATGGAAACCGCCAACACAATAACAGATCAGATAGACAGACTGTTTAACAGACCCGAAACAATATATAAGCATACGGAAGCGAGGTAAAGAACAATGAGAAAGTGGGAAATTGTAATGAGCAAAGATGGAATTGATATTGATGCAGTAGAGATCATAAAGAGCGAGAGTGAGCCGGGGTACTGGACTTGTGATGCGATAGCACAGGATCATGGGTGCGACTGGTGGTATGTTGCAGAGATCGAGGGGGTGTAAAGAATGTATAGTATATGGAGAAGGTCATTTTCAACCGCGCCCGGCGCGGCAAAACTAAACGCGACTGTTCCTATGAACACTATATGGGTAAATAGCATGAAGGAAGCGAGAGAATATTGCCCCGTACCGCTTCACTACTCACGCAATATGGGCGGGTGGTATGGAATTTGCCGCGACAACTCATCAACCGGGATTGAATACTTTGTCAGAAGGGAGACACGATGAACTGCGAGTGCGTATATTTTAACAGGAACGCTAATAGAAGCGATTTAGAAGAACTGATTAAAAAGATCAACAAGGTCGGAGAGACTTGCGAACTGTACCCGGTGTCAATATCTAAACTGTACGGGGGCACAGTATATCATAAATTCTATGATATGTACGATCAGGGGCGTTGTGCGATACACGGCACAGAGGGAGTGTTTGTTCAGGGCAAATTGCACAACATGAGAACATTCAAAGTCAACGGAAAGACCTTTTGCCCCCGCTTTCCTGAATACAACGGGCAGACCTTTTATGAAGATATAGTTTTGCTATAGCGAGGTGCGATAAATGAGAAATTACTGGAACAACGGAAGATGGGCTATGACAGTTATATATGACTGCGATACCCATGAATACACCGCCACAATCAACACGGAGAACAACGGCTTTATAGACTTTTGGGAAGGTTACAATTACAATGATCTTTCTAAAGCGATTGAGGAAATGACAGGCATTCACATTATCAAGCGTAAAGACATGATCTTTGAAAAGCTTTCTGCACATGAGCGCATAGCAACTATAGACGCAAGCGGCGGGAAGAAAGGCGATTGCCGGGTAACACTTAATGAGATCCGCGCGGGATGGAAGCCCGAACTTCCGAACTCTGTAGCGATTGCATACTGTTAGTGATATAATAAACATGAGGTAAAAAACAATGTATGAGTATCTTATGAACGCACCGCACATTCTGATAGGTGGTACTACTGGAAGCGGTAAGTCTGTTCTGCTTAACGGGATTATCTGTGAGCTTATGGAAAGCTCCACGGCAAGCAAGACAAGGTTTTATCTGATCGACCCGAAGCGAGTTGAACTCTACCCCTATTCAAAGACTGAATACTGCGCGGGCTATAGCGAAGAAGCCGAAGAAGTACCCGCCCTTCTCGATACGCTCATAGATACTATAAATGAGCGCTTTGAATATATGAGGAATGAAGGGCTGAAGGAATACGGCGGTACAAGGATCTATGTTGTGATAGATGAGCTTGCTGACCTTATGATAAGCGATAACGCGAAAGAGATCAGGACAAAGCTTCAGAAGATCCTTCAGATCGGACGCGCGGCGGGTGTGCATATCATAGCCGCGACCCAAGCCCCCAACAGAGAAGTGATACCCGCTTCTTTAGTCCTTAACTTTACCGATAGAATAGCGCTCCGTTGTTTGTCCTCTATAGAGAGCAGACAGCTTATAAACTTCGCCGGGGCTGAAAAGATAACGGGCTTCGGAACGGCTCTCTACCTTTCCTCTAAAGGACTTGACACTATCGAGATCCCCTATGTAAGTGCGGAAGATATTAAGAAGGTATGCGATAAGTACGCGGTGAGGACTATAGAATGGGGAAGCGATAAGAACGAGAATAGTATTGCCTCATACAGAAAAAAAGTATTGAACAAGACCCTTCTTCCCGCTGTATTTATCGCGTATTTTATCATCGGTTTAAGTCTAATGTTTACAGGACACTATGTACTTTGGCTTTTCACCTTGCCGCTTTTCTATAAAGCGATCCGCTTTGTTACCGCTAATTATTATGATGATCCTTATGCGGGAACATATTATCAAGGCGGCGCTGAATATCAGTCTGTTATCCCCGGAACAGAAGTGAAAGAGACCGAAGAATAATATGCATATAAGCAGAAGCCCCGCCCTTTATGGGCGGGGTCTTTCTGCTATGCGTAAAAAGGAACTTACTGCTTGATTATGTCTTTGTATCTTTCAAGTATCTCTGCGGGGTCTTTCTTTTCTCCTAACGGATCATTACTGCCAAGCACGATCTCTTGAACATCTTTCATCCCGTCATGCTGTTTAGAGAGCCATATACCAGTTGCGGGAGCGATCTTATTCTTTAGTTGTAGCGTCTCGCGATATGCCGCGCAAGTGTTCTTTATGATCCTGATAAGTTCCCGGTAACGCGGATCGTTAGCGCGGAGTTTGCCGTGTTCTATATGCGATACTTCATCCATGTTCATCCCGATAGAAGCATACGCCGCGATATTCCCTATAGGCTCATTGTATGCTTCGCAAAACCTTAAATACTTTACGAAGTTCTGCATGAGTTCTTCGGGGTTATCTTTATTTGCAGTTGCCCCAAGAGCGACAACCTTTATAAAGAATGCGGGAAGCCCCGCTTCTTCGGGGTTTGCGGGAAGCCGCATATTAGCCGCAAGAGTGCGTTGCCGCTTTACTGCTTGCGATATTTTATATGAGGGTGTTTTAGGCATAAATGAGGTATCGCCGTTTCTGCTACTTGCATACACCGAGTCGAACGGTCATACAGGGAGATTCGCACTACCCTTTACAGGCGAGGATAGACCGCTACCCCCGGAGATCGGAAAAACATAACCGCTCCGTCTCTTTATGGTATCACAGTTTGGAGCTAATGGCGAGAGTTGAACTCGCAACCTACCGCTTACAAGGCGGTCGCTCTGCCGATTGAGCTACATCAGCATGGTAGGCAAGCCCGGAGAATTAGCATTCAAGTGAAAGGAAAACGGCTTTAAGGGCTTGCCTATCGAGGACACTTATAATTGTATCATATCGCTTGTGATAACTCAATATATGTCCTTGAATATATCGTGTCCGAGTTCATCTGCGATCATGCGTTCTATGTCTGCGAGGGTTATCAGGTGATCGTCTACCGCTTTCATGTACCGCGATAAGCGATCAAGCCACTTGTCTATGTCCTCTTTAGTCAAGTTCCATTCTTCCACAGATGCGGCGAGGTAGACCGATAAGTTCTTCCGCGATACCTCTTTAACAAATCTGTTCAGTTCAGAGTGAGTGAATGTTGTTATCTTTTTCTTCGCCATTTAATCGCTCCCACAGGCGGTATAGCTTCTTCCCTTCCCACTCCGTTACACTCTCAAAGTTGTTAAAGATAAAGCCGAGTTGCGATAGCATGATCCGAACATCGGCGGTTTCTTCTGCGATGTTGCGTAGATTGCCCGCTCCCCGGAGATACTTTGTGAGTTCCTTCTGCAACTCTGATAGTTCTTCAATCGCGACTATGATCTGATGTTCCTTGCCGTAGCGATCAATCGCCGCTTCGATGATCTCATAATTTGTCATGCTTCTTCCTCTGCTTCATATTTCCCCATTTCCCACCTTCCTATGATAGTATGCGTAATCGTTTGTCGGCTTGAGTATGAGTTCTATCTGTGGGTATCGTTCTGCGATAGTCTTATCGTTTAGATCATTTTGAATATGCTTCTCATAGGGGTTGCCGTAGATTTCATCTTGCGAGTACATAAAGGGCAATGCCACGATGTAGTCTTTGCAATGCCGCTCTGCGTACTTCAGCACCTTCTGTGCCCTTTCTGCGGTCATGTGTTCAAGCACATCACCAAAGATTATCAGGTCATACCACTTGTATTCAAGGTCTGCTATGTCCTCGCAGAAGACCTTGCAGTACATCTTGTCGAGTTCGTGTTCGGTGATGTTCGGTTGCCATATCTCACAGGCAGACATATTAAGATAGTCTCCTAATAGTCTCGCCCATTTCCCATTACAAGCACCCACATCTAAACAGGACGCGCCTTTAGGAAAGTGATCTTTGACCCATCTGACGATATGGTCTTTGCCATAGTCATAACTACCCATCGGCTTCCTCTCCTTCCATCTTCGCTCCGCTGTTTCGCAGTTTTTCCACAACCGCTTCGGCTATCTTGTCAATGCACTCATCAGACAACTCGACTTGCCGCACTATTCTGTATGATGGCTCGTCGATTCTAACAGACCTCACAAGACCTTGAGCGCAACCCATTCCCGTATATCCGCAATAGCCTGTATCTGTCTTGTATTGGCAGTATGATGAACTAACACAAACGGCTCTCATTCTTTGCTCCTTCCTCTGCTTCTATGATGGTCGGCGCGTTCTTGATGGTTGCTATACAATCTCCAACTCCGTGGTTATACATAAAATTCTCAAAGCTGTTAAGGTCTTTGAATAGGCACTCGATTTTTTGTAAAAGTTCGTCCGCGTCAATTAGTCTCATCCCTCGCTCCTTTCTACCACAAGTACGATCTTATCCGCACAACTGACTTTAAGATGGCTTCCGCATTATTCCGTTTAATGCGTAGTTCATCAAGGATAGTTAGAGGTTGACATGGCTCGTTAGGGTCTTTAATCCCTACGGGATGAGAGCCATCAACAAGTGCATCTGTAATCATTACAAGCTGATCTATCGTTTCTCTCTGAATACCATCAATGTTTTCTAAAATCTGTTTGACAGTTTCTTCCTTTTCCATATCGTTTACTGGTGTCATTATTCTGTCTAACATTCCTCGCTCCTTTCTATCATTCTTGCTCCGCAGTTAGGACAGTAGTTCCAGCCATTCCACTTATCGGCTTTTATGTCTGTCATTCTCATATACCCACACATGGAACATGAAGCCCTATACCAATGATATTGATTATCGTATATCCACTTTCCATGCCGCACTTCCTGTACATCGTAGGTCGGAAGCTCATCTATCCATACAGGCAAGCGGTTTTCTGCTATGTCACGGAATATCTCGTCTGCATCTGCTTTAATGCCGACATTGTTTAACGCACTCTCCATAAGCCTATCGGTTAAATGTTGCCGGGTAGTTCCCGCATCTATGTATCTAATCATTTGTCCTCTCCTTCCTCTGCACTAACCACTATCGGAGCGTTTAGGTATGCCGCGTCTAATGCGGTATTCCATCCGACCCTGTACGCATACACTTCCTTGTCGGTCTTCTCTACTCCATCGCTTACGATGGGGTCATCGTGTATCCCCGCGAATTTTGCCGAGAGTAGTTCTGCGCTATCTATCAAGTGTCCATGAGGTGTAGGCACTTCTACAAGTGGACAGTTGGGCAATCTATTATCATACCCCTTATGCCGTGATACCTCTTTGACCCACACAGGGCAGATAGGCGAAAACCAACACATGATACAAGTCTTTGGCATCTTCATGCCCTTAATCAGTACGCTCATATCGTCACCTCGCAAAACGCGGATCTCTTTCTGTGTCTCTTATCTTTTCGTAGTAGTATCTGTCGGCTTTATCCCACTCGTCTTCTTTGTAAGGAACTCCCGGCATCTGCATTTCCGCTCCGCAGTACGGACAGAACGGAGTGAGTTCTTCACTCTCCAAAATAGAAGTACAATGGGAACAGTACGGATATTCCCCTTCCTCTATTACCCAATGGGCTACAGGAATAACCTTCCTTCCCAAAGACAAGACTCTCTTTATCGCCATGCCCCATCCATTAGCTGTAGCAATACCTTCCTTCGTGTCCGGGAAGGTCGGGGCTAACTTCTTGATCTCATCTACGCTTATATATTTCTTGTCCATGTTCCCTTACCTTTCAAATCATCTACAGCCGCTTTAATCTGTGCCGGGGTGTACATCGCAAGGAGCGCATATATGAAGTGTCGCAGTTGCGTTTCCTTGGTGATGGAGACCCCATCGTTAAATCCCTCGCGGTATTCCTCTTTCTTCTCTGACTTCATTGATAAACCTCTCTATTTCCTCATAGGGGAGTATTATCTGCAAGTTGCTCGTTCGGATCGATATAACCTCGCCGTAGGCATCCGATGTGAAGTTAATGTCAAACACATCGTCATAGCTTCGGTTATCGACACAGAACATTCCCTCAACCTCTAACAATGTATGTGTTCTCCCTTCTCGCCTTGGCTTTACCTTGACGCTCCTTCTGTATCTTCTCTTGATACTCTTTCCACCCATGAGGGCATTTGTCTGTGTGGCAGACCTCTGTACCACGAAGGGTACAGGGTTTGCCGTTCGGATAGCATGGTGCTTTGTACTTGCCTGTGTATTCCATCAGTTACCCTCATTAAAGTCTCGCATATCGCGTGCTTCCTTTATACGCTTGCTCTCCCTCGCTAACAGGGCTTCAAGTTCTGCTATCTGCTTGCGGAGTTCCCTGTTCTCGCGTTGCACCCTTTCAAGCAATCGGCGCGTGTCCTGAAGTGTCTTATCTTGTTCTGTCATTTTCTGCTCCTATTTAGGGGTATGTACTGCGTGATCTCTCCCCCGCACCATATACACCAAATCATGTCCATAAGACTATTCCCTTCCCCGGTAAAATCAGGTCTCCAAGTCAGGGGGCAGATATATGTTGGCGTGATCTCTTTGAATAAGGGGTATCTTCTCGCACTATGCCAATACTGACTTTTGAGAAGAAAGGCAAACGGCTTCCCGCTTTCATTTGCGCGTCTTATAAACTGCTCCGCAAGGCTAAACGGGGGATTTGTGATTATCCAGTCACACTCCCTTGCGGGAGTAGTAAGAAAGTCTGTGCCGCTCTGAATATCGGTCTCAATCGTGATGTAGCCGTTATCCCGGAAGACCTTTGCCATGTGCCCCTCGCCCGAAGCGCACTCCCATATCGTTTTACCCTTCGGGATCTTGAGGAAGTCTATCAGGGCTTGCGTGGCATCGGGGGGAGTTGGATAGAAGTCCAACTCCCTTCTCTTTCCGTTGCCCCCAACGATCTTCGCATCAGCAAGGTTTTTCATACGCTCTGCTCCATAATCACGCTTGCCGCTTCAAGTATCGCTCTGCTTGCCTGTATGGACTTTATAGCGGTCTCCTTCAATGTCTGCCAATCTGTAGGCATTACAGGCTCGTTTCTGTAGTGTTCAAGCTCTACCTTCATGGTATTTATCTGCTTGTTAAGGCGGTCAATCTCTGCTGTCTGTTTTGCTGTTTCTTCCCCGGCTTCAGACAGTTTTTTCTTCGCCTTTTCAAGTTCGTTCTCTGACATTTCGTAGCATTCCTTTTCAAACGCTAACTTTTCTTCAAGGTCTGCTATCTTTTCGTCTGATCTAACTTCTGTGCCATACAGGATTGCTTCTGCTCTATCATCAGAAACGAAAAAGTATTCCATTGGCACTTTTAAGTATTCAGCTATCACTCCAAGCTTCTCTATAGGTGGAACGCTCACGGCTCTTTCATAGACGCTGAAAGCAGAAATATTCCAACCTACTTCCTCTGCCGCTTTGTTAGTGGTGACACCTCTATACTGTCTTGCCGCCCTAATTCTGTTTCCTACAAGCTTGCTGTAATTCATATTCTTACCCTCGCAAATTCCTCTATTGTCTTCCGTTTCTGTTCTTCGGTGTAGTCCTTACCTTCGGCTTTTAACTTCGCTAAAGTCCTGTCTAACTTGCCGTACTCTATCGGCTTCTCGTCTGATTCAGGCTTTCCGTATCTGTAGTCAGCCGCCCTTCCTCTTACCACCTTCGCGGGTGGCAGTCCGAGTCTTGATCTTCGGTATCGTTCTTTACGGAGTGCCTTTCTGTGTGCTTCTTGGCACTCCTTGGAACAGGCTACTTGTCTACCCGTTTCCTTGATGAATGTCTTTCCACACACCACGCATATATCCCTGTCTCCTATTGCCATGTTGCAACCGCCTTTTTAGTTCGATAGAGCGACTTTCACACGCTCATTGATAACTTGTACCTTTTCGCCTTTTTCTCTTGCGTATGGGGCTGTTTTGCCACTCTCCCTCAAAAGGGATAAACGGTCTGTAGTCTATCGCTCTGTAGATGGTACTCTTTGATACATAGTGTTCTTCGGCTAAAGCCTTGATCGTGTACCCCATGCACCACTTCTTGTAAATCCTGTCAGCTTCAAGCTGTGTTAGTATTCTCATCTTTCACCCGTTTCCCATCGGGATAGACCCTGTATCGAACTGTCTTTGCCACTTCGTAACCGTCCTTATCGGTCATAAGCTCAACCTCGTTCACTATCCTGTAATCGGGTTTCTCGCTTTGAGGGGTCAGCCCTTGTCTTCTTGCGAAGGTAAGAAGTGCGGGATAATCCTCTGCGTACTCCGTTCCAGTCTTCGCCTTGTACTCTGAAAGTTCATTGATTAGTCTTTCGCAGTCTTCCGGGTATTCCCCTTTGAAGGTCATATATTGCTCGTCTGTGAGGTCTATGTTGTTCATACTCCCTCGCGCGCGCGCATATATATATTCTTTATTTCTTCCTTTCTTTAATTCTTTAGTTGTTGTTAGTTGCCTGTTAGTTGCCTGTTGATTGCCTGTTAGTTCCCTGTTAGCTTGCTGATAGCGGTCATAATTATTTATTGATATTTCAAGGAATTTTGAGTGTTGCGTGACTGTTAGCTCCTTGGTCTCTTTCAAGTGAGCAACCGCAGTCCTCACGTTTTGCACCGATAATCCCAACGCATCCGCTATCTTTCCGTAGCTTGTAGCTAAACTCCCTCGCTTTAGGGTGATGTTGAGGAAGTCCTTGTCTTCCCAATTTGCATTGAGAAGCAACCATATCCACACCGCCAAAGTGTTCGGTTGTGTTATCCATCGCCATTCAAGCAACTTTCTGTCGAGTTTGATAAATCCTCTATCCATATCTCTGTACGCGGATTGTTCTTATCGTAGTCAACATAGCTTCCGTCCATGCTGACAACCACTCTGCTGTTATCGTCCATCAATGTCTCTGCGTGTACTAATAGATCGAGCGTTGCTTCTTCAAGGTTGACAAGATCCACTCTCCGCTTTGTTGCCATGTAATACACGCACCTAACATTCACGGGATAGTTGATATGTAGCTTCGGAAGATACGCACTCGCGGCTTTCTCATATTCCTTATAGGCTTTTGATGGAATTATCATGTAATGTCCATTCGCCCTGTTTTTTATGATCTGCTGTGAGTTCTTTTTAGTCCGTGGCTCAAAAGGAATGACTAACATTTCTCCCCCCTTTTAAGTGCTTCAAGTTCAAGCGGGGTCATGGTGGATATGTGCAATGTTTTACACTCATCCATGAGCCTATCTATGAAGACGCTCATCTGTTCTCCCGTGTAAGTTGAACTGCCGTAATAGCAGATCAGATTGACGCACCCTTCCAGTTTTGAGGGCATTTCTTCTACTTGCCACCCAATCCCGTGATTTTCCCATTCCCTTCTAAAATCGTCCTTTGCTTTCTCTAAACAGCACACCACAGTAGACACTCCGGGAATCTGTCTTATAGTCTCCCTGTAGACAGTTATCTTGTCAGAGCCTATCTTCTTCGCTATCTTGTCGATAAGCACCCAAGCGTAGCCGTTAGCGTCTAACGATCTCGCTTTTTTCTTCTTGCGAAGAATGAGTTCCCATTCTTCGGGCTTCTCGTTAAGACAAGCTATATCTTCCGCAATAAGAGACCCATCACCTTTGACTGTGATTGTTAGCCTTATAAGACCGTCTCGTCCGACATTGATATTTGCGTTTCTAACTTCCATCAGAACGGTATGTCTTCCTCTGTCAGCTTGCTAAATCCGGGGTGTTCTTCGGCTACAGGCTCGTTGCTCTCGCTGTTCTCGTTCTTGTTATTTAAGAACTCAACCCGCTCCCCGATAATATTTGTGACATAAACCTTTTTACCGTCTTTTTCGTAAGAGCCTGTCTGCACCCTTCCCACAAGCCCTATCCGATCTCCCTTTGCCACATATTTCTCTATGAGTTCCCCCGTCTTCCCGAAGCTTGTGCAGTTCACATAATCAGCGCCGCCCATTCCCGCTCTGCTAATTGCAAGCGTGTACTTCGCTACGCACAGTTCCTTTGTTGTGTATGTAATGTCGGGATCTCTAACTATTCTTCCTACAAGCTGTACTGTGTTCATGCTCTGTCCTTTCTGTAAATCTGATCTTCTTCCGTCCATCCGGGATAGTTTTCTTCTAACCACCACTTGAACGTGTCTTTAATTCTTTGCGCTTCTTTGGGATCATTCCCGTTATCTAACCTTGAATGACATACAACGCACATACAGGCTAAATTGCTTTCTATCCCCATACCGCCCTGTGAACGCGGAACGTAGTGCGCTATCTGTATGCCGTAAGGTGAGCCGCAATAGATACAACACGGAGCGCCATCTATGCTGTCTCTTGCGCGAACTTTCTTTCGCACTCTTTCAGAGATCCTTGTGGCTTCACTCATCGTCATTTCTTGCCAATCTCCCTATCATCGGAAATCTGCTTTAGAAGGGCAGTTACCCTCATCGCCTGTTCCTGTGTGAGCCTATCTCCCTCACTCCATCCCACTCTTGAAAGAATTGCTCTGTAGTCCAAGTCCATCGCCTTGCAAGTTTCGATAATATGTTTTCTGTCGCTGTCACTTGCAAGTGTGGGAGTGTGAGCTTTTCCGGGCTTCGTATACCGCGTTTCTTCGGACGCGCTCTGATCGGGATCATCCCCCGTGGAAATCTTGTAGGCTTTCATCAATGCGTATTTATCCGCATAAGTCATAGCCTTTCCACTTCCCTTGTCTTGACTGTCCATGCCCTCTGCGAACGTAACCATGTCGATGTGTTCATCGGGGTTATCCACATTCACAAAGCGGTACACGGTCTTTATCCTTGAGAAGAATGTTGTCTTTGTGCCGTACTGCGTCTCGCTTTCAAGCATTTCAGACTGTATGATCTCTCGCTCTGCGGGATAGCTGTATACTCCGTGTTTGCTTTCAAGCGGCTTTACCGCATCTATAATGTCTCGCTCTGATACCGCCTTGTAGCCTTTCCCCTTGCCCGTGTCTACAACAAGGTTTTTAGCAACTGTCTGAAGATCGGCTGTGATTGCCGCCATTCTCTGATAAATGTTCATCTTTTCACCCATTTGTTCTCCTTGTAGAAGGTGTCAACTTCTTCAAAATATCTTTTCTCAATATCCGATAAGTTCTTCTCTATCTGCATTGCGAGTAGGTCTTTGCACTCATCGCAGAAAACCTCATCGGGGTCTATCGGCTTGCCGCACCCTTCGCACTCCGCACCCTCTATCAGTTCTTCGCCGCAGTAGGGGCAAGTGTAAGGGGCGTATTCAGGCGGGTTTACTTCATCTGCCGCGAGTATGAGTTCACCGCCCTCAACCTCGCTTTCGTAAAACCCTTCTTTGCAATGCTCACACCACCATGTCATAGGCTTATCTGTCCTTTCACCGCTCTGTCCATCGCCTGTACTGTTTTGTGTACCGTGTACGCTCTCGATACATACTCTGCCCGGAACTGTTTGTACTCGATCTCGCTATCTATAATCCAGTACCCCTTTTCACCAAGCCCGCTTCCGATCCGATAGCCCTTTGCCCTCAAGCCCTCTATCAGCTTCCTTGCCTGTCTGTCGGACTGTGCAGTAAGAAGACCTACCTCTGTCCTTGTGAGCCTGTGGTCTATGTCGGTCTGCATCAAGCGGTCAAGTATCACTTCTTCCTCAAGGCTCAAATCGCCGTTTTGAGAGGTTTTAGTGCCGTTTTGGGTAGTTATACCTTTATCGGCTTTTCGTTCGTCAGCGGGTCTAAAAAGGCGGTTGCAACAGGCTTCTAACATGGCGCTTGTAGGCTCAACTGTTCCCGCTTCGATTTTGCTTATCAAAGCCTTGTCTATGCCCCTTCCAAGCCCCGCTTCTACAAACATCTGCGCGAGTTCCCCCTGTGTCATGCCAAGTGCCGTTCTCATTTCTTTAAGTGTCATTCTCTATCACTTCCCAACCCATTAACTGTCGCGCTCTCTTTATCTGCTCCGGGGTAGTCGCTACAATGAAGCATTGATCTTCCCGGCGTTTCTTCCCGTACTCATACGCTTCTTCAACGGAGTGCCACACTTTACAGTCAATCGTCAGGCTTCCGTCTTTGCCGTATGAGTACATATAACTGTCTACCCTCATAGCGTGTCCTTGTAGAATGCGTAGAACGCGGCAAAGAGCATCGCGGCGGGAATGAGTGTCATAAGAAAGTCATTCGCTATTTTCTTAAAAGTCTTCATTTTCATGCCCCTCTAAATCGGTATGCTTTAGACAGTAGAATTTCGTGTTGTAGGCATATTCCCATCTGTACTCATCATTGCTTTCGTGTTCGGGAAATTCGTTGAGGAAATCGTTTTCCCTCATCATCACTTCCGTTACTGGTCTCAACCCACGCAGATTTTCGGGGTCTGCCCACTCAACATTGATATTGAAAGCAATGACTCCATCCTCTTTGTAGGCATCGGTGACGAGTTTAGCGATTGTTGCCACTTTTATCTTGTCCATGTTCTTTCTCCCATTCGATATACTTGATACCCTGTTTCTTACGCCTGTTCACGCTCCCATCTTTGTTCCGGGGGCAGAACAGTACATCTTCTCCGTTGTCAAACAGTTCCCAAAATGTTTCACAAACATCTGCGTAGCTATGGACTTTGCCCTTCCTTTTGCGAAGATCACAGTTGCCATCGCCCCTCGCGTCTCTGCGGAAAAACCTACAATCGGAACAACTGAAGAACTCTCCATTCAGACTGTGCGCTTCCGCAAGCGTCTCCGGCATTTTGGTAGTCCGCGTGACAAGCACATAAGCAATCAGTTTGTCGAGGTTTATTACGGGGTCGGATATGGAGCATTTCTGCCCTTCCAACTTGTCAAGCATTGCGTTGTACTTCTCCATCAGGTCTGCCCCGCTCATGCCCTCAACCAGTTCCATTCTCTTTACTGTTTTCTCAATCATTAAAAAATCACCCGCCTTTCTTGCGAGTGATTGTATCAAGCCTTATGGAATAATCTTGTGTTTATGATTTTAGGAATAGTTATCGGTTTTAAACACAGCCGGAGCGCCGTCCTTCAGCGCCCCGGCTCTTCTTATCCCCTGCCGCCGCCGGAGGCCTGAAACGGCCGCCTTGGTCAGGTCCGGGTGTGTTCACAACGTCTTGCCGTTCTCAGGGTTCCATGATCCTCGTGAACGCGTCGATCATCAGCGCGGCTTCACCGCGCGTCAGCGGCTTTCCGGATACCGCGGGCTCGTCTTCTATCACTGCACTGACATTCAGTATCTCAGCCATTCTCTTCAGAGCGGCCCGGAGCTGCTCTGCGCCGACTGTCTCGCCGGGCGCGAATCCTCCGCTTTCTGTTATCCCCTGCTCAGCCGCCCACATGGCGGCCTCGGAGTACCACTCATCCGGCAACGCGGCTTCCACAGGATGCCCTGCATCAGCCGATTTCGCTTCCTCAGCGGGTCGATCTGCTTCGCTGTCCTCGCCGCGCTTCGCGTACCCCGCCGGCTCGGGGCTTCCTGCCAGCCTGTGCAGAGCGCAGACCGTCATGGCCCTCGTCATCGGGGCGTCCGGCATGAAGAGCCCGCCGCAGCCGTTCATAATGCCCATCCCGGACAGGGACAGAGCCGCTTCCAGATATTGGCTTCCGGCAGGCAGATCCCTGAAGGGATACGGGACCTCAGCGTCCCTC
>JAEEGL011220338.1_pt1 | contig 13882 bp, 14 predicted proteins | sample 9134231 | NCBI WGS metagenome assembly JAEEGL01 (sample SAMN16246548, study PRJNA631951) | gut metagenome | biome: gut microbiome; feature: rumen; material: fiber-attached | host: Bos | place: Iran: Karaj | collected 2018-10
TGCGAGAAGAGAGACACTCGATATCTACACGAACCGCTTAAAGCAGCTTGAAGAAATCTCCAACAGTTACAAGGGTGTTGAAAAATCTTTTGCTATTCAGGCAGGTAGGGAAGTCAGAGTCATGGTCGTACCCGATCAGATCACGGATGCGGACATGGTTATCCTCGCAAGAGATATTTCCAAGCAGATCGAAGACGAGATGAAATATCCCGGTCAGATCAAGGTTAATATCATTCGCGAGAAGAGGGTAGTCGATTACGCTAAGTAACCCCCTCTCCGGTTCTGAAATCACAATTGAACGAAAAAGAAAGACAGTTGCCTAGTGCAGCTGTCTTTTTTAACCTTTACAAAAGGAATTTATTTCGGTAGAATAGGGCAAGTGTGGATTGTATACGATTATGCAATAATTCAATGTTGACTTTGTTTTGGAGGAAATCATGTCTAAAGCATTTGCTGAAATGTCGAAGGAAGAGCTTCTTACATTAAAGGAAGAGCTTAACAAAGAATACAGTGAAGCTAAGTCCAAGGGACTCGCTCTCAATATGGCAAGAGGAAAGCCTTCACCTGCCCAGCTCGATATGGTGATGGACTTCCTTGATGTTCTTGATTCAAAGAGCGTCATGACATCAGAAGACGGCGTGGATACCAGAAACTACGGCGAGATGGACGGTATTCCCGAGGCTAAGAAGCTCATGGCTGATATCATGGATACACAGCCCGAGAACATCATCGTATGCGGAAATGCTTCCCTCAATATCATGTACGATACCTTTTCAAGAGCTTTTGTTCACGGCATTATGGGAAATACTCCCTGGGGAAAGCTTGATAAGGTTAAATTCCTCTGCCCCGCACCCGGCTATGACAGACATTTTGCCATCTGCGAGCATTTCGGTGTGGAGATGATCACCGTACCCATGTTTTCCGACGGCCCCGATATGGACATGATCGAGAAGCTTGTTTCCGAAGACGGATCCATCAAGGGTATCTGGTGTGTTCCCAAGTATTCAAACCCTCTGGGTGTTTCATACAGCGATGAGAAGGTTAAGAGATTCGCAGCGTTAAAGCCCGCAGCTAAGGACTTCAGGATCTTCTGGGACAACGCTTATGCCATCCACCATCTCTATGAGGATGAGAGCCGTCAGGACAAGATCCTGGACATCATTTCCGAGTGCGCAGGGGCAGGCAATCCCGATATGGTATTCGAGTTTGCTTCAACCTCAAAGGTTACTTTTGCCGGAGCAGGCATCAGTGCCATCGCTTCATCCGTAGCCAATCTCGATGATATGAGAAAGTCCATGACCATCCAGACCATCGGTTACGACAAGGTAAATCAGCTTCGCCACGTTAAGTATTTCAAGGATTTAAACGGCGTTAAGGCTCACATGATGAAGCATGCATCCTTCCTTCGCCCCAAGTTCGAGGCGTGTGAGAAGGTCCTTGATGAGGAATTAAGCGGTCTCGGCATCGCAAGCTGGACCATTCCCAACGGAGGATATTTCATTTCCCTCGACGTTCTTGAGGGATGTGCTAAGAAGGTTGTTGCAATGTGCAAGGAAGCAGGCGTAACCCTTACCGGTGCAGGCGCTACCTTCCCTTACAAGAAGGATCCCAAGGATTCCAACATTCGTATCGCTCCTTCATATCCTTCACCCGAGGAGATGGCACAGGCTACCGATCTCCTGGTTCTTTGCGTAAAACTTGCAGCAGTAGAAAAATTACTCGAGGCATAACGGAACGAGGGGACGGTTCTTTCGTTCCACGGGTCCTGCCCCCCGGAACGAAAGAACCGTCCCCTCGTTCCGCGCTTGAAAGGAAGAAAAATGGAACAGATAAAGAGGATCAACAGGACTCTGGTTCATAAGGGAAAAGTAATAGATCTCTACAGTGACACAATGCTGATGCCGGACGGAAGTCAGGTGGAATGGGATCTTATAGATCATGACGGAGCTGCGGCAGTGGTTGCGGTCCGTGAGGACGGTAAGCTCTTAATGGTACGCCAGTACAGAAACCCGCTGGAAAGAGAGACCCTCGAGATCCCTGCGGGAAAGCTCGATACGAGGGATGAGGATCCCAAGAAGGCTGCCGAACGCGAGCTTGCTGAAGAGACCGGATATGTGTGCGAGAACATCGAATATCTCACAACGATCTACACCACCGTTGCTTTCTGTGACGAAAAGATCGGCCTGTACCTTGCAAGAGGCCTGAAGGACAGACATCCCCAGCATCTCGATGAAGACGAATATATCGATCTTGAAGCATACACTCTGGATGAAGTAAGACAGATGATCTACGAAGGTAAGATCCAGGATTCCAAGACCATCGTCGGCATACTTTTATACGCCTCAAAATATCACCTATAATTAATTAATTTTTCTCCCCCGACTTGTGGTTCGGGGGAGTTCTTTTTTGCCCGAAAAACAATATGTTGTGGTAAGAAAAAAACGTAGAAATTTCGGGCATTTTTCTATACTTTTTTTTACTTGATAATCCTTTAACCATTTCCTATAATGCGATTTGTCGCTAAAAAAGAGGGTGTTGAAAAATACATTTTTTCTTTTTTACACAGGAGACAAAATTTGGCATGGAAGCCGGTTAGGATGTTTTTTTTGATGGGGAATTATCTTGATCTTTTCACTACGTATCTCGCAAGCGAAAAAAAGATGAGCGAGAATACGATCCAGTCATACAGAAGAGACTTAAGCAGGCTCGAAAATTTCTGCAGCAATCTTGCAATAGACGATCTTACGGAAGTAACCGAACACAATCTCGAAACCTATATTGATTACCTTGAAGCGGGAGATTTCAAGACTTCGACCATATCCAGGAATGTGGCTTCGATACATGCTTTTTATTCGTATCTTTACACCTGCCGGAAGGTTGATGTGGACGTTTCAAGAGGACTTGCGGGTCCCAAGGTAGAGCGCTCCAATCCCGATATCCTCACAGAGGAAGAGGTGATCAAGCTCCTTGATGCACCCTCTGTCGAAGATCCCAAGGGCATGAGAGACAAGGCAATGCTTGAGATCATGTATGCCACCGGTCTGAAGGTTTCTGAACTCATCGGACTCAAGGTAAAAGATGCGGATCTTAAGACCGACATGCTCATGGTAAACGGCAGGAGCATTCCCCTCGGAAGACATGCGAGAAGCGCCCTTATCCTTTATCTTGAGAGCGGACGTCCGGTTCTTATGGGAGAGAGGGAGAGCGATGTTCTTTTCCCCAACTACCAGGGCGAGGAGATGTCCAGACAGGGCTTCTGGAAGATCCTTAAATCCTATGTGAAGGAAGCCGGAATCGAGAAGGATGTTACTCCCTGCCTGCTGCGCCACAGCTTCGCGGCACATCTGATCGAGCACGGGGCGGATATCAAGAGCGTGTCCATTATGCTCGGACATTCCGATATCTCCACCACTCAGGTATATGCAAAGATGGCCCAGAATTCCTTAAGAAAGACATATACCTACGCACATCCCAGAAGATAAGACGATAAAACGGGGGACGGTTTTTAACCGTCCCCATTGCATCATTTGTTTGCCATTACACGCCGTGTATTATATAATGTTTGATTGGACGCGTATCCTTTTGGATTCGCGGAAATTGCGTGTAAAGGAAACAATGTTATGTCATTCGAATTCATCAAAAAACTCCCTACTCCCGACGAGATAAGGGCAGAGTACCCCGTTCCCGAGAAGGTAAGGGAGATCAAGAAGAACAGAGATGCTGAGATCAAGGACGTTTTTACCGGAAAATCCGATAAATTCCTGGTCATCATCGGTCCCTGTTCCGCGGATAACGAAGAAGCTGTCTGTGACTATGTAGGAAGGCTTGCGAGCATCTACGACAAGGTTAAGGACAGACTGATCCTTATCCCCAGAATATATACCAACAAGCCCAGAACCACAGGCTCCGGATACAAGGGCATCGTTCATCAGCCCGACCCCGAGAAGGGTGTTGATTTCCTTGCGGGACTTGTGGCTATGAGACATATGCATATCAGAGCTGTTGAGGAGACCGGCCTCACTGCAGCTGACGAGATGCTGTACCCCGAGAACTGGAGATATGTTTCCGACATTCTCTCCTATGTTGCCATCGGTGCACGTTCCGTCGAGGACCAGCAGCACAGACTCACCGTTTCGGGTTTTGATGTTCCTGCGGGAATGAAGAACCCTACCAGCGGTGACCTTTCCGTTATGATGAATTCCATTTATGCTGCACAGCATGCCCATTCCTTCATCTACAGGGGATGGGAGGTTAAGACCACCGGTAACGAGGAGGCACACGCAGTTTTAAGAGGTGCTACCAACAAGCACGGCAATAATACTCCCAATTATCACTATGAGGATCTCGTCAGGGTTCTTGACATGTACAACACCATGGACCTGAAGAATCCTGCTGTTGTAATTGACTCCAATCACTCCAATTCCGATAAGCAGTTCAAGCAGCAGATCAGGATCGTGAAGGAGGTTCTTCATAACCGTTCCATCAACCCTGACATCAAGAATCTCGTCAAGGGTGTGATGATCGAGAGTTACATCGAAGAAGGCAATCAGAAGATCGGAGAAGGCGTCTACGGCAAGTCCATTACGGATCCCTGCCTTGGATGGGCCGACACCGAGAGACTGATCTACGATATAGCAGAATTAGCATAAGGACGTCGCACCTGCCGGGTGGAGACGCCCGTGAAAGCAGGTACCATGAATCGTTCTTTACTTACCAAACTCATACCGGTTTTTATCCTTATTCCGTGCATCATCTGCGCGATACTCGCTTCGAAGGTGAACTTACTGGAAAAAAGGATAGAAGGCCGTAATGCATATGAAGAGCTGGGAGAGAGGGAATCAAGACTCGTTCAGCTCTCATGGTATGATCAGAACGCATACGTGTCTGATTCCGTGATCCCCGCACTGACGGAAAATAACGTTTCCTACGCGGGAGTTCAGACCGTTGCCGATGAAGTTACAGATGTGCCGGATTCAGACGGCGGCGGAGTGTATGACGAATATCTTGTGGACGGTATCACCTATGCATCGGATACCGCGCCCGACGGAATACACAGAGTCTATCTTACCTTTGACGACGGCCCCAGCATTTACACCGACGATATCCTTGATATCCTTGCGGAGTACAATGTTAAGGCAACATTCTTCGTTATCGGAAGAGAGAACACCGCATCCTATGCAAGATACATAAGGATCGTTGAAGAAGGCCACACTCTTGGAATGCATTCCTACTCCCATATCTACAATGAGGTTTATGCATCTCCCGAGAGTTTTGCTGAGGATACAAACAGGATCCGTTCACTGCTTGAAGATGTAACGGGGATCACTCCCGTGTTCTACCGTTTCCCCGGCGGAAGCTCCAATACCGTAAGTCCTACCGACATGCACCAGCTTGCCGAGTATCTGGACTCTGAAGGGATCGTATATTTTGACTGGAACGTTTCAAGCGGTGATGCAGGCAAGACACCTCTGACATCGGATCAGATAATAAGAAATGCCTTAAACGGCATTGAATCCAGAGACACTACAGTCATTCTTTTCCATGATACGGCTGCAAAGAGATCCACGGTCTATGCACTTCCGACCATACTGGAAGCTCTCCAGTCCATGGACAACGTAGAAATACTTCCCATAACCGCTGACACTCCCGTGATACAGCATGTGGGACTGTAATAAAATCTTATGGAGGTATTAAATGGGATTTTTCGGTGAATTAAAACAGGATCTTTCCCAGGTTGCGGGTGATGCAAAGAAGAAGTCCGAAGCGGAATCCGAAGCTGAACAGATCCTTGCTGAAGCTGAACTGGTCGGACTGGATGAAGCCGATGCAGCCATGAGCGATGCTGCTGCTGACGAAGCGGCTGATGACAGCGATGACGTTTCCTCTCTTTTAAAGGATCTGGTTTCGGATCTTGGTGGTGAGGATCTTCATGCTGAAGACATTGAGGCAGACGGTGAGTCCACTGACATAGAGGAGGATCTTGATGCGATCCTCGCAGGACTTAATACAGATGAGATAGTAACGGAGAGTGCTTCCGATGCAATGCCCGGAGGTCTTGAGGATGCACTTGCTGAGTTTGAGAGCCTTACGGATTCTCCCGAGAGTGAGACCGTGATCGAACTTCCCGATGAAAAGCCTGCATTTGAGGCAGTCGAAGAAGCCACAGCCGAGCCCGAGGCCGCTGCAGAGCCCGAAACAGTCAGTGAAGATGCTCTTGCTGAAGTTCTCAGCGAGGAATCTTTTGACGAGGTAGAAGAGCTTGCAGAGGAGATCACGGAAGAGACCGCTGATATCCCCGATGATATGAGCAGCGCTCTCGATGAGGCTTTTGCTTCACTCGATCAGAAGGAAGAAGAGCCCGAACTTCCCGAGACTGAGGAGATCGAAGAGGTTTCCGAAGACGAGAAGGCTTACGAAGAATTAAAAACAGACGTAGAAAATTATGAGTATAAAGGAGCAGAAGAAATGGAAACAGGTGCTTATTCAGATGAGACTTCCGTTATCACCGGAGGAATGGTAGTAAACGGAGATGTAGAATCAGAGGGATCTCTCGATCTCATAGGTAAGGTACACGGAGATGTTACCGTAAAGGGCAAGCTCAATGTTACCGGACACATCGTCGGTAATTCCGAAGCTAAGGAGATCTTCGCAGAGAACGCTAAGATCACCGGTAACGTTACCAGTGAGAGCTCAGTAAAGATCGGTGCGGGAACCGTCATTGTAGGAAACATCACCGCATTCAGCGCAGCCATTGCAGGAGCTGTTAAGGGCGATATCGATGTACACGGCCCCGTTATCCTTGATTCAACCGCTATCGTAATGGGTAACATCCGTTCAAAGTCTGTTCAGATCAACAACGGTGCTGCTCTCGAAGGTGTATGTTCACAGGCTTATGCAGAAGTCAGCCCTACTGCTTTCTTTGATGATTACAAGCCTGAGACCAAGCCCGAGAAGAAGGCTGCCAAGAAGAAAGAAGAGGCTTGATAGGTTAACATCAACACCAGCATAAGGAGGCTCTATGAGGATACTGTTAAAGCTCAGCGGAGAAGCACTTGCGGGTCCTTCCGGCAAAGGATTTGATGAAGCGACGGTTAAGATGGTCGCCGGTCAGATCAAAGAGATCGCGGATAAGGGAACCCAGGTCGGTATCGTTATCGGCGGTGGAAATTTCTGGAGAGGAAGAAGCTCCGAGAACATCGACCGTACCAAGGCAGATCAGATCGGAATGCTCGCTACCGTCATGAATGCTCTGTATGTATCGGAGATCTGCAGATCTACAGGACTTAAGACAGATATATTTACTCCTTTTGCCATCGGTGCATTCACCGAACTCTTTTCCAAGGACAAGGCAAACGAAGCCTTCGAAAAGGGACATGTAGTATTTTTCGCGGGAGGAACCGGACATCCTTACTTCTCAACCGATACCGGCGTTGTCTTAAGAGCCGTGGAGGTTGATGCGGATGAGATCCTTCTTGCTAAATCCATCGACGGTGTATATGATTCGGATCCTGCCAAGAATCCCGATGCAAAGAGATTTGACGAGATCACCATCGATGATGTCATTGCAAACAATCTCCAGGTTGTTGACATGACCGCATCCATCCTTGCAAGGGATAATAAGATGCCCATGTGCGTATTTTCCCTCAATGAGGAAAACAGCATAGTCAACACACTTTATGGAACATTCAACGGAACCAGGATCAGAATCTGATCTTAATACATTTTCCGGAGGTATATTTTATGGATGCCAGATTACAGGTATATGAAGAGAAGATGCAGAAGAGCCTTGATTTCCTCGCTGAGGAATTCGCATCTGTACGTGCGGGAAGAGCAAATCCCCACGTTCTCGATAAGATCAAGGTAGACTATTACGGAACTCCCACTCCTCTTCAGCAGGTGGGTAATGTTACCGTTCCCGAGGCACGTATCATCCAGATCGCGCCCTGGGATAAGACCATGCTCAAGGCTATCGAAAAGGCTATCCTTACTTCCGATATCGGTATCAATCCTCAGAATGACGGTACTGTCATAAGACTTCAGTTCCCCGAACTTACCGAGGAGAGACGTAAGGAACTCGTTAAGGATATCAAGAAGAAGGCAGAGGACTGCAAAGTTGCTTTGAGAAACGTAAGACGTGACGGCAACGATGAGTTCAAGAAGCTCGGAAAGGGCGAGATCTCCGAAGATGAAGCGGCAGATCTTACCGACAGCCTTCAGAAGCTTACCGACGATTACATTGCAAAAGTCGATAAGGCTCTTGACGAGAAGACCAAGGAGCTCATGACCGTATAATGGCTAATATTCCCGTACATCTTGCGATAATACTTGACGGCAACGGCAGGTGGGCCAAGAAAAAAGGCCTTCCCAGAAATGCCGGACATGTTCAGGGCGCACATGTTCTTGAGGACATGTGTGAGATCGTATGGAATAAAGGCATTAAGTATTTTACCGTATATGCGTTTTCCACCGAGAACTGGAACAGACCCGCGGATGAAGTCAGTGCCCTTATGAAGCTTTTAAGGGATTATATGAAAAATTCCGTCAAGCGCGCCATGAAGAACAACATGCGTGTCAGGGTCATCGGTGATAAATCGGGACTTGATGAGGACTTAAGAGAGTCCATCGCAAATCTCGAAGAGACCACTAAGGACAATACCGGACTAACCTTCCAGATCGCACTTAATTACGGCGGAAGAGATGAGATCGTAAGAGCCGTTAAGAAACTTGCGCAGGAGAAGTCCGCGGATGATCTTAAGAACATCACGGAAGCAGATATCAGCGCAGCTCTTGATACAGGCGGGATACCCGATCCCGATCTTCTTATCCGTACCTGCGGAGAGGAGAGGATCTCCAATTTCCTTCTGTGGCAGCTTGCCTACAGCGAATTCTATTTCACTTCATTACCCTGGCCTGATTTTAATGAATCCGAACTGGACAAGGCACTTGAAAACTATTCTTCAAGAACGAGACGCTTCGGCGGGCTTGTTAAGGGCGAAGAATAATTAGGGAGACCTCTATGTTCGCAAAAAGACTTTTAAGCGGAATCGTAGTACTGACCGTCACCGGCTTTGCTTTTGCCTATGGCGGAGTTTTCTTGAATGTATTTTTACTGATCATATCTCTCATAGGATATGCGGAGCTTGTTAAGGCTCTTTGTTCCGAGACGGAAAAGAGATCTCTTAACGGACCCGATACCATCGCTTATATTTCCATCATTCTGTATTACGGTGCAGTGACCGTAACCCAGGATCATACTTTTCTCATTCTTGTCATCGGCGGTTTTATGCTGATGGAACTTGTTTGGTTTGTTCTCAGATTCCCGCTTTATTCCACCGACCGCATAGTAAGGACTGTTTTTTCCGTTATCTACTGTCCCGTTATGCTCAGCTTCATCTACATGTTAAGAGAGCTGGAAGGCAGGGAATTCCTGGTATGGGTCGTACTGATCGCTTCCTGGGGATGCGACAGCCTTGCTTACTGCAGCGGCATGCTCTTCGGAAAGCATCATCCCTTCCCCAAGCTTTCACCCAAGAAATCCACAGAAGGATGCATCGGCGGAGTTATCGGAAGTGCCATCATCGGATGGCTCCTGGGATTCTTTTTCATCAGGAGTTTCATTCCCGCAAGTTACGTGGAATGGAAGGTCGCTCTTATCTGCGGCATCGGCGCTCTTATGGGAATGGTGGGAGACCTGGCAGCCAGCGGCATCAAGAGAAATAACAATATCAAGGACTACGGCCATCTTATTCCGGGTCACGGAGGCATCATGGACAGGTTCGATTCAATGATCCTGTGTGCTCCCGCAACCTACATCCTTACTTACCTTCTGGTGGCCCGCATTTAGTTTTACCTGTCTTAAGGAGTTTTTCCAATGAACATGTTCTCGTCTCTGATCTGGTTTATCATAATCTTTTCAATTGTCGTAATATCACACGAATTCGGTCATTTTATCATCGCAAGGGCGAACGGCATCAGGGTTAAGGAATTCCTGGTGGGACTCGGCCCTGCGATTTTTAAGTTCGGGAAAAAAGGTACGGTCTTCAAGATCTGTCTTCTTCCTCTGGGCGGTGCCTGCGTTTATGAGGGCATGGACGAGCTGGAGGGAAATGCTGCGGCAACATCCGAAGAAGGTGAGACCGACAGAGGACTGTTCAACAACGCACGTCCCTGGGCAAAATTCGCCACGGTTCTTGCGGGACCTCTTTTTAATTTCATTCTCGGATTCATAGTTGCTTTCATAATGGTCAATCTGATCGTTATCAGGGAGCCTGTGGTGACCGATGTCATGGAGGGCGGTGCAGCGGAGGCTGCGGGTCTTCAGGCAGGGGACAGGATCATTGCCTTAAACGGAAGCCGCATCTATCTGTATGACGAGATCTCTGTTTTTACATCCCTTTATAAAGGCGGCGAGGTGCTGATCACTTACGAAAGAGACGGAGTGGTCGGAAACACGGCCCTTACACCTTTGTACAACGAAGAGTACGGAAGATTCATGTTCGGCATCGTTAACGATACCTATGTTGAGGAAGTTCACGGAGCGGATCTGTTCAGGTATACCTGGTATGAGATGAGATATAACGTGCTGATGGTCTGGAGAAGCCTCGGTGCCCTCATTACCGGAAAACTAAGCAGGGAAAATGTATCCGGTCCCGTAGGTGTCGTCAACATGGTGGGGGACATAATAGAGGAGACCAGCCCTTACGGATGGCTCACGGTGTTTGTTAACATGCTGAACCTGATGCTGCTCCTAACCGTCAACCTGGGAGTTTTCAATCTGCTTCCCGTTCCCGCACTGGACGGCGGAAGACTTCTTTTCGTCATCCTGGAGATCGTGAGAGGAAAGCCTGTTCCTCCCCAGAAGGAAGCTTATGTGCATCTTGCGGGTATGGTGCTGCTCCTTATCATTGTGGTGATGGTATTCTTTAACGATCTTCACAACATTTTTTATTGAGGCTGATCTATGTATATAAAAAAGATCTCGGTCCTGGGATCCACCGGTTCCATCGGAACACAGACCCTGGAAGTCGTAAGACAGAATCCCGAAAAACTTAAGATAACCGCCCTGTCCGCAGGCAAAAACGTGGAACTCATGGAAGCCCAGGTCAGGGAGTTCAGACCCGCCATCGCGGTCATGGGAGACGAGGAATCCGCTCTTGACTTAAAGTCAAGAATCAAAGATCTCAGTGATATCAAGGTTTTGGCAGGCATGGATGGCATGATCGAAATGGCTGAAGACCCCGATGCGGATATCATGGTAACGGCCATCGTAGGCATGATAGGGATCCGTCCTACCATTGCAGCCATTGAATCCGGCAAGGATATCGCCCTGGCCAACAAGGAGACCCTTGTGTGTGCAGGTCATATCATCATGCCTCTGGCAAAAAAGAAAAACGTAAAGATCCTTCCCGTTGACAGTGAACATTCTGCGATCTTCCAGTCCCTTCAGGGTTCACCTGCGGACAGGATCGCACGTATCATACTTACCTGCTCCGGCGGACCCTTTAGGGGAATGAGCAGGGATGAACTTGCTTCCAAGACCCCTGAGGATGCTTTAAAGCACCCCAACTGGAACATGGGAAGCAAGATCACCATTGATTCCGCCACTCTTGTTAATAAGGGGCTTGAAGTAATGGAGGCATCATGGCTCTTCGGAGTCGGTCCCGAGAGGATATGTGTCACCATTCATCCCCAGAGTGTTCTTCACTCTGCCATCGAATATGCCGACGGAGCTGTCATCGGACAGATGGGCACTCCCGATATGAAACTTCCCATTAACTATGCTCTTTTCTATCCTGACAGAATGCCCATGAAGGCAGAGAAGCTGGATCTTTTCAAGGTCGGGGCACTTACTTTCGAACAGCCCGACACAGATACCTTCAGAGGTCTTGCCCTTGCGCTGTCCGCCGCAAAGACCGGCGGCACCATGCCTACGGTATTCAATGCGGCCAACGAAGAAGCCGTTGCCGCTTTCCTTGATCACAGGATCGGATTCCTGGATATCTACAGCGAGATTGAAAAGGCCATGAGCGCACATACGGTGATCAAGGATCCTACCGTTGAGGAGATCTTAGAGACCGAGAAGCAGGCCCGCGAGATAGCAAGATCCGACAGGTGATCGTCTTTTTTCCAAGGTGATCTGAATGGAATATCTTACCGGTTACACTAAAACAGCCGGCCATGTGGTTCTTGAAAAGGCCGTGGTAAAAGGTATTAACGCATCGCTCCTGGTGGCAGGTGATATACCCGTCCCCGGAGCTGATCCGTCTGCGATCGTGAGCGGAGAGGTTAAAGGCCGTATCGCTGCCGGATTTCAGAGGGACTTCGTAAACGGCATCATGGAGTACGGAGAGGATTATCTTCAGGCTTATGTCTTCGGATCGACTCTGGCTCCGGTGTCGGAAAGCCCGGTACTCGGTCCGGGAAGCGAATTCGGAACGGGTTCCGCCGGGATCCTTGCCTGCGGGGAGAATGCCTATGTGTGGACCTCGGAAGGGTCCGGCATGTGCATAGTCAGGATCTTTTCCCTTTTCGGAAAAAGCCGTGTATCGAAATCTCTTTCATCGGAAGTGGGTGGAGATGATGTGATAAAAATCTCCCCGGGGGATGTGCTGATGGCATGTCCCGAAAATTGGACAGAGGATCTGCTATATTGTCTTTCAGATGAAAGAGACATGTTCAGGATACTGTGGGAACTTGTAAAAAACGGTGAGATACCGGATGATAAGACAATGGACAGAGTCCTGCGGGAGATCGCGGGAGATTCTTTTAACGGCTGCCTGGCGGCCCTGGCTATGATCTGACAGGTGGGGATATGTTTGGATACGAAGAAGAAAAACTCATAGGTTCCGGATCCTTCGGAAATGTCTACAGGGTGAAAAAAGGAGATGAATTCTTTGCCCTGAAGGAGATGAATGACCGGGAAGCAAGGGACAGGGAAGTGAAGTTCTTAAAGCTTGCGGAACACCCTCTTTTCCCGAAATACATAGATTCCTTCGACGAGGGTAAGTTCTACATCCTTGAGGAGTATGTCTGGGGCGATTCCCTTGAAGAGTGCATCGGGAGAAGAAAGGGTTATGCCCAGCCCGAGGCCATGAGATTCGCCTTATCCATTGCCGATGGTATCGCTTTTCTTCAGCAGTCCGACGGCAACATCCTTTTCAGGGACCTTAAGGCAGAGAACCTGATAGTGCAGCCCGACGGTGAGATCAGGCTCTGCGACATGGGAGCCGCAACTTACCTTGATGAGGCGGGAGAGTCCCTGGCGGGAACACCGGGGGACACCGCACCGGAACAGATGGAAGAAGGCTCCGCCCAGGGTATGTATTCCGATGTATATGCCTTCGGCAGGCTCTTTTACTACATGCTCACCGGGGAAAAGCCCGGAACAGGCCCGGATGCGGTATCATTAAGGGCTGTGGATCCGACCTATTCCGCAAGCCTTGAGCTTCTCATCAAACAGTGCTGTGAGGAAGACCCGAATATCAGGATCCCTGATATGTACAATGTCCTGGAAAGGCTCATGGATATAGCCACCTGCACCCCCGGAGAGTACCGAAAACTGGAGAAAAACGCATCCGGAATATTAAAAGAGTATGAAAACGGCTCGGGTGTTGTATTTTCAAGAAACGTTCAGTCGTAAAAACTTGATAAATACGCAAATTTACGATATAGTATATTTTACGCGTCAAAGGGCCTTGAGGCCCATAAGTATCAACAGAATTTTATTCAGAAAGTGAGATTTTCAGATGAGCGTTAGTGTAGAGAAGCTTGAAGGCAGCAAGATCAAGATGACCATTGAGGTCGGAGCAGAGGCTTTTGAAAAGGCCCTCGGCGAAGCATATAACAAGGAAAAGGGCAAGATCAGCGTTCCCGGCTTCAGAAA
>JAEEGL012816592.1_pt1 | contig 13882 bp, 13 predicted proteins | sample 9134231 | NCBI WGS metagenome assembly JAEEGL01 (sample SAMN16246548, study PRJNA631951) | gut metagenome | biome: gut microbiome; feature: rumen; material: fiber-attached | host: Bos | place: Iran: Karaj | collected 2018-10
AGTTTAATATTGTCGCGGATTTTTTTTGCGAGAATTGCTTCTGTAATTAATGACTTTTCAGACAGCTGTATGAGGGCTGCAGCTATCTGTTCCTGAATGTTTGTCATTTAGAGAAATTAGCTTAGCGTGTTGTTGTGATTTCGTTCCAGCCGCTTACGAGTCTGTCGATAACAGTCTGTGCAAGGTTGAGGCTCATGCGGGCTTTAGCCATTGCGATTGTAACGTCTGAAACATTTACTTCATCAGGATCTGTGATAAGCTTCTGCTGTACATTTGCAACATCCAGCTGCTGGGTATTTACTGATTCAAGAGCATCAAGAAGATAAGACTGGAAAGTTTTTGACTGACCAGCAGGCTGAATTGAAGCAGCCTGACTTGTTTCTGATGCACGCTGTACTTTTGTGATAGGAGACATACCCGGAGCATTCTGTGTAAGCGGCTGGATTTTTCCCTGACCAAAATGAGCTTTATCTGTGCGCACCATCTGTAAGGTGCCGAAATCCTGAATTTTCATTTTTTATTCCCCTCTACGTTTCATTGTACAACATCTTTTATTTTTTGTACACTTAAAAACTAACGAACGTAAGTAAGTTCTTTGTCATGCTGAACTTGTTTCAGCATCTCATTTTATTAGATCCCGAAACAAGTTCGGGATGACACTTAATTAGCGTCCGATTTCAAGGGCAGCGCTGAACATATCTTTTGCACCGTCGATTACTGTTGCATTTGCCTCGTATGCACGTGAAGCAGAAATAAGATCAACCATTTCGTTTACAATGTTTACGTTCGGATACTCAACATAACCTTTATGAGGACCGCTCTGATATGCATCCGGATGTGTCGGGTCATAAACAAGACGGCCTTCTGAAGTATCCTTTGTGATTTCAAGAACCTTTACACCTTTTCCAGGACCATTATCGAGGCTGGCTGGTGTAAATGGAGTTCTCCACTGCGGATTTGAATCTGAAACCGGACGCATTATTACTGTTGATTTTTTGAATGGTCCGCCATCCTGTGTACGAGTTGTACTTGCGTTTGCAATATTATCTGAAATTACATCACTTCTGAGGCGTTCTGCACTCATTCCTGTTGCTGCAATATTTATACTTGTGAACATTCCCATGTTTCTTACCTCCTGACTATTCCCTATTTAATCATTTTTTCATAGCCGTATTCACCTGATCAAACTCAAAATCTGTGAGCTGGGTGAGAAGACGGTACTGCATCTGAATCTGGAGGATGTTGTTAGCTTCTGTTTCTGCATCCACATTGTTTCCGTTTGCCTTTGAGGTACTTGTATAATCAAGAACGCGGCGAGGCTCTACATCGCGGTAATCGTAAGGAACGTTTACCTGAATGTGACGTGAATTTGTTGTTGAAAGGTGGAATGCACTTTTTGCTGCTTCTTCAGAATCGAAGGCGCGCTTAAGTTCACTTTCGAAATTAACGGTAGATCTTTTGAAGTTTGGAACTTCACTGTTTGCAAGATTGTTTGCACTTACCTGATAACGAAGGTTTGCTACATTCATCTCGCGCTGTAAAAGATCAATTGAACGAGAAAAAGTATTCATAGCGGTTGTATCCTCCTGAGTGACAAGTGACTTACACTTTTATATCACTGTCCATTTTGTTTACATCTACTTAATTTTCGGAATCTGAAAAAAAAGGTTTAGTTTTTAATGTGAAATGTTTCCAATTTATAGAAAAAAGTATTCAAAATATAATCTTCATAAACATTTTTAAGATTTTTCCGATAAATAAAATGTGAAAAAGCGTATTTTCTCTATCATTCTGGCCATCTCTATTTTTATGATTCACACCTCACCTGCTTTTGCCTATATGGTAAAGTTTAAGGAAGACTGGTATAAGCTTTATCATGTGCATTACCAGCAGTACCCGGATGATTGTATTGAAAATATTTACTGGCTCGAAAAGGCAGCCCAGGCTGATTTCTGTAATCCGCAGTTTACCGACGCTAAAATCACAACTGAAAAAGAATGGGAAAAATACCGTTACCTCTTTCAAATGCATATTAATCTTAAGCTGATTGAACAACACCTTAGACTTGGCCGAACTTACGACAAAAAGTGTATCTATTTTTATGATGCCCCCTGGAAAGACGAATATCTTCGCAATATGGAAAAGGCTCTTACCTGTTACAAAGCCGGCCTTTATTACTGGCAGGAAGCAAAAGTATGGCAGGAAAAGGCAAATGCGGCCTCTTTTAACTTTATGTTTCTTACACAAAAGCAGAATTGGGAAGATGAACGGGAACGTATAGCCAGCGGTGAGCTTAATTATGAAAAAATGCTTAATCGCGAAATAGAACGTCTGGAAAAAAACATAAAAGAACTTAACGAAATGGATAAAAAATACTAGAATAGGCTCATTATGAGTCAAAGAACATTCACTATTTCTTACAAAGCTCTTCATGCTGGAACCGATAAATCGGAAATCAATTTTATTCCTGGAAAACCTGATCTTTCTGCCCTATTTTTTGAAGGTAAAGAAGCAGAGGAAAAAAGACGGCGTTTCTTTGTAACTGATGCAACAGTTGCCAGTCTTGAATGCATGAAATCTTTTATTTCCAAATTTGATGATGGAGTATGCGGTAAAGACTGCCTTTTAATTCTTGGCTCTGGTGAACCTTATAAAACAATTGATAGTGTTCTTACAATTATTCGTGCTGCTTTTGACGCCAATTTTACACGTAAAGATATTTTTATTGGTATAGGCGGTGGTGTAATTTGTGATATTACGGCTTTTGCTGCTTCTCTTTTTAAGAGAGGGGCTTCTGTTCAGTTTGTTCCTACTACCCTTCTTGCTATGGTTGATGCTTCTATAGGCGGTAAGAGCGGCTGTGATTTTGATAATTACAAAAACATTATTGGAACCTTCTTCCCTGCTTCTAAGCTTTTCTACTTTCCGGAATTTGTTCAATATCTTCCGGAGAATCAGTATAACTCTGGTCTTGCAGAAGCTTTTAAGACCGGTATTCTTTTTGATAAAGATTTATATGATATTTTCAAAAATCAGGCAGACAAAGTAAATGCCCGCGATCCTGAACTTTTGATGACTATAATCAATAAATGTGTAAAGGCAAAGGGGACTATTGTTGAACAGGACCTTACAGAGCAGAATATCCGCGCTACATTAAATCTTGGTCATACTTTTGGTCATGCACTTGAGACTGTTGCAGGGCTGGGATCTATTACACACGGATCGGCAGTTGCCTGGGGTATTGGCCGTGCTGTAGAACTTGCCTATAAAATGGATTACTGTCTCATGGCTTTCCGTGATGAGATTTTCTCTATTCTTAAAGCTTATGGCTGGGAAACAGAAGCAGTTCCTTCTTTTGTTAAAGGCGGCGGCTTCAGTGAGCGTTTAATTACAATCATGCGTAATGATAAGAAAAATATTTCTGACAAGATCAGATTGATTTTGTGTAAAGCTGTTACTGACATTTCTATCGAAGAAGTTGATGAAAAATTAATCAGTTCAGTACTGAAATAAGCTTAAAATCGATTATTATGGAAAAAGAACATTACTTTGACTGGGCTGCAACCAGTCCTGCAGATGAAGACATATTAAGAGAATCTCTTGAAGAAACACTTGAATGCTGGGGCAATCCTTCAAGTACTCATGCAGTTGGTAAAAAAGCCAGAGAATTATTTGAAAGTGCAAGAAATCGTGCCGCTACAGCACTCGGTGTAAAGCCTGAGACAATTTATTTTACAAGCGGTGGAACCGAAAGCGACCAGATTCCTCTTCTTTCTGTACTTTCAAAGCCTATGAAGGGCACTGTTCTTGTAAGTTCTATTGAACACCCTGCAATCCGTGAGCAGTCTGAAGCCTTGAAAAACTGCGGCTGGAATGTAGTTCAGATTCCGGCAAATGCAGACGGTGTAATTACACCAGAAGCAGTAACTTCCCTTTTAACAGCTGACACAGTACTTGTCTGCATTATGGCTGTAAACAACGAGACTGGAGTTATTCAGCCAATCTATGAAATCGCAGACGCAATCACAAAAGCAAGTGAAGGAAAACGCCGGCCTAAGTTCCATGTAGACTGTGTTCAGGCTGCCGGAAAAATCAATCTGAATCTGGGCTACAAAGGAATAGACAGCGCAGCCCTTAGTTCTCACAAAATCTGCGGCCCACGCGGAATCGGAATTCTTTACATGAAGGATGCCTGTGAACCATTCTTACGCGGCGGCGGTCAGGAAAAAGGAATCCGCAGCGGAACAGAAAATGTCTTTGGCGCAATAGCCTTTTCAAAATGTCTTGAACGTTACTACAACAAACAAAATCCTGCAGACGCAGATCGAACTAATTCCTTTGTACAACAACTTGCTGCCCTGCCCGGCTGTACTATCGTACCGCCTAGCCGTCTTGAAAAAGCAGAGCTTTTTTCTCCGTATGTCATTCAGGCAGCCTTCAGCAACATTCCGGGTAACGTTATGCTCCGTGCCCTCGACTCAAAAGGCTTTTCTATTTCCACCGGTTCCGCCTGTTCAGCAAAGAAAAACAAGCGCCCGGTTCTTGAAGCAATGCACGTAGATCCAAAACTACGGGAAAACGCAGTACGTTTCAGCTTTGGTCCCCATACGACTGACAAAGGTGTAGAAGACCTGCTTGCTGCAATAATTGAAGTTAATTCTCAATTCAACAAATGATTTTGAATTGATTTTTATTATTCTTTATGCTAAATTACATAAAACCGCAGTAAATGCGATTCAGTTCATAAAATTACAAGGGAAGGTTCTTTACGTATTTTTAAGGGCTCTCCCGCAATATTATAGCCCGCACATCGGGAACAAGGAGTTTTATTATGGGAGCACGTGGAGAACTTTTTACTACTCAGATCTATCTGGACAATCGTTCGTATTTTTTCAATGTTAAAGAAAACCGCACTGGTGATGTTTTTCTGCAGATTGTAGAAAGCAAGAACCGCGATGGTGTTGAAGCAGACCGCCATCAGATTGCTATTTTTGCAGAAGATATGCAGAAGTTCCTTCAGGGCTTTGAAAAATCTCTTGATTTTGTTGAGAAAGACAGAAAACAGCGTCAGAAGGCAGCTAAAGAAAAGAGAGCTGAAAAAGATGCTAAATACTCAACAGGCGCTAAAAAAGTTTACCGCGTAAAAGGTGACAAATCTGATAAATCAGAAAAACGCGCCGACGACGGAATCAAACGCACCGGTAAAGTAATTCACATCGTTTCTAAGAAAGAAGTTACTAACGAAGAATAATCTTTTTGGCACACAGATTCGTAAAATCATTTGCGTTGGCAAAATCTAATCTGTGTGCCCATTTTTTTATATGACACAAGAAGCAAAATCATTTTACAAAGACCTTCGGAACGTAGTACAGCCGATGGCCATTCAAAATCTTATTTCCTCAGCCGTAAACTCTGCGGACGTAATTATGCTCGGCTACATAGGCCAGACAGCAATTGCAGCCTCCTCTCTTGCAGGAAACGTTGCCTTTATTCTTTTTATGATTTCCACAGGTCTTTCTTCGGGACTTGTAATGCTTGGTGCCCAGTACTGGGGAAAGAAAGATACAGAAGCTATCAAGACTCTGCTTGGGATCGGACTTAGAATCTGCTGTAGTGTTGAAATTATTGTTGCCTGTATTGCGGCTTTTTACCCCCGCATTCTTATGCTGATTTTTACAAAGGATGAAGCTTTGATTGCCGAAGGCTGCCGTTATCTGCGGACTGCAAGTTTTTCTTATGTCTGTCTTTCCTTTTCGCAGATGTTTCAGGCCGGTTTTAAGAGTATTGAGCGTGTAAAAATCGTAACAATCACTTCTACAACAAGTCTCTTTTTGAATATTGGTTTGAACGCAGTTTTCATTTTCGGACTTTTCGGAGTTCCAAAAATGGGAATTACCGGAGTCGGAATTGCAACATCTATCGCCCGCTTTATTGAAATGATAATCTGCTTTATTTACGCAGGCCGTCAGAAGGATGTACATTTTTCTGTTTCCTGTATTTTCCGCAGAAACAAGCTTCTCACTCGCGACTTTTTCAAATACTCACTGCCGGCCGTTGGTAATGAACTTGTCTGGGGATCAGCCTTTGCCATGTACTCTGTAATTATGGGTCATCTTGGAGAAGACATTGTTGCCGCAAACTCTGTAGTAAATACAGTCCGCCAGCTTGGTTCTGTTTTGTGCTTTGGAATGGCTTATGGTGGAGCAATTGTTGTAGGAAAGTATATGGGAGCCGGCGATATGGGAGTTGCAGAACGCAATGCAAGCCGTCTCGCAAGGGTTACGATTCTCTCAGGTGTTCTTGGTGCAGTGCTTTTAATCTGTCTCTATCCGGTACTTCCGTATATTGCTGATTTGAATGAAACTGCAGCTCATTACAGAAATATCCTTCTTTTTATAAATGCTTATTCACTGATTGGAGCTTCAATAAATACAGTTTTAATCTGTGGTATTTTCCGTGCAGGTGGAGATTCAAAGTTCGGCTTTGTTGCAGATACAATCAACATGTGGTGCGTTTCTGTACCTCTCGGACTTCTGGCTGCCTTTGTGTTTAAACTGCCACCGCTCTGGGTTTACTTCATTCTCTTCTTAGATGAGTTTGAAAAAATGCCTTTTGTAATCCGCCACTATTTTAAGAAAGGCTGGCTTAGGAATATAACCAGAGATTAATTATTAGTATTTAAATGTTAATCTTTGAATTGGAGATGGTCCTATTCTATGACAGACTTCCCGATGAGCCTTTGTCGGGTAGCCCTTATGTTTTGCATAACCGTATTCGGGATATTTCTTATCCAATTCAAACATCAAGCGATCACGGCAGGTTTTAGCAAGAATACTGGCCGCCATTACACAAGGATATTTTCCATCTGCCTTTGGCTCACAACGACATTCAATTGGGACATCCGGGCATCGGGTACCATCAGTAATTCCAGTAAGCTTAATCTGATTAAAATCATCGAATTCCTGCCGCCTGCACCACTCAGGTAAATTTTTCATTAGTTCTTCAAAAGCCTTCTTCATTGCCAGCATACTCGCTTCGAGTATGTTGATTTTATCGATTGTTTTATGATCAACCAGAGCTATTCCATAACAGGCTTTTTCTTTTATCACAAGCTCTGCTGCAAAACGTTTTTTTTCAGAAAGCTTTTTTGAATCATTAAGTATCTCAACTGGGAAATCAGAAGGAAGAATTACTGCAGCTGCACAAACCGGACCTGCAAGAGGTCCTCTGCCCGCTTCATCAAAACCAGTTTCTAGAATCAAACAAGAATCCGGCATTTAAAAACCCTGCAGGATATTATTTTCTTCTGTAAGCTTTGTTGCTTTATTCAAGTAAAGCGGCTGGATTTTACTTGTAGTATTTGTGAGACGAGCCTTAAAATGGTTTTCTTTAAAAGATGCTTTCACACCAAACAGTTCTGCAATACGTCCGTTACCACCGCTTACAAGAAAATCATTTTTCAAAGCAGTTACATTACCGCCATCAGCAGAAATAATAACGCTGGTGTCTGCATTTGTACTTACAGAAGAATTCTTTATCGAAATACGGGATTTTACAGCCGCGATGAATGATACATAAGAAACAGCATTCGCAGAAACCATAGTATCAGAGATATTAATAATTGCATTGCTTGCATCTATTACAGTTCCATTACGTATAAAATCTGACGCAATAACACAATTTTTCATAGTAAGCACAGAGTTCTCAAGCTTTATTAAAGGTACAATTGACTTCTTACTTATTTCAGAGGAATTTGAAAGTCTGCAATCAGAAATCTCCAGGGTTGAAGTTTTGACAACGAGTGAACCATCCGCTCCAAACTTAAGCCGAGCATCACCGCCATTAAAAACTTCAAAATTAGATAAAATATTGTAAGCCTCGTTAATTACCATTTCTCCTTTTACAGAAAGCTTTACAACTCGCTGCTTAAGAAGAGCATCGCTGAGTTGCTTAAAATCTGTAAATGGATGAGCAGCAGTTCCATCAGCAAGCTCTGCATTACCAGAAGCATCAAAATAGTAATTTGACTGATCGATAACAACTGCAAACTCAACCGGACTGCTGGCATTTTCATCAGTTTTAGAATAAGCCGAAACCTTATAATAAACAGGATTTAAACCATTCTGTGCCCAATGCAAAGTAAAACTTTCGCCCTTCACTTTTCTATAAGCACCAAGCGGAACATCCTTAAAAATTTTGTCATCAGAAGAATATGAAATATCAGATTCCGCAAGAGTAAGAGGCTCACTCAAAGCAATGTATAGTTCAGCTCCACGTGTACCAGATATTTTTACATCAACATTACCGCGGGAAACAAACCCCTGTGTATTAGTTTTTATAACTGGGACTTGAGGTGGTTTTCGGTTTATATTGTATGAGACGGATATTTTTCCCTGATAAACTGAGTTTGCAAAAATACCGAATGTAGCAGAGCCTGAAACTTCATCTCCATAAAAAGCATCAATTCCAATACGGGTAAAAAGTTCAGAATATGATCCGTCTGTCTCATTCATTACACTCAAAGCGTAAGCATCATCGCCACGGATAGAATAAATTAAACTTCCATCAGCAGCTTCCTCTCGTACAATCTCCGGCTTTGGAGGCAGTACAAAAAACTCAATTGGATTACTTGCATCATATTCGAGCGGCTGCCAGGAAATCATATGGCTTACCGAACGGTCAAGTTTTACAGGCTCCCTAGGAAGTCCCCAGTATTCTGAATCAATTTTATAGATAAGTTTATTGTTAGTAAAAGTTATTGTTTCCCAGTCTGAAACCTCAAAAGGAACATCCCTGTGACTGAATACGCCAGCAGATTGAGGATAGGTTTTTATTATAAACCGATACTTTACGTTTCGAGCTTTATCAAAAATTGTGCATGGAACATATCGTGAAAGAACACTTGAAGAAGAAAGCTGTAAGGTACGGGCTGGCATATAATTTTCCGGAGTATTATCTTCCGGTGGAAGACCGATATAAAACAGAAAATCGCCAGGAATTACAAGTTCACTTCCCGCACTGTAATTTAATATTCCACCATCAAAGAAAGTCTTAATAAAATCTTTATAGGAAGTTTTAACCCCGTCATTTGTTTTTACAGAGTATTTTACGGAAGCTTTTTCTTTTTTACCGTCGCTTGTAATACGAGTTACATTCAACTGAACTTCACCAACTACATCGAGCAACACTGGTCCGTCATAAGCAAAACCAAAAGTTTCAGGATCTGCGCCATCTACAGAATATAAAAAGTCTCCTCCATCAGAATTATCAATTACAAGCATCTGTCGATTTGCCCATTCCCCTTTTACTGGGCTGAGCAATTTGATTTCAGCAGTAAGAGGCAGAACAAAAATCAGAAAAGAAATACAAATGCAGATAAGTGAAGAAAACTTTTTTTTCATACTCCATCCTAAGACTCAAGGAAAGGTCCGAGAATATCACGAAGTTCCGGATCCTGTGAATAATAATTCTTTTCCAGTTCTTCTTTTGAAAGCCCTACAAGCTCATGGCTCATATAATGGATCCAGCGGTTTTCATCAGGATTATTGATCACAAACTTTCGGCAATAATAATCCGGCTGAATTGGAAGCTGTTCTTCCTGATAAGTAAAATATTTGTAATCATGAACAACAACCTTAATATCCTCCCGAGGCATACCACGGCTGTTAATCAAGGTTTCTACAAGTGAATTGATAGTACGGCCTGAATCAAAAATATCATCAACTAAAAGAATCTTGTCGCCTGGGCGAAGGTTTTCCGGAGGATATGTCCAGCCATCAATAAAAACCTTAGTATGCTGTGCAACATCAGAATAAGAACGTGCAACTACTCCGGCATACAAAACCGGATGAAAGCTTTCACGCTTACTGATAATTTTAAAATATTCACTGATAACATTTGCCATATAAGCACCACCACGGAGCGAACAGTAAATTACATCAGGAATAAATCCATCTTTATAAATTTTATGAGCAAGTTTTAACGCATCATTGCGAACTACATCATAAGGTAAAAATTCTTTAATCATAGTATTATTAATTATAACGCTTTTTTATGATTTTTACTACTGATTTTTTCGACCCGATTTTTCTTCCAAAATCAGATTTTACCATTTATAATAGAAGAATCGTGAGAGTAAAACGAACAACAGTGAGGTATCTATTATGAACGACATCAGCATTACATTTATAAAAGACGAAAAAGAAATTACTAAAAAACTGGTTCCATACGGAACACCTGTTTCAGTAATTACAGGTAACTTTGGAATTCCAGATAAAGAAATTTACGCTGTAAGAATCAGCAATGAAATCTGTCCTCTGGACATGCCGCTTACTTACGATGCAGCCCTTGAGCCGGTTGTTGCAAAATCAAAGGATGGAGCTGCAGTTTACCGCCGCTCTCTCTGTCTCCTCCTGGCCGCTGCAGCACACAATCTTTTTCCTAAAGCACGCCTTCTTGTAGGGCACAGCCTTGGTTACGGTTACTACTACACTCTCGAAGGTGCAAAAAAGATTACCGACAAGGAAATCAAGCAGCTAACCACAGAAATGAAGGCTCTTGTAGAAAAGGATATCCCGATTACAACAGAGACAATTCCTTACGCAAAAGCTGCCGAGCTTTTCGAAAAACTCAATCTTGTAGAAACCCGCAAGCAGATTAAGTTCAACTGTACACCTACAATCAAAATCAATTCAATTGGAGATTTTTCTGATTTATACTTTGGCCCGCTTGTTCTTTCTACAAGCGTCCTCAAGACCTTTGAACTCATGAAGTACGGAGACGGCTTCCTTCTCCGCTTCCCTAAATCTTCTGATCCGGATAAGCTTACTCCATTCGTTGACCAGCCTAAGCTCTTTGAAATTTACAGCAAGTACAAGGAATGGGGAAAGAGAATGAACGTTACTTCTGCGGCATCTCTCAACGAGCTCATTGGTAAGCGCAAGATTAACGACTTCATCGAAATCACAGAAATCTACCAGCAGAAGAATATTTCAAAGATTGCTTCTCAGATTGTTGATAAAAAAACTGTTCGTGTAGTTTTGATTGCAGGCCCTTCTTCTTCTGGAAAAACTACTTCTGCCAAAAAGCTTGCCCTTGAACTTCAGGCCATGGGCTATCAGCCAAAGGTAATCAGTCTTGACTGCTATTATGTAGGCCATGACAAAACTCCACTGGACGCAGACGGTAAACCAGACTATGAATGCCTTGAAGCGCTCAACATTGAACTTTTGAACAATCAGCTTGTTGATTTGTTTAATGGTAAAGAAGTTATAATTCCAAGTTATGATTTCCACACAGGAACTTCATATTTTGAAGATAAGAATAAGCTGAGTTTGAAAGAAAATGAGATTCTTATTCTCGAAGGAATCCACGGCTTGAATGATAAGCTCACTCCAAAGGTTGCACCAGAACTTAAGTTTAAGATTTACCTTTCTGCCCTCACCCAGCTCAACCTTGATGACCACAACCGCATTTCCACATCTGATAACCGCTTGATTCGCCGAATCGTCCGCGACAACAACTTCCGCGGAAAGCCGGCAGCTGGAACAATCGAAATGTGGCCGAGCGTTCGTCGCGGTGAAGAGCTTCATATCTTCCCGTTCCAGAACAATGCAGATGCAGTTTTGAACACAGCACTGGATTATGAACTTTCGGTACTTCGTGTTTATGCAGCACCACTTCTCCGCCAGGTTACTCCAATGGAAAAAGAATACGCCGAGGCAAGACGCCTGCTCCAGTTCCTCGAGAACTTCGCAACAATCTCGCCAAGCGCAGTACCACCACGCTCAATCATAAGAGAATTTATTGGAGGAAGTGCGTTTAAGTATTAATCGTAAAAACGCAAACCTAAAAAAATCAGACTGCGGGTCCCAGCGACGGCAAAACTGAAAAAGTAATCCCCCAGGGTCCCATGCTTAAAAAATCTCGCTTTGCTTGATTTTTACGCAACCCTGGGACCCCCTTTTTCATTTTGCCTGCGTCCCACAGTCTGATTTTTTTTAGGCCGAGTTCTTATAGTTTATTCTTTACTTCATCCAATAATTCCGCTTCCTCGTAGTCGGCGGCAGCTTTCCATTCGGCAAGCTGCTTTTCTTTTAACTTTTCGAGGGCAGTTGTTTTTTTCATGCATTCACGGAGGATTTCTCTTTTTTGTTCTGTTACGAGTTTTGCCTGAGCCAGTTGTTTGAGAAGTTCTTCTTTTTGATATTCAAGCAGATTGTTGTACTGACTCTGTGCCATTACGTCCTGAAAGTCTAAAGAGCCTTTCATCTGGGCTTTTACGGCTGCATAATTCTGGGCTATTTTTTTTAGATTATCATTGATTTCGGTTTCTACAGCTAAAGCTTTTGCAAGTTCGCCTTCTGCCTGCTGTTTTTCAAAGTCGCGGAATTCAAGAACCTTCTGTAATTCAAAGACAAACTTTTTCATCAGTTATCATAACTGCGGGTAGCATTTGCATTGGCATTCAGACTGGCCGCTTCATCTACAATTTGCGCTGTAGTAGGAATTGCAAGAGCCGGAGCTTCAACAAACTCTTCTTCCGGAATCTCTATACCTGTAAGGGCTGAAAGCTTCTTTAAGGTTTCTGCCATTGGACACGGCTCGTACTCTTCCTGTTTTAAGAACTCTTCTATTTCGCCATGTTTATCTATTGCTTCATCAATTTCCGGTGAGTTACCCTTCTGGTAAATTCCGGCAGTAATCATTGTTTCGTTATCAGAATATGTTGCCATCCAGGTGCGAAGTCGGCCAACTGCCTTTCGAGTCTGTGCACCGCTAACACGTTTTGACAAACGAGAAATAGACTGAAGCACATCAATTGCAGGATAATGGTAAGCCTGAGCTAACTTACGGTTCAACACGATGTGTCCGTCCAGAGTACCGCGAACCTTATCCGTAATAGGCTCATTCATATCGTCACCGTCAACAAGAACTGTATAGAAGGCAGTAATAGAACCTTTCTGATTTGTACCCGAACGTTCGAGCAGCTTTGGAATCATATCAAATACACTTGGCGGATATCCCTTCTGTGCAGGAGGTTCACCGTTTGCAAGACCTATTTCTCGCTGAGCATGAGCAAAACGAGTAACTGAATCCATCATCAGCATAACGTCTTTCCCCTGGTCGCGGAAATATTCAGCAACAGCAGTACAAACCTGAGCAGCACGAAGACGGCAAATTGAAGGCTCATCACTGGTAGCCACAACTAACACAGAACGCTTCATTCCTTCTTCGCCGAGGTCACGTTTAACGAAGTCCAGAACCTCACGGCCACGTTCACCAATCAAGCCGATTACATTTATATCAGCATCTGTATTTCTTGCAATAATACTAAGCAGTGTTGACTTACCAACACCAGAGCCCGCAAAGATTCCAAGACGCTGGCCTTTGCCCACTGTAAGCAGAGAGTCTATAGCGCGAACACCAGTTGAAATGCGGCGATTAATATCAGTTCTTTCATTTGGAGAAGGAGGATTTGCAACAGCAGGATAATAGGTATCCGGAACAATTTCACCCTTATCATCACACGGGCGGCCGCTGGCATTAATCATTCTTCCTAAAAGATTTGGACCAACCGGAACCATAAGACTGCGGCCGGAAGCAACAACCTCACAACCAACTTCGATTCCCTTTGTTTCGCCGAATGGTGCAAGCTTTACAGTTCTATCATCAAGGCCAACAACCTCAGCCTGAAGCATTTTGCCATCGCGCAATTTAATCGTACACATTTCACCAATTACCGAGCGCGGCCCTTCACTTTCTACTTCCAGACCTTTTACTGCGGTTACCCGGCCAGTGTAGAGAATTGTCTCTGCATCAACAACTTTTTCGAGATATTTTGTAAAATTAAATTCACCAGTATAAGAAGAACGCACAGCCC
>JAEEGL014098399.1_pt1 | contig 13882 bp, 12 predicted proteins | sample 9134231 | NCBI WGS metagenome assembly JAEEGL01 (sample SAMN16246548, study PRJNA631951) | gut metagenome | biome: gut microbiome; feature: rumen; material: fiber-attached | host: Bos | place: Iran: Karaj | collected 2018-10
ATGTGTCCTTTTAATAAGTGATATTATTTATAATCTTCTTATTATGACATAAAAATTGATTTTATTCTATATATTTCACATCATGCTGAACTTGTTTCAGCATCTTAACTATAGATCCCGAAACAAGTTCGAGATGACGGTCCTAATTTAAGATTGACTAATCACCTTTTATCTCATAAAATTATAGAGTTATGGATAAGAAATACAAACAGAAGATACCTATTTGTTTTGCGACGGACGATAACTACGTTCCATTTTTGACGGTTGCTATAGCATCACTGCTTGATAATTCATCAAAAGAGAATTTCTATAAAATCTATGTTCTGACTTCACACCTTACTGAAGAAAACATGAACAGTATCCTTAAACAGAAGACAGAAAACTCTTCAATTGATTTTGTTCAGCTTTCTAAAGAATTGGATAAAGTTCAGGATATGTTCCATCTCCGTGATTATTACTCAAAGGAAACTTATTACCGAATTTTTATTCCTAATCTTTTCCCACAATATGAGAAGGTTTTATATCTGGACTGTGATATTACAGTTCTTGGCGATGTAACTGAACTTTATAACACTCAGATTCACGGTTATTATGTTGGTGCTGTTCAGGAAGAAGTAATGCAGACTTTTGAAGTTTTTGGTAACTATGTAGAAAAGGCTGATGGCATTAACCGTAAGAATTATTTTAATGCCGGAATTCTTCTTATCAACTGCCGCCGCTGGAGAAACAAGCTGATTGCAGAACGCTTTGTTGATCTTTTGAACCGTTATAAGTTCCGTGTTGTACAGGATGAAGATTACCTTAATGTTTTGTGTAAAGACAACATTAAATGGCTTTCTCTTGGCTGGAATAAAACCTCTTATAAAAACGAAGCTTTTGATGACAAAGACCTCAAAATCATTCACTGGAAAATAAACTGGCGTCCATGGAAGTATAAGAATGTTCTTTATGAAGAATATTTCTGGAAGTATGCAAAAATGACAGACTTCTATGACAAGCTTATTCAGATGCGTGATTCTCGTACCGAAGAAGATTTTAAGAAAGATGAACTTCTTATGGAAAATCTTTCGAAAATGGCACAGGAAGATGCTGATGATCCAAACAACTACTATAAAACCAGTGGAAAGAAAGGTTTTTGGGTTCGTTTATTCAAAAGAATCGGCATAATCATCAGATTCAGATTAATTATTAATGCAAGTATTTTCAGGCGGAAAAAATGATTGAAAAGGATAAAGGCAGATTAGAGGTTCTTGCTCGTATTGAAGAATATGAAAAGAAAGGCTGGTTTTCAAAGGACGTAGAAGAAGATCCTCCTACCATACCTCTAACTCCAGATAAAGTTGATTATCTTAATAAAAAATTAAAGAATAAAATTGCTACCTTCTTTGTAAACATCGGTGCAAAACGCTTTATTAAAAATCTGGTAAAAAACGGTCAGATGATTATAAAAGACGTAAAAGGCATTGAAAATTTTGAAGCAATTCAAAAATCAGGTGCAATTCTTACCTGTAATCACTTTAATCCTTTTGATAATTTTGCAATTCATTATGTACTTTTTAAGTATATGTATAAGCCTGGGAAACAGATTTTGTATAAGGTAATTCGTGAAGGAAATTATACAAACTTCCCCGGCATTTACGGCTTTTTCTTCCGTCACTGCAACACACTTCCTTTGAGTGCTAATTTTTCTACAATGAAAAACTTTATGGCAGCAATGAAGACACTTCTTGAAAGAGGAGAAAAAGTTCTTGTTTACGCAGAACAGGGAATGTGGTGGAATTACAGAAAGCCACGACCTCTTACAGCAGGCGCCTTTAAATTTGCAGCAGAAAGCAAGGTTCCGGTTCTTCCAATTTTTATCACAATGAGTGATTCAGACAAAATTGGTGGAGACGGATTCCCGATTCAAGAATACACACTTCACTTTTTGCCGGCAATCTATCCGGATGAATCAAAAACTGTTAAAGAGAATATGGAAATGATGAAGAATAAAAACTACGCAATGTGGAAGGAAGTTTACGAAACAACTTACGGAATTCCTCTCACCTACTCTTGTGATTCTGCCGAATAAGGAGAGCTTATGTTACTTTATATTCTGACAATCGGCATTGCAATGGTGCTTATTTTTCTGGGTAATTATTTCTGGTTTCCAATTGATTATTCACTCTTAAAGATTTGTCTTTTAGATTTGATGCTTCCATTTTTAATGGTTGCCTGGGATGGAATTTCAGCAACTCTTATCCGGCAAGCCTTACCAAATAAATGGTTTACCAAAGATGTAAAATTTCATCATGTAAGTAAACTTGAATGTAGGATTTATGAACTTTTTGGAATTAAATACTGGAAGGATCACGTTCTTGAGCTTGGAATGTTCACAAGCTTCAGCAAGAAAAAAGTAGCAAATCCAAATGACCCGGCTTATATTGAACGCTTTATTATGGAATGCAATTACGGAGTTCAGGTTCATCTTTGGAACTTTATTCTTGGATTTGTTCCTATGCTGTTTTTCCTTAAGGATATTGCAGTACGCTTTATTTTACCTGCTGCAATCGCAAATTCAATTTTGAGTATTCTTCCTCTTATGATTTTGCGCTACAACGTACCAAGATTAAATAGACTTCTTGTTGTACTTGAAAAGAAACAGGCAAGATTGTCCGGTCAAGCCGGACAATGACATTAATGAGAGCGAGTCCCAAAAGCCTTCTGACGAGCACGCACCTGCTGAATAAGTTCATTATCTTTTTCAAGTAAGTCAATTAAATCCCAGTGCCAGTCTAAGTTACTTTCAGGGAACAGGGCTGGCGGGTCAGACTTACGGCGAGCATTAGCTTCCTTTACAATTTTAATCAATTCTTCAAAAGTGTCTTTACCGGCAAGGCGCTTTAAGTAAGGCTCCTCTTTTTTAGTAAATACTGAGCCATCATCATTATAAATATAGTTCTCTGCATTATATTCAAATGGTCCAACTGTATTGCGGACTTTTTTACTGCGACCTGAAACACAGCTGTAATTTGTTTCGCAGCTTCGTAAATGCTTTGGAATTGAATAAGAATCTTCTTTATATTCAAATGTTATATAATCAGTTGAATAATCCATATCTGTCTGCCAGTAGCGAACATCGTAGAGTTTATTGTCATCAATTATGTAGCCTGTAATGTCTTTTGGAAGATTCTGTGGGCTGATCATAAAGCCTTTTGATGGAGCTATGCCGCGATAGAACTTATAGGAAACATTTTGATTTTCTGAGGTCTCAAGGTTGCCCGTTGCTCCCGTAGTTTCAGGTCCATCCAATACAAAATATTTAAGATAGATTTCATCTCCAAGTAAAAAGAAAGGTACAGTGTTTTTCTGCCAGCGCGAAAAATATAAGTCTAACGCACCAGAGAGCGAGTTCCCAGTTTCTTTTGTATCTACATTCTGAATCTTAATATGCTCTGCATTCCGTGTAGTTGCAGTGTTGCGGGTACGTTTTTCCTTTTCAGCAAATTCAGCTGGTTCCGCTGCCCTGTCCAGATACCACCCGTAATAGGTTTTAAGTACAACAACAAGCTCAGGTTCATCATCAGCATTCTTTTCAAAAAATACATAACGGTCTTTTGCTTCCCAGATTCCAGTCAACTTTTCCGGAAGCGGTTCAGAGAACAGATTTATTGAAACAAAAAGAATAATTATCGATAAAAAATATTTTTTCACAATCAGATTATCGGAAAAAATCTGTTGTTATTAAACCTTAAACAAATCAATTTCATTTCCAATTTTATCGATGGAATCATTCATAACCATTGCAACACTTGAAAGATCAGCACCAGTTTCGTTAATTCGTTTAGCGCCAATTCCCATTTCAGTTACGCTGTCTTTCATAGTCATTGTTGCATCCTGAAGGTTATGCATTTCCTGAAGAATAGCCTGGTTTCCGGCAGACATTTCGCTCGATGCAGATTTAACTTCCTGTGTACTATCATTCATTGAATGAAGAGCTTCACTAATCTGTTTACTGCCAATAGTCTGCTCTTCCATTGCGCTCTTAATAAGTCTTACAAGTTCATCTGTATCTTTAATATTTGAAGCAACTTCCTGGAAGGCAGCACTAGATTCAGCAGAAGCAGAAACTACACTTTCAATAGATTCACGAATCTTACCTAGCTGAACACCAATTGTTTTTGACTGTTCAGTTGAAGTTTCAGAAAGCTTTCTGATTTCATCTGCAACAACTGCAAATCCTTTACCAGCTTCCCCTGCATGAGCGGCCTCAATTGCAGCATTCATAGCAAGAAGGTTTGTCTGTTCCGCAATATTTGCAATAACAGTATTTGCATCCTGAAGCATTTCAGACTGATCCTTAATTGCTTCGATTTTTGAGTTAACATCTTCCTGTAAAGAAGTACCTTCTCTTGCATTTTCTTCAAGCTTATTGAAAGACTGAGCCATTTTATCAACAGAATTATTAACACTGGAAATATTGCCAATCATCTGTTCAACGGCAGCTGAAGCCTGAATTACACCGGCAGACTGATTTTCAATCATCTTTTCCAGAGAATCAATATTCGATGCAATTTCATTTACAGCCCCTGCAGTTTCTTCAACACTGGAAGCCTGTGAAATAATCTGATTATTTACACTTTCGATATTTGCAATAATTTCTGTAATCGCAGAAGCTGTATCCTGAGTAATATTATTCATCTGTTCTTTTGAATCAGAAAGCTGCTGCTTAGAACCTTTAATCTGAGAAATAATTGAATGTAATTTTCCCGTAAAGGAATTAAAGCCATCAACAACATCACCCACTTCATCTTTTGATGCAACCTTAAGACGTTTTGTAAGGTCAGCATTTCCAGAAGCAACTTCAACAATTGCATTTTTGAGCAGCTTTAATGGTTTGATTGAAATTGAAATAACAACTCCACAAATAATCAAGGAAACAAGAGTCAGAATAATAAAAATGATTGTAATACTGATTGTGAGCGCACGGACCTTATCTTCAAAATCAGAAAAAGGAACCGAGCATGCAGCAATCCAGTTGGTACTAGGAATTCTCTCCCAGGCACTCATCCATTTTTTGCCATTATCCATATAAATGTCGTGACCGGTTTCGCCAGACAACATATAGGTCAAATGGTCACCCAAAGTAGTTCCTGCATTCTGGCGTTCAATTTCAGCAAGGTCTTCTACAGCAACCTTCCAGTGATCTTCGTTAGCAAGAGTAATTTTTGTCTTTGCACTAATAACATAAGGTTTTCTATTTTGAGAAATAGAATATTCCATACAAACATCACTAAGGAAATAACCGTCAATTGCACAATAAAGAACATTGGAAACACTGCCATTGAAATCATAAACAGGATATGCATAAACCATAATTATCTGGTCAGTAATATCAGTTTTATAAGGATCTGTAATCTGAAAAAGCCCGCGCGAAGCCTGAATAAAATAATCCCGGTTTTTAAGAGAAAGAAGCGTTCCAGTTCCATACTGATACGCATTACCAGCCATATCAATAATTGATAAATCAATATAAGACTTATCTTTTGGCATAGCCTGATGCACAATTTTTGTCTTTTCTTCAAGAGAAAGATTAGGGTCTTTTATCTGCGGATTAGAAGCCAGAGTCTGCAAAACCTTTAAATGAATTTGATTATTAAGGCTCATATCTTTTGCAACCGCACTAATATTGTGCTGAAGGTCAAGATACATCATATCCTGCAGAGCCTTAGAACTCTGATTTTTTACGACAAAGCTTATAAAAATATTCGAAATCGCAGTAACAAGTAATACAGTAACAATAATTTTTACGCTTAAAGATTGTTTTAATCCTTTCAATTTTTTCTCCATAATTTTCCGGTAATTTTGATTCTTTTTGATTTGAATTTTAAATAAAATGTTATATTCTTACATTATATTACAGATTCTTTATAAATCAAAACTTTTTCGTTTTTTTCTATATTATTATCCCCTTTAAAACTTCACGGATTATCTTTATAATGAGGAATATGACTTATCTTGCGAAAATTGGTGAGCTTACTCTTAAGGGCTCAAATATTCAGGAATTTGAAAATCTTTTGAAACATAATGCGGCTAAATATCTTGAAGGAACAGGAGCAAAAGTTACACTCCGCGCTGGTCGTCTTTATATTGAATGCGAAGAAGCTGTACAGGACAAAGTTGAATTTACTCTGAATCATCTTATTGGAATTACCGGTTGGGCTAAGGCTACTGTCTGTGATAAGACAATTGAAGCTATAAACAAAGCGGTTTATGAAATTGCAAAAATTGAGGCTGAACGCGGCTGTAAGACTTTTAAGATTGACGCACGTCGTGCAGACAAAGGCTTTCCTATGAACTCGTATGAGATTTGTTGTGAAGCCGCAGGTGATGTAGAAGCCCTTATGAAGGTTGATGTTCATAAACCTGATACAACTATTTATGTAGAAGTTCGCGAAAAATGTTTTGTTTATACTGATTCTAATAGCGGATGCCGTGGACTTCCTGTTGGCTGCAGCGGCAAAGGTCTTTTGCTTTTAAGTGGTGGTTTGGATTCTCCAGTTGCAGGTTACCGCATGCTTCGCCGCGGTATGAAAATTGAATGCTGTTATTTCCATTCATACCCTTACACTTCTGAAGAAGCAAAGCAGAAGGTTGTTACTCTTGCTCAAAAGCTTGCTTATTATGGAATTACAACATATCTGAACGTTATTCCTTTTACAGATGTTCAGATGAGAATTAAGGAAAAGGCACCGGAAGCGTGGAGCACTCTTATGCTCCGCGTTTGCATGATGAAACTTGCAAACCGCCTTGCTCACCGCTGTAATGCAAAATGTATTATTACCGGTGAAAGTGTTGGTCAGGTTGCAAGTCAGACAATTGAAAACATGACAGTAACCGAGCACTTTGCCGAACTGCCGTTACTCCGCCCTCTTTGCGGAATGGATAAAGAAGAAATCATTAAGGATTCATATTTTATTGATACTTATGAGACTTCTATTTTGCCATATGAAGACTGCTGTGTATTATTCAGCCCAAGACACCCTGTTTTGAGAGGAAAGCCTGAAGAAGCCGAAGAGATTTACAAGTCGCTTGAAGTTGATGAACTGATTGAAAAGTCTTATAAGGAACGTGAGATTTATAAGCTGACGGTTAATGAGGAACCTGTTAAAAAAACTAATTAACTGTCATTCCCGCGAAAGCGGGAATCTGTACAATACTGACCTGTATAGATTGTCGGGTCAAGCCCGACAATGACAATAAAGAAATGAATTATGAAAGCTAATGAAAAACAGTTAATCTATACCCTTCTCAAAACTGCGGATGCCTATGAATCTGGCTATACACGGGATAAGTTTAAGACTGAGCCTGTGTTTGAGGATGATGAGATTGTCGGGTCAAGCCCGACAATGACACAAAACATAAACCCGACAATGACACAAAATGAAAGTCCTGCAATGACAGATAATAATGGACTTTCACTCGACGAACTCAATGCTAAGATTCTCCGCTGTACCCGCTGTGGACTTGCCCGTACACGTAACAATGTTGTACCAGGCATGGGCGTTGAACATCCCGAGGTTCTTGTTGTTGGTGAAGGTCCCGGCCATGATGAAGATATGCAGGGCTTACCTTTTGTTGGTAAAGCCGGAGTTCTTCTTGACCGTATGCTTGCCGCAATCGGCCTTGACCGTAAGACAAACTGCTATATTGCAAATATTGTAAAGTGCCGTCCTCCAGAGAATAGAAATCCTTTCCCTGATGAGCAGGCAGCCTGCTTTAGTTTTCTTGAAGCACAGATTCATATCTTAAAACCAAAAATGATTTTGTGTATGGGAAAGATTGCTATTGAAAAAATAACAGGTCAGAGCATTGCGATTACTCAAAAACACGGTGAGTTTTTTGATTACAATGGAATACCTGTAATGCCAACCTATCATCCAAGTGCTTTACTGCGCAACGAAGAATTAAAACGTCCGGCCTGGGAAGATCTAAAAAAATTCAAAAAGCGTCTCGATGAAATCCGAACTAACTAACGGCAGGTAGTTAATGCAGTATCTGGAAGTAATTCTAAACCTACCTGTAAATCAGGGCTTTACCTACTCATACATTCCTCCAGAAAAAGAAAAGCCTGAGCTTGTACCTGAAATTGGTAAACGTGCCGAAATTATGTTCGGCAATAAAAAGACTCAGGGCTTTATTATAAATATTCAGGATACGATTCCTACAAACTGTCCGGTAGAGCCTGGAAAAATCAAACCTATAAAACGAATCATTGATAAAGAACCTCTCTTTGGCAAAGAATTGATTGAAATGGCTGGATGGGTTTCGCGTTATTATTTATGCACACTCGGCGAAGCAGTTTTTTCTATGATTCCAAGCGGAAGACGTGAAACCAGTGCCGGCGGTTTTGGCTTTGAAGAAGAAGTTGGTCAGAAGAAGAAAAATGAATTGTCTGCTGAGCAATCAAAGGCTGTAGATGAAATTCTCAGTGCCAGTGGATTGCTTTTTCATTATCTTTATGGCCCGACTGGTTCTGGAAAAACAGAGGTTTTTCTTTCTCTCGCAGAAAAGATTCTGGAAATGGGAAAAGGTGTTATTTATCTTGTTCCGGAAATTGGACTCACAGCTCAGGTTGTTCAGGCAGTAAGAAACCGTTTTGGAAATACTGCAGCTGTTCTTCACTCAGGACTTACTCCTTCTCAGAGACTTACTGAATGGCATAGAATTATGCATAAAGAAGCCCGTGTTGTAATTGGAGCACGCTCTGCAGTTTTTGCTCCGGTTCCTGACCTCGGCTTAATTATAATTGATGAAGAGCACGATGGTTCCTATAAATCGGGAAATAATCCACGTTATCATGCAAGACAGGTTGCAATGCACCGTTGTACCACACAAAAAATCCCTCTGCTTATGGGAAGTGCAACACCAAGTGTAGAAGCCTGGTATGGAATGCAGACAGGTTCAATTGTGCGCCATACTCTTACAAAACGTCTTGCAGGTGGAGAAATGCCTCACATTTCCTGCATAGATCTTTCGTATTTTCCAGGTGAAGGCTGTATTTCTAAACCACTTGAAGAGCAGATAAATAAAACGCTCGAGAAAAAACACCAGGCAATTTTATTTATGAACCGCCGTGGTTTTACACATTTTTTCCGATGCAATCAGTGTGGCTTTGAACTCAAATGTAAAAACTGTTCCGTGCCACTTACCTATCACAAGGTTGAAAATCGGCTCCGCTGTCACTATTGCGGATGGTCAACATATCCACCTGAAAGCTGTCCTCAATGCGGCTCTTTTGATATTGGAAGTTCCGGTTTTGGAACAGAGTTTATAGAAGCAGAAACCCATGCAAAGTTTCCTAATGCCCGCATAGTACGTCTTGATACAGATGCTCTGAAAAATAAGGATGAACTTATTACAACTCTTGAAGATTTCCGAAACGGAAAATATGATATTATGCTTGGCACACAGATGGTTGCCAAGGGACTTAATTTTCCAAACCTCGAGCTTGTAGGAGTAATTCTTGCAGATGCGGGTCTTCATATGCCGGATTTCCGAGCCGGTGAAAGAACCTTTTCTTTAATTACCCAGGTTGCGGGCCGAGCCGGTCGTTATTTCCCTGATGGAAAAGTTATTGTTCAAACCTATAGTCCGGGAAAAGGTCCTGTACTTTTTGCCTGCCAGAATCGCATAGAAGATTTTTATGGAAGTGAGCTTGCAGAACGCGAAATGCTTGATTTCCCGCCATTCAGCAGATTGCTTCGTCTTGTATTCAGAAGCTTCAACAAAGCCCTGGCTGCTGAAACTGCAAGAGATGCTGTAAGGATTTTAAGCGATGGTGCTCCACGAGGAATGGAAATAATAGGACCTGCAGAATGTCCAATTGAAAAAATCAATTCGAGCTGGAGATATCAGATTCTTTTGAAAGGAAGTTCAATTGTCCCGCTTCAGACTGCCGCGAGAAAACTGCTCTTTGATTACACTCATAATCAGAATGTTTATATTGAATATGATGTGGACCCTGTGAGTTTATTATAGATGCTGAAACAAGTTCAGCATGACACTTTCCCCTGGCAGAATGACTCTGTCACCCTGAACTTGTTTCAGGGTCTAATCATACATGTCGTCTTATTCCATCAAATTTTATTTCATACAAAAATAATCCGTTTGGTGGTGCTGTTACGCCCGCTTTTGTTCTGTCATGAGCTTCAAGGATTTTTTGCATTGAATCTTCTGGTTTACCTTCTTTGTCCAGATTTATTAAGGTCCCGGTAAGTGTTCTTACCATTTTCCATAAAAAGGCATTTGCTTCAATTTCAAACACTAAGAGGTCTTTACCCCATCGGTCCTTCTGCAAAAAAAATCTTGCGCCGTCTATGTAGCGGTTATTTGAAACACTGTCATCTCCGCTTGCCGCAAAAGAAGAACAGTCGAGTTCCCCATGAAGACACTCACAGTATTTATTAAGCCGTTTCAGATTCGGTGTATAATTTTTTACACGCCAGCAGAAACGCAGATTGTCAGCTGTAACATTGCCATTCAAATCTGTAGAAATAAAATAACGATATACACGGCTTGTAGCAGATTTACGCGCACTAAAATCTTCCGGGACTTCACGGGCAGCAACAATTCTAACATCTTCCGGCAAAAAAGCATTTAAGGCACGTACATAATTTTCTGCGGGAATTGAATCAAAAGGAGAATAAAAATTTGCTGCCTGCCCTACTGCATGAACACCACTGTCTGTACGACCTGAACCATAAAGTGTTGTCTTTTGTTTATGAACTTTTTCGAGAGCCTTTTCAACTTCTCCCTGAACAGTTCTGTTTGCTTCACCGCCATCAGCATCATCCTGACGCTGCCAGCCGCAAAAGTCGGTGCCATCATATGAAATTGTAAGAAGAATATTACGCATATTGTTTAGAATTCATCATCATTAACGATTTTTGAAAGATTATCATAAAGATTTCTTGCGTGTTCAAGCAAAGGTCCCGGCTTACTTTTTGAAGACTTACCAAGTCCGAAGATACGGGCAATTGCTGTTTTTGATTCATTCAGTTTTTTCAGGCGCAACTGAATATCATCCTGCTGTCCATATTTATATTCAAGAAGTCCGCACAGATAGATTACTCCATCCCAGCCATAGTTCTTATCAATATCAGGCCCCATATTATTTAAGGTTGAACTTTTTTCAACGCGTTCAGTTTCATTTATAACTGCCTGCTGATAGAAGAACAAAGCCTTGCTGTAAAACATCTTCGAAATCAAATCAAAATTATGACCGGCACAATGCTGATTTATTTCTGCAGTAAGCCATGCAAGTCGAAGAGAGATAATTGCCTTTTTCATTGTAGGCAAAGTATAAGCCCCCATATCATCATAGGTCTGAAGCGCAAGATAATACATTGCAGTTCCATCATACAGAGAACGCTCGTGCTTTAGATTATAATAAGGGAAAATTTCTTCACAGTTCTTGTGGCGTTTTTCAGAGTGCTCATAAAGCTTGTCTGCATCATCCGGATCCATTTTTTCTGTAAAGTCATTCCAGAAAAGAGCTGTATAACAGTTTGGACAAACTCCAATTTCATAAATAAGAGGATAGATTCGGCCGAATTTTGCAGAAGGCTCGTAAATACGGTGAAGCTCTTCTGTAAGTCCACCGGCAATCATACGTCCGTTACCACTGCGCATAACTTCGCGTTCAAAGTCTTTTTTACAAACAGGACATTTTACCTTATCTTTAGACCAGTAAGAAATACCGACTTTTTTTTCAGGACCTTTTTTAGATGTAGCCATATAATCCCCCTTTACCTTTTTTCCAAAACAACAAAAGCAACTGCATATTCTTTTTCATGGCTCAAGCTGACAAATGTATTGCATTCACCAAAGCGTTCTTTCATAATCGAAAGTGCAGCTCCTTCAATATTCAGCAGAGGCTTACCCTCACCGTCTTTTGTTATATAAACTTCTTTCAAATTAAAACCGGTTATGCCAGTTCCCAAAGCTTTTGAAAACGCTTCCTTTGCTGCAAATCTGGCTGCATAATGCTGACACTGAGAAGCTATGCTTCCGGAAAAGCCGCGTTCTTTTTCATTAAAAAAACGCTCCAGCATTGCAGGATCTTTTACCCACTTTTCAAAGCGATGAACTTCTGTTATGTCGGTTCCAATCCCAGCAATCATCAGTTTTCTGCTCCGGCAAAGTCTTCTTCCCCTTCCTCTCCAGGCTTACGAACAACGGTAAACGTAATTTCTTCATCTGATTTTTCAACAAGCTGGAAATTAGCAGGAATAACATAACGCAGAGGAAGCTCGTAAGTTCCCTCTTCCTTTATATCGTAAAGATTAAGCTGAACAGTATGTTTTGAAGGAATATAATTTTCGAGAACAGGCATAGATCCGGAAAGTTTAATTGAAACAAGTGGCAAAGGCTCTGCTAATTCAAAAGATGTATCCAGATATAAAACTTCAATTTTTATAGAATCATATTCTTTTTCAATAATCTTAGGCTTAACGCTTACTTCTGCCTTAAACGGACCTTCATCAAGAACAGTAAGAAGTTTGTTCAACTGCTGGTAAGAAGTCTCTGTAGAAAAATTAGTTTCTGCATTTGAAACATTAAGGCGTGTTGTATAAATCTGATCAGTAGCATTTACTATAGATTCTGGGCCGGTAATTTCAATTGTTGAAGGACTCATAATAATTGAATCAATTTCATATCCGTTAGCTACTTCACCAATTACAGAAGGAACCAGAGGGACGTACTTTATTGCTTTTCTATCAACATCAATTGTAACGGTATCATCCTTTATTTTTACTTCAAAAGGATCATATTCCATAAGGCTTTCTGAAAGTGTAATTTTTACAGGAAGCTTATAAGTTCCCTTCTGAGTAATATTATCAAGACAGATAGAAGCAGAAAGATCTGAAGGCAAAACTGATTTTATAGTTTCTTCACCAGCTCTTATTACTACAGAAACAGATTTTGGTGCATTTCCAATCTGCATTACAATTCCGTTTTCAATGATTTTAAGCGGAACTACAACCGTTTTTGATTCAATCAGAGATGCCTGATGAAAGAAATATAAAAAGATTGCAATTATGAGACAGACAACCTTTGCAGGCCATTTATCGAGGATTTTATCTAGCAAACGTTTTGTGTTCATCTACAGTATCCTCCAGTACCTGTGCTTCAGAAGTAATTTCGAGAAGATTTTCCAGAATCTTTCGAACCTCTTCCAGTGAAAGGTCGTAATTTAATTTTGAATCGTAGGCAAGAGAAAGCGCACCTGTTTCTTCGGAAACAACAAGTACAACCGCATCTGAAACTTCGGAAAGTCCAAGGGCTGCCCGGTGACGCGTACCAAAAGTCTTTTTAATTGTGTAGTTTTCAGAAGTTGGAAGGAAGCAGCCGGCTGCAATCAGCTTACCACCCTGAATAAAGCAGGCACCATCATGAAGCGAGGTGTCTTTTCCAAAAATAGTCATCAAAAGGCTTGAAGAAAGATCTGCATTTAAGCGGGTTCCAGTCTGGATGATATTTTCAAGCTGAGTGTGGCGCATAAAGACAGCAAGCATACCGCGCTTCTGCTGAGAAAGCATTTCTGCTGCGATGAGAACGGCATCTACATAAGTATGTTTAGAACGGGAACCAAAGGCAAACCAGCCGTTCTGACCGATTCGGATAAAGAATTTACGGATTTCGGGCTGAAAGATAAGGGCAAAACCGATTACAAGACCAGGGGCAATAATGTTCAAAAGCCAGAGCATTGTCTGCAGCCTCAGTAAAACGGCAAGTCCGTAGGCAATTACGACGATAAGAAGCGATTTGAGCATCTGAACGCCGTTTGTTTTTGAGATAAAATCGTATGCTTTAAACAGAATGAAAGTCATGACAGCTA
>JAEEGL015074761.1_pt1 | contig 13882 bp, 11 predicted proteins | sample 9134231 | NCBI WGS metagenome assembly JAEEGL01 (sample SAMN16246548, study PRJNA631951) | gut metagenome | biome: gut microbiome; feature: rumen; material: fiber-attached | host: Bos | place: Iran: Karaj | collected 2018-10
CCCGATCCTTTACGAGGGCGGCGAACCGATCTTTATTGATACGGAAGCGGATACCTGGAATATGGATCCGGTGAGCCTTGAAAAAGCGTTTGAAATGTATCCGGACGTGAAGCTGGTCGTACTGGCGCATCTCTACGGCGTGCCGGCAAAGATGGACGAGATCGTCGGCATCTGCCGGAAACACGGCGCGCTGATCGTGGAGGACGCCGCGGAGGCGATGGGCGCGAAATATACCGGATCCGTGGTGTCCGGCATGTGCGGCTGCTTCGGGGACTTTTCCGCGGTCAGCTTTAACGGGAACAAAATCATTACCGGCAGCTCCGGCGGGATGTTTGTGACAAACGACCGGGCGGATGCCGAAAAGGTCCGCAAATGGAGCACACAGTCGCGCGAAGCGGCTCCGTGGTATCAGCATGAGGAGCTCGGATATAATTACCGGATGAGCAACATCATTGCCGGAGTGGCCAGGGGAAATATGCTTCATATCGATGAGCATATCCGGCAGAAGAGAGAGATCTACGAGCGCTACAGGGAAGGGCTCCGGGATCTGCCGGTGACCGTCAATCCCTTCGAAAGCAAAAGCACCCCGAATTACTGGCTCTCCTGCCTGCTGATCGATGAGAAAGCCATGTGCAGCCAGGTCCGGGGGGACAAAGATTATATGTATGAAACCGAACCGGGAAAAAGCTGCCCGCAGGAGATCCTGGATGCTGTTTCCGCTTTCAACGCGGAGGGCCGGCCGATCTGGAAGCCCATGCACATGCAGCCGATCTACCGCATGAGCGGCTTTATCGTCCGGGACGGAAACGGCAGAGCCCGATCCAACGCCTACATAGCCGGAGACGGGGCGGATATCGGAGCGGATATTTTCCGCAGAGGCGCCTGCCTGCCCAGTGACAACAAGATGACGCCCGAGCAGCAGGCGGTCGTGATCGATATTATTCACCGGTGTTTTGAGTGAGGCAATAAGATGAATGTATTGGTAATTGCGCCGCACAGGGACGATGAGATCATCGGGGTCGGCGGAACGCTGCTGAAACGGAAGGCCGCGGGAGACCGGGTAACGGTCTGTGTGGTAACGGCGAGGGAAGGGATGGAGCTTCCTCCCGGTACGCAGAGGATCCATCAGGAAATGAAGGAAGCGCATGCCTTCTGCCGTTTTGATGAGTATATCGGTTTTCCTTTCTGGGCGAATAATCTGGAGAATTTCCCGAGGGGCGAACTGAACAAGGCATTTTACGACGCGATCGTAAAGACGCAGCCGGAAGAGGTTTATCTGCCTTTCTGGGGAGATATGCAGAAGGATCATCAGATCACGACCGAGGCGGCCATGGTGGCGCTGCGGGAAAAGTACGATCATCCCGTAAAAAGGATCTACGCCTATGAGACGCTTTCCGAAACGGGGATCAGTCTCCCGACGGAAAACAACGCCTTCATTCCGAATGTTTTTGAGGATATTACGGATTATCTGGAGGACAAGAAAAAGGCGCTCGGTTTTTATAAATCCCAGGTCCATCCCTTCCCGGACCTTCGCTCGCCGGAGACGGTGGAAGCCCTGGCCCGGGTCAGGGGCGCCACGGTCAACGTGAAAGCGGCGGAAGCGTTTATGCTCATTCGGGAAACGAAATGAGACAACAGAAAGAAAGAACGGCAGACACGATGGTTTACAGAGCAGTCAAACGTTTGTTCGACATTCTGAGTTCAGCACTAGCTATCCTCGTTACCTCCCCCCTCTGGCTGATCATCGCGGCGGGGATCAGGCTGTCCAGCAAAGGGCCGGTATTCTATAGGGCGGACCGGATCGGGAAAAACAATCAGCCTTTTACCCTGTATAAATTCAGGTCCATGCATGTATATCATCCGCGGGAGGATCAAAAGGGCGAACAGCGGGAGGGCGGATATATCGCCAATGAAGACCGCATTTTCCCGTTTGGCCGGGTCCTCCGGAAAAGTAAGCTGGATGAGCTGCCCCAGCTGCTGAATATCCTGGCGGGACAGATGTCGGTCGTGGGTCCGCGCCCGATCACGGAAGCGGGTGTGAAAAAGCATTATCTGGGGAAATATGACAACGTTCTGAGCGTCCGTCCCGGCCTGGCCGGCCTGGACAGCCTTTTCGACTATGCTCACGGAGAACTGGTCGTGAAGGACAACGATGAGTTTGACAGAAAGATCGCGCCGGTGAGGGACTGCCTTGCAAGCATTTACGTGAGCAGGAGAAGCATCGGACTGGACCTGTACTGTATCGGCAGGACCGTGAAGCTCATATTTGAAGTGATGGTGCTGAAAAGGAAGGACTTTGCCTATACTTCCTATGAAAAAGAGGCGGAAGAAAAGGTATTCGGCCTGAAAGAAAGCAAGTAACAGAAAGGCGGAAGCTCGGCATGGATTATTCAAAAATCCGGGTGCTGCTGACTGACGGCGGCGCACGGCAGACCCTGACGATATTACACGGCCTGAAGGAAATCGGGTGTCACGTGACTGTCATTTGCTCTTCCAGAAATGACGTATGCTATGTATCAAAGCTTCCCGATAAAAAAATACTCGACGAGCATGCTGCCGGATCCGACGGCGGATTTGAGACTTTTCTCCTTTCCGTCCTTTCCACCGGGGAGTATGACGTTCTTCTTCCGGTTGCGGAAATGACCACCAATAAAGTTACCAAAGGCGAAAAAGAATACCGGAAATATGTCAGGCTGGCCTGTGCTCCGAGAAAAGCCTACATTCAGGCGTTTGACAAACAAAACACGTTTGAGCGGGCGATGGAGATCGGGATCCCCTGCCCGAAAACACGCAGGGCGGACCAGAGCGTAGAGGATTATCTGAAGGAAGTTGAGTTTCCTGTTATTATCAAGCCAAGGTCAGGCATGGGTTCCATCGGATTCCATAAATTTGAAAAACGCGAAGACTTCTGGCCTTATATCAGAGAGCATCAGATCGATCCGGATCAGTATGTTCTTCAGAAATTTATAGAATATGACAAGTATCTCGGGGCGATCCTCTTTGTGGATCCAAAGGGGAATGTATGCATGGCTTATGCGGATGAAGTGCTTCGCTGGTTCCCGATCGACGCGGGAACAGCGTGCCTTATCCGGTCGATCGATCATCCGGAACTGCTGAACAACGCCGCAAGGCTCCTGAAAGCCATGAACTGGCAGGGTGTGGCCGCGCTGTCCTTTATGATCGACAAATCGGACAATGTTCCCAAGCTGCAGGAGATCAACGGAAGGATCCCGGCCAGCATCAAGCTCAGCTGGCAGTGCGGTTTCAACGTTGCCAAGCTGCTGATCGAAATGGCGTATGATCAGGAGGTGGAACAGTATCCTGCCAACACACGCTTCGGACAGCTGACAAGGCATTTTCAGGCAGACCTCGGGTGGTTTGTCAAATCTCCCAAACGCTTCCGGGCCGAGCCGAGCTGGTTCAGCTGGAAGAACACAAAAGACGTCGTTTACTGGAAGGGCGACATCAAACCCTGGTTTGCCTATACATTCCGGAAACTGCTGGGTTATCGGGAAGGCGTCAAAAAGAGAAGGCACTGATCCGGAAATCGTAAGAAATGAGCAATAAGGACGGGTTTGCAGATGAAAGCGATGGTAGTAGCCGGAGGTATTCCGCAGATCGAGTTGATCCGGCAGCTGAAAGACAGGGGCATCGTGACCGTACTGGTGGACGGAAGCGCTTCCGCGCTGGCTGTTCCGTACGCGGATATTTTTTATCATGTCAATATCTTTGACATTGAAGCCGTGAAAAGCATAGCCGTCAGGGAGGAAGTCGATTTTCTGATCACCGTCTGCGCGGACCAGGTGCTGCTGGTGGTGGCCCAGATCTCGGAAATGCTCGGCTTGCCGTGCTATATTGATTATAAAACAGCGCAGGACGTTTCAGACAAAATCCGGATGAAACGGATTTTTCGGGAAAACGGGATCCCGACCACAGAGTATGTAGAACTTCAATCACTGAACATGGAAAAAATCAGCCGCCTGAGTTATCCGATGGTCGTCAAGCCTGTGGATGCTTACAGCTCCAAAGGTGTGCGAAAGGCCGAGAACGCGGAGGAACTGAGGCGGTATTACGCGGAGGCTGAGCAGATCAGCAGAAGCGGAGGAGTGATCGTAGAAGAATACTTCGAAGGCGAGGAAATCAGCGTAGACGCTTTTGTCCTGGACGGAAAGGCGAAGGTACTGGCTGTTACTAACAGCGATAAGGTTAAGGACAGGGACCGTTTTGTGATCTTCCGCGGGAAATATCCGGCGAAAGCTTCCCCTGCGGTGCTTAAGCAGATCGATGAAATCGCGCAGAAAATAGCGGATGCTTTCGGTCTGGTGAATGCGCCGCTTCTGATCCAGCTTCTGCATAACGGGGATCGGGTATCTGTTCTGGAATTCTGCGCCAGGACGGGCGGCAATATGAAATGGCTGCTGATCAAATATTCCTGCGGGGTGGACGTGATCAAGGCCACGGTGGATATTACACTGGGCAAAAAGCCGGATCTGACCGTCAGAGATACAGGCAATAAAATCGTGGTGAACGATTTCATCTATTGCTATCCGGGTGTGTTTGATCATTTTGAAGGCTTTGAAGAGCTGGTTCAGCAGGGAACAATCAACGAGTTTCACCCCGTCCGTGTCAAAGGGACAGAGATGAGAGGCGTTACAAGCAGCAGCGACCGGATCGCTGGAATGAATATTCTCGCTTCATCCGTTGAGGATTTCAATCAGAAGCAGAGAAGGATCCTTGATTCCGTAAAGGTCATCAGCACAGACGGAACCGATATGCTGAGAAGAGATCTTTTGACGGACCTATAAGAAGAAACGATTCGTGAGAAACGGAATCAAACAAGAGAAACCCAATCAATTACCGAGATGGAGGTCAGCCTGTGCCGGAGGAGAAGAAAAAACAGTCATTGCTGGTTTCTTTCCTGTCTGTGTCATCCTCCAAGTTTATAAAGTACGGCATACAGCTCATTGCCACAATGATGCTGGCCCGCTTCCGTACATTGGAGGAATACGGGACGTTTTCCCAGATCGTTCTGGTGACCAATCTTGCCATATCCATTTTTATGATGGGTTTGCCGAACAGTCTGAATTTTTTTCTGGCCAGAGCGGAGACGGATGAGGAAAAAAACCGTTTTGTTTCGCTGTATTATACAGTCAACACGGTACTGAGCTTTATTGTCGGCCTGCTGATGGTGATCTGCACGCCGCTGATGGAAAAGTATTTTCACAATAAACTGCTGAGTTCTTTTCTGTATTTCATCGCCATGTATCCCTGGACAAAAATTATTCTCAGCAGTGTCGAAAATCTGTCCGTTGTATATAACAGGACAAAGTTTCTGGCTGCTTTCCGGCTGACAAGCAGTCTGGTGAACATCCTGATCATTCTGCTTGTCCAGTGGATGAACTGGACCTTCCGGGAATATGTAGCGCTTCTGCTGGCAACAGAAATTATCTATACCATGGTTACCTATTGGTTTGCCGGATCGAACGCCGGGAAGCTCCATCCGTATTTCAATAAAAACCTGATGAAAAAGATCCTGATCTTTTCCATCCCTCTGGGTTTGTCTACGGCCTGCGGTACCCTGAGACATGAGATGGACAAGTTTTATATCGGGCTTGTGATGGATACGGAAAGGCTGGCCATTTATACGAACGCGGCAAAGGAAATGCCTGTCAAAATGATAGCGGCTTCCATTACGGCGGTTTTGCTTCCGAAAATGGCGAAGCTCCAGAAAGAGAATAAGGTGAAGGAAGCGGTGAAGCTGTGGCATGACGTGACCGTTTTTTCTCTGATCCTCAATACATTTTTCGCGATCGGGCTGTTTGTTTTTTCCAAGGAAGCCATTCTGGTCCTCTATTCCAAGAAGTATCTTCCCGGGGCGGAGGTCTTCGGTATTTATTCCCTGACCTATATTATCCGCAGCACTTATTTCGGAATGGTGCTGAATACCGGGGGCAATACGAAGCTGATTCTGCAAAGCTCCATCATCAGCCTGGTCGTGAACGCGGTCATGAATGTGGTATGCTATCACCTGTTCGGCTTCGTCGGGCCGGCGCTTGCCACCGTTATTTCAACATTCGCGGCAGCGTTCTATCTTCTGTATCATACGTCAAAACATACCGGTATACCGTACGGAAAGATTTTTCCCTGGAAGGACAGCGGAATCATTATAGCGGTCAATACGGTGATCGGCATCGGTTTTTACTTCCTCAAGAGCATGATCCCCTTCAGCAGTTCAGCCATGGAGATCGTATTTGCGCTGGCCTCTGCCGTTGTATGGGCGGGTCTTGATTTTGTGATCTTCCGGAAAAAACTGACGGAAAAATGGAAAATCATGAAAAAACACTGAGAATTCCGAAAGGCAGGGCTGCCTGTCCGGGTATTTATAAAACGGAGTGAGAAAGATGAAGGACTATACACACAGAAAGGCATGCTATCTCTGTACAACGCCGCTGCAGATCCTGGGGGCGATGGCGTTTGAGCTGCAGGACAGGCAGGGCGCCGACCTCTTTCTGTTTGACGATCTGAAAAGCTACCGTGAAATCGGGGAAAAACTGCGTGATACCGGCATTTTCGAAAATGTATACTGTGTTCGTCTCAGATCGTCGCTGATCAGCGGAAAGAAAAGACTGACAAGAATGTTTTTTTTCCTGCGTATGATGACTTCGTCTTTCAGCCTGAATTCTGTTCTGGACAAAGGGATCTGCTATGACCGGCTGTACACTTCCAGCTCAGCGATGTCCAAGATGATCATCCTCAACGCGCTTTCCAAAAGAAACGCCGGAATGGAGATCATCATGTATGACGACGGCATCGGGAGCTATTCCAAAGCAGCCAGAGTCAAGACAGGATCAGCGCTTTTCCGGAAAGCGAAAAAGCTGCTGAACTGGACAGAAGCCCTGGAGCATTCGTCTGAAGTGTATTTATACTGTCCGGAGCTCGCGGAACCTGAAGCAGGGAAGACGATCCGCCGGATGCCCGCGATAATGACCAGTGAAGAGAACCGGGAGATTGTCAGGAATGTATTCTGTGAGCAGCAGAAGAATGTGTCGATCGACGAAAAGGTCATCATATTTGATACCTTCCGGAAAACAGCGGACAACCGCCCGGACAAAGCAGAACTGGATTCTCTTTATGAAAAGGCGAAGGAGGTTTGCGGAGAGAAAAACATCATTCTGAAAGCGCATCCGAGATCTTCCGTGGAAAGCCGCGCAGCCATAAAGCAGTATACCGAAAAGCAGATCCCTATGGAAATCGTTTATATGGGGACGGACCATCTGGAGGATAAGATCCTGGTGGCGCTGAATTCCACAGCGGTCTTCACGCCGAAAATGTTTTTTGATAAGGAGCCGAGGATCATCCTGCTGTACCGGCTCGTGCACGCCGATGCGGCTGTGAGAAAGAAAAGGGATGAACTGTACGGCAAACTGACAGGCATGTATGAGCATCAGGAACGGATCAGCATTCCGGAAACAGAAGAGGAATACAGAAGAGTGCTGGCTGAATGGTCTGCAACATAAAAAAGCAGGGAAAGTGGAAGGTGGTTGCTTGCAGTATCTGCTGAACGGGGGAAAGAAAAAAACAGATCGGATCGAATGGATCATATCCTTTCTGTTTGTTCTCAGCCCGATCCTACAACATCATAAAGGCCTGTATATCAACGGCGGGTGGACGGCGCTGCTGCTGGGGCTTCCGCTGGTTCTGATACAGATCGTGCGGCACGGGATCAGAATAAATGAAAAAGCGCTGATCGCATTCGGACTGATGGCGCTGTATCAGGGGTATATTATTCTGGACCACGGCTTTTCAACGGGGAGCCTGATCCGGACATTCATCCTGATGGTCTATTTCTTCCGCTTTTCGGAAGAAGGCTATGAGTTCCGCTGTCTGGTATCGGCGGCAGCATTTGTGTCGCTGGCAGCATGCGCCGGACTGATCGCTCAGTATTTCAGCTATTATATCCTGTCCCGCAAGCTGCAGTTTCTGAGTGTCCGGACTTTTCTGGATGAGAACAACAGATGGGCAGAACGGGTCAGTTCACTGACAAAGACAGGTTCCTTTTACAGACCGTCCGCATTTTTTATGGAACCCTCCCATATGTTCATCTATTCCTTTCCTTCCGCGCTGTATTTTCTTTTCGCCCCGGATCTGAAGAAAAAAGCCCGGCTGATCGGAATGATTATTGTGGGCGGTATTCTGCTGTCGACTTCCGGCATGGGCATCGTGTTTTCGGTTGGCAGCATGGTCGCGTACTATACCATGTATAAAAATCCCCAGTACAGGAAGGGCAGCCTGCTGAATTTCCTGATGCCCAAAACGATGGTGATCCTGGTGCTGGCGCTGATCATCCTGGCTTATCTGTATAACCATGTGGATCTTGTCCGGAGAGCCGTGATCAGGATCCTGTTTGAGGATGAGAAGGGATATAACGCGCTGAGAGGCCGCACAACAGCCGGCAAAGGAATGCTGAGCACCATGAGCGGTACGCAGTACCTGATCGGGGTGACGGACGCGATGGGCGAGGACGGAACCAACATGTCCGGTTTTCAGGTGACCTTCTATAAATACGGGCTGATCGGGATCCTTTTATCTTATGTATACTACTTGTACGGCCTGGCCAGGACGAGAAACTGTTTTCAGTATCTCTGCCTGATCCTGCTGGTTATATCCTTCGTTTGCGCGCATACACACGGTACATTCTATATGCTGTTCTATTACGCGTTTATTTCGGAGGGATACAAGAAGAAGAAAGAACGGCTGCAAATCAGCAGGATTCTTGAAGTGGCTACCGGATAAGTAGTATGATATCAGAGTATCGGACGAATGATTATTGGAAGATATCCGACGGAAAAACGGATACGGAAAGTGAGGAAAAAAGATGTTTACGGGAAAGTCGATTCTGGTTACAGGCGGAACGGGCTCCTTCGGCCATGCGTTTATTGAGAGGATGCTGACAGAGTATTCTCCGAAAAGGGTGATCGTCTATTCGCGTGATGAATTCAAACAGTTCCTGATGCAGAACGAAATCAAGGCGAAATTTGGAGACAGGGCAAAGCCGATGCGTTATTTTATCGGGGATGTCCGGGACGGGGACAGGCTGCGCAGAGCCTGCGAAGGAGTGGACTACATCGTTCATGCCGCGGCGCTCAAACAGGTGCCGGCCTGCGAGTATAATCCGCTGGAAGCCATCAAAACCAATATAGACGGTGCCACGAATGTGATCAATGCAGCGCTGGACTGCGGAGTTACCCGCGTGGTTGCGCTTTCCACGGATAAGGCTGTCAATCCGATCAACCTGTACGGAGGAACCAAACTGGTTTCGGACAAGCTGTTTATTGCCGCCAATTCGTATGCCGGATCCCGGAACGTACGCTTTTCTGTTGTCCGGTACGGAAATGTAGCCGGCAGCAGGGGATCGGTTATTCCTTTCTTCCAGAACCTGATCGACCAGGGAGCCAAGAGCCTGCCCATCACCGATACCCGGATGACCCGTTTCTGGATCAGCCTGGATCAGGGCGTTGATCTTGTCATCAAGGCAATGCAGGAAGCAAGAGGCGGAGAAACCTTCATTTCCAAAATTCCTTCTTTCAAAATCACGGATCTGGCGGAGGCGATGCTCCCGGGATGTGGAATCGACGAGATCGGCATCCGCGAGGGAGAGAAGCTCCATGAGATCATGATCACCTCGGATGATTCCATGACGACCTATGAGTATGAAAAACATTTTATCATTTATCCGCACTTCACCTGGTGGGGAAAGGAGAAGGTCATTCCGGGCGGAGAGCTGGTAGAGCAGGGCTTTGAGTACAGTTCCGGAAAGAACAGGCAGTGGATGGACGTGGAAGAACTGCGCGAAAAGCTTTCAAAGATGGAGATCCATTAATAAACTGGAACAGGAAACAAGAGGAAAAGAGTATGAAGATGAATATTCCGTACGGAAGACAGTGGATCGAAGACGATGATATCGCGGCGGTCGTGGAAACGCTGAAATCAGATTATCTGACAACGGGCCCGAAGGTAGCTGAATTTGAAAAAGCTTTGGCGGAATACACAGGCGCGAAATACGCCGTTGCTGTTTCGAACGGTACGGCTGCACTGCATATTGCCTGTCTTGCGGCGGGTATTCAGGAGGGAGACGAAGTCATCACGACCCCGCTGACCTTCGCAGCCTCTTCCAACTGCGTGCTATACTGCGGAGGGAAAACCGTTTTTGCGGACGTGGATCCGCGGACCTACAATATAGATCCGGAGGACGTCAGAAGAAAGATAACGGACAGGACGAAAGCCATCATCCCGGTGCATCTGTCCGGACAGCCCTGCGATATGGACGCGATCCATAAGATCGCGGAAGAATATCACCTGATCGTGATCGAAGATGCTGCTCACGCCATCGGCGCGGAATACAGGGGGCAGAAAATCGGCAGCCTTTCGGACATGACGGAATTCAGTTTTCATCCGGTCAAGCATGTGACAACGGGTGAAGGCGGCGCCGTGACGACAAACAGCGAAGAACTGTATCAGAAGCTGCTGTTATTCCGCACGCACGGAATTACCCGGAATCCGGACCTGATGACCCGGTGCGAGGGCGGCTGGTATTATCAGCAGCTGGATCTCGGATACAATTACCGCATTACGGATATTCAGTGCGCGCTCGGGATCAGCCAGCTGAAAAAACTGGACCGGTCCCTGGCCCGCCGCCGGGAAATAGCCAGGCGCTACGATGAAGCCTTCAGGGATGTGCCCGGGTTGATCATTCCGTATCAGGCGCCGGAAGCGCTGAACAGCTATCATCTGTATATTCTGCAGTTTACGGATGTTGACCGGAAGGCTGCCTATGATATGCTGCAGGAAGCAGGAATCCACGTCAACGTTCACTATATTCCGACTTATACTTTCCCTTACTACAGAACGCACGGCTACGCGGATACCTGCTGCCCGAACGCGGAAAAGATCTACGGGAATATCCTGAGCATTCCGATGTACTACGGGATCACGGATGAAGAGATCGAATATGTGATCGAGAACGTCAAAAAAGCCGCGGCCGGCGGAAAATGAAAACGGAAAGAAGCTGAAAGAATGAGCGTGCTTGCAATCATTCCCGCACGCGGAGGGAGTAAAAGGATCCCGCGAAAGAATATCAAGGAATTCTGCGGGAAACCGATCATCTGCTATTCCATTGAAGCGGCATTGCAATCCGGTGTGTTCGATGAGGTCATGGTTTCGACAGATGACCCGGAAATTGCGGAGACAGCCCTTGCAGCAGGAGCATCCGTACCGTTTCTGAGAAGTACGGACGGAGCAAACGACCGCGCGACGATCAGTGATGTGATCCGTGAAGTACTGGCCGGGTACAGGGAACGTGGAATATCCTTTGATTATTATGCCATTATTTATGCCACAGCGCCTATGATCAGGCCGGAGTATCTTCGGCAGGGCTATGAGCTGCTGAAAAACAGCGGGGAAGGATTTATGCTTCCGGTTGTCAGATATTCCTATCCGCCGCAGCGCAGTTACAGGATCAACGGGACCGTGCTTGAATGGAATGATCCGGAAGCCTATTCCGTAAGGACCCAGGATCTGGAGCCGTGGTATCATGACTGCGGGATGTTTTCCTTTGCGAAGGTGGAAGCATTCTATCATACGGAGCCAAAGGAAAGAAAAAAGGTTCCGCTGATCCTGGACGAAAGCGTCGTTCAGGATATTGACAACGAGGAAGACTGGAAAATGGCGGAAATCAAATACCGCCTGATGAACGGTACCGGGAACCGGCCATAAACCGGAGAGGAAAGAGAAAAATGAAAGAAATTGCCGGAAAAAAGATCCTGATTCTCGGAGGAAGCGCGGACGGAGTCGAAACGGTCAGGAATGCCAATGACATGGGCCTGAAAACGATCGTGGTCGATCCCGTTCCCGATTCACCGGCCAAAAAGATCGCATGGAAGTCCTATGATACAGACGCGCTGGACCTGGAAGCGCTTGTCGGGATCGGGAAAGCTGAAAAGGTGGATGGGGTCTTTGTCGGACTTTCCGAGAGGCTTCTCGAAACCTACTGCAGGCTGTGCGAACGCCTTTCTTTGCCGTGCTACTGCACGATGGAGCAGATCCGGGTTTTCTGCAATAAAATCGCGTTCAAAAACAAATGCAGGGAATACGGAATTCCGGTGGTCAACGATTATTCTCCGGAAGATGATCTTCCTTATCCTGTGCTGGTCAAGCCGGCAGACAGCAGCGGTTCCAAAGGCATATCGGTATGCCATGACCGGGAGGAACTCCTGAAGGCGATCGATCGGGCCAAAGGCTATTCTCATACGCAGTCATATCTGATCGAGGACTATCTTCAGGGAGATCAGCTGACGGCAAACTATACCGTAATTGACGGAGAGCCGTATCTGTCGCTGATCAATGACAGATACGTGGTGGAGCCTTATGAAGGACTCGGATCATTCGGGATAGCGGTGGCCTTTCCGAGCAAAAACGCGGAGCTGTATATGCGGACGATCCATGCCAACATGTGCCGTATGCTGAAGGATCTCGGTTTTCAGAACGCGCCGATCAATCTGCAGGCGTTCGTGGACGGAGATGTGATCCGGTTTTACGATCCTGCTCTCCGGATCGGGGGCGGACGCGCCTATCTGATCACGGAAAATATTACCGGATTCAGCATTCAGAAAGCCTTGCTTCATTTTGCCGTTACAGGAAGCATGCTGTACGCCGGAGAAAAGATCCATCTGCATGAAGATGACTGGAAGATCAGAGGAAAGTATTCCCTGCAGCCGAATCTGATCGTCAGAACGGGGACGGTCGGAACGGTGGAGGGGATGGATCAGATCCGCAGCATACCGGGCCTGATCGCGGCGTTTCAGATGAGAGTACCCGGAGAAAAGATCACGCTGGCCGGCACTTCCCAGCAGACCGCTGTCCGGCTGTATTTTGTGGCGGACACCATGGAGGAGCTTCTGGAAGCTTATCGGAAGGTGACGGAAACGGTCCGAATAAAGGACGACAACGGCGAGGATATGATGCTGCCTCCGTTTGATTTCCGCTTATACAGCAAAGAATACATAAGGGAGGAAAAGGCATGAAATTCCTGGACTGTATGAAACAGGGGAAGACATATATCATTGCGGAGCTGTCCGCCAATCACGGCGGAAGCTATGACCGCGCGATTGACATCATACGCGCGGCAAAGGAAGTCGGAGCGGACTGCCTGAAGATCCAGACCTTTACGCCTGATACCCTGACACTGGACTGTGACAATCAGTTTTTTCCGCCGGCAAGCACAGGCCTGTGGAAAGGGATGCGTTCCTATGAGCTGTACCAGAAAGCGTTTACGCCCTGGGAATGGCAGGCTGACCTGAAAAAAGAATGCGACAGGCTGGGGCTGGATTTTCTTTCTTCCGTTTTTGATCCTACTTCCGTCGATTTTCTGGAAGGGCTGGATGTGGAGTTTTATAAAATCGCTTCACCGGAGCTGCTGGATATCCCGCTGCTCGAGTACACCGCCTCCAAGGGAAAGCCGATGATCATGTCCTGCGGAATCGGGACACAGCAGGAAATATGGGACGCGGTGAATGCATGCCGGAAGCAGGGAAACGATCAGATCTATCTTCTGAAATGTACGTCCGAATATCCCACGCGATTCGAACAGATGAATATGTCCCTGATCCCGGCCATGAAAGAGGAATACGGGTGCCCCGTCGGGCTGTCGGATCATTCCATGGGCCACCTGGCGGCAGTCGTAGCCGTTTCCCTCGGAGCCTGTATCGTCGAAAAGCATTTCTGTATTACCCGGGAAGTGGAAACACCGGACTCGACCTTCTCCATGAATTATGAGGAATTTAAGGAGATGGTCGACAGGATCCGGGACGTTGAGAAGATCCTCGGC
>JAEEGL016659227.1_pt1 | contig 13882 bp, 13 predicted proteins | sample 9134231 | NCBI WGS metagenome assembly JAEEGL01 (sample SAMN16246548, study PRJNA631951) | gut metagenome | biome: gut microbiome; feature: rumen; material: fiber-attached | host: Bos | place: Iran: Karaj | collected 2018-10
CTCACCACGCCGAGCAAAAAATAAACCGGCACGTCGCTCGCCTCCAATGAGCCGCCCGCCCGGAAAAAATACAACGGATTGGCGCCCATCAACATATACGACACCAATACGCCAGTCACCGACGATACCAAAAGCGGCGCAAGGCTCGCCATCGTCAAGTCCAACATAAAGACCTCCAGCACGAACACCGTGCCTGTTATCGGCGCCTTGAACATCGCCGACAACGCCGCAGCCGTGGCGCATCCGAGGATAAGGAGTTTTTGCTTGTAATTGAGATGCAGGAGACGACCAATGTTACTGCCGATGGCTGCGCCAGTGACCACCGTAGGGCCCTCCAATCCCGCAGAGCCACCACAGCCCACGGTAATTGCACTCGAAATCACCGACGAAAACATATTGTGGCTCTTGATCACCGCGCCTTCCTTGGAGATGGAATACAATACACGCGGTATGCCGCCGCTCACATTGTGCCGCAGGACATAATTGACGAAAAAAACAGTAATCAAAATGCCGACTATCGGATACACAAAGGACAGCCACTCCATCTGTGTGGTGAAGCTCAACGCCTCCAGGACGCCGCTGATGCTGTGCGTAAGGGTACGCAGCACCCACGCAACCACCGACGCTATCAGACCCGCCAAAATGCTCAGTATAATCATATACTGCGACGTGCTGATATGCTGGATGCGCCATTCGTTGAACCTGCTCAACGTCCTGAACAGCTTGTATTTCCTCTGTTTCTTTATATCCATTTACAAAAAATTACAAGCCGCAATTTATGAAACTTTTGGCAAACAGAATATTAAGGAATATTTAAGTTTTACGAAATATGCGTAATAAAAATTTGCAATGATTGCACACCTATATACACGTAGAGACGCAAAAAAATTTGCGTCTCTACAATGTGTATGGTTCAACAGAACTGTCGGTTTACTTGTCCAACGGGTAATTCTTCATCATGTCAACTACCTCGCCGTGAACCTTGGCGATGACATCCTCGTTGTTGATGTTCTTGATGACGGTGTCGATGAAGTCAACCACGCGGAGGATTTCGTTCTCCTTGAGGCCACGGGTGGTGATTGCGGGAGTACCGAGACGGATACCAGAAGTCTGGAATGCCGAGCGGCTGTCGAAGGGCACCATATTTTTGTTGGCGGTGATGCCAGCCTTCTCCAATGCAAACTGTACTTCCTTGCCAGTGATGTCCGGGAAATTCTGACGGAGGTCAACGAGCATAGAGTGGTTGTCGGTGCCGCCGGAGAGAATCTTGTAGCCACGGTTCATAAGTTCGCCAGCCATTACGCGGGCGTTCTTCTGTACCTGCTTCTGATATTCCTTGAATTCGGGAGTCAACGCCTCGCCAAATGCCACAGCCTTGGCAGCAATTACGTGCTCCAAAGGACCGCCCTGGATGCCCGGGAACACTGCGGAATCGAGGAGTTGCGACATTGTCTTGGTGACGCCCTTGGGAGTCTTGAGACCCCACGGATTCTCGAAGTCCTTGCCCAAGAGGATGATGCCGCCACGAGGTCCGCGAAGGGTCTTGTGGGTGGTGGATGTTACGATGTGAACGTATTTGAGCGGGTTTTTGAGGAGACCTGCGGCGATAAGGCCTGCGGGGTGAGCCATGTCGATCATCACGAGAGCGCCCACCTTGTCAGCGATGGCGCGCATGCGCTCGTAATCCCAGTCGCGGGAGTAAGCCGAAGCACCACCGATGATGAGTTTGGGTTTGGTCTCCAATGCCACGCGCTCCATCTGGTCGTAGTCAACGAGGCCAGTCTTTTCGTTGACATTGTAGGAAACGTGGTTGTAGAGCTTGCCTGACGAATTGACGGGCGAGCCGTGCGAAAGGTGTCCGCCGTGGTCGAGGTCGAGGCCCATGAAAGTGTCGCCGGGCTGCAATACTGTAGAAAGCACAGCCATGTTGGCCTGAGCGCCCGAGTGGGGCTGCACGTTGACCCATTCGGCGTCGTAGAGTTTTTTGAGACGCTCGATAGCGATGGTCTCCACTTGGTCCACGATGCCGCATCCGCCGTAGAAACGCTTGCCGGGCAAGCCCTCGGCGTACTTGTTGGTGAGGATGGAGCCCATGGCACGCATCACATTCGCGCTCACGAAGTTTTCGGAGGCAATGAGTTCGATGCCGTTCTTCTGACGGTCATATTCCCTGTCGATGAGGTCGAAAATTTCCTGATCTTTTTCCATTGAGTTTTCAGATTATTATATTTTTAATTATGCCACAAAATTAAGCAATTAAAGCCAATAAAAAGAATTTTTTTGCAAAAAAGGCTCAAAATTACGTGTAAACGCTTTGCAATTGCCGCCGATTTGATTATTTTTGCCAATAATTATAACAAGCAAACAATGGACAACAAACAATACAACACCCTTTTCTCATTCATTTGGAACATTGCAAACGACGTGCTTGTCCACGCTTTTGAGAAGGGCGACTACAAAAAGATTATTCTACCTTTTATGGTGCTGAGGCGCATCGATGTGCTGTTGGAGCCTACCAAGGACGCAGTAAAAGCAAAAAAGGATTTTTGCGACGCCAACAAAATCACCGACTACGCGCCTTTTCTTACTCAGGTGACGGGCTATCCGTTTTACAACACATCGGCGTTCACGATGAAGACTCTAAAAAACGAAATCGACCCGCAACGCCTGAAAATGAACGTGATAGAGTATTTCAACGGGTTTTCTGCCGATGTACAGGACATCATCGACAAGTGCAAACTCCGTCAGCAGGTGGACAACCTTACCGAGACGGGGCGACTTGGGTCGCTTCTCGAAAAATTCACCGACGACAATATCAACCTCTCCGCCATCGACAACCACACTATGGGAACGATGTTTGAGGAACTCCTCCGCAAGTTCAACGAGGAAAACAACGTAACAGAGGCGGGTGAGCATTTTACCCCGAGAGATTATGTGCGCCTACTCGGACAACTTGCCGTAGTGCCTGTAAAAGATAAGATTACCGACAATACATACACCATCTACGACGGAGCGTGCGGCACGGGCGGCATCCTCACCATCGCTCAGGAAGAGATTGAAAAAGTGGCTCGCGAGGCGGGCAAACGTGTTAGGACAAGCATTTTCGGACAGGAACTCCAACCCGACACCTACGCCACCTGCAAGGCTGACCTTATGATAAGCGGCAACATACAAAAATTCAGTTACCGCCTCGATTCGGGCGAACATCAGTACATCGCCTTCGGTTCGTCCATCAGTCAGGACGGACACGCGGGCGAAACGTTCGATTTCTGCATCTCCAATCCTCCTTTTGGAACGCCGTGGAAGGAGGATATGAAAAATTGGAACATCGACGATAAAAAGGAGGTTACCGACCCACGTTTCAAAATAGGCAACGAATCTTTCATCCCCGACATTGGCGACTGTCAGATGCTATTTCTTGCCAACAACCTCAGCCGTATGAAAGACTCTCCACTCGGTACGCGCATTGTGGAGGTACACAACGGCTCGTCGCTCTTTACGGGCGGAGCAGGCGGCGGAGAGAGCAACCTCCGCAAGTACATCATCGAAAACGACCTTTTGGAGGCTATCGTGGCAATGCCCGAAAACGACTTTTACAACACAGGCATAAGCACTTACATTTGGATTGTTACCAACCGTAAAGAGCCGCGCCGACGTGGCAAGGTGCAGTTGATAGACGCAAGCAACATCTGCACCCCGCTGCGCAAAAACCTCGGCGAAAAAAACTGCGAGACTGCCGAAGCCGACCGTCAAAAAATTCTGAAAATACTCACCGACTTTGAGGAGACTCCCGAAAGCAAGATTTTCCCAAACGAGGAGTTCGGATATTGGCAAGTGCCTGTGCTGCGTCCCAAGCGCGACGCCGATGGCAACATCATATATAAAATAAGGTGTACCCGTGATGGCGTGCATCAAAAAAGAGTGCGAACAGATTCCGTTGCTTTACGAAGGCGGCATCGAGGCTTTCTATAACAATGAGGTGAAGCCTTACGACCAAGAGGCTGTATTTGGCGAACCCGTTGTGGGTTACGAACTATCATTCACCAAATATTTCTACAAGCCCGTGCAACTCCGCACACTCGACGAAATTATGAACGATATGCACATCCTCGAAACCGAAACCAAGGGTCTGTGGGAGGATATTTTACGATGAATTTTAACACTTGATTATGCAAAAATACGATTCATATAAAAACTCAGGCATCCAATGGCTCGGCGAAATACCAAGTCATTGGGAGTGTATGCAGAATAGATTCATTTTTCAGGAAAACGTCCGAACACCTGATAATGACGATATTCCATTGACGCTTTCACAAGTAGATGGTTTGATTCCTACTGATATAATGAAAGAAAAATCACTCAAAACATCCACCTATGATAATTGGAAAAAAGTTTTGGTCGATGATATTGTATTAAATAGGTTCAAAGCCCATTTAGGTGTTTTATTTGCATCAAAATACGAGGGAATGGTTTCGTTCCACTATGGAGTATTTGAGAAGAAAAGACCAATTGTCCCCAAATATTATGAATATTTGTTCCATTCAAACCAATTCAAATTGATTTTGGGATTTGCTTCAAAGGGAATGACTATTGGTTTACAAAATTTAGGCAATGCAGACTTCTATAATCTGAAATCTTTGTATCCCCCTCTCGCCGAGCAGCACTCTATCGTCGCCTATCTTGATTCAAAATGTGCTTTGATAGACAAGATGTTGGCTAACAAACAGCGTCAGATTGAGTTGCTCTCCGAAACCAAACAACGTACTATTGCCGACGCAGTTACAAGAGGTATTGATAAAAACGTCAAACTCAAAAAGACTAATAATATTTGTTTACCGAATGTGCCAACTCATTGGGAAGTTCAGCGTTATGGCAGTTTGTTCAAATTGAAACCTGTAAAGCCGCATCATAACGAGGAACTTTTGTCTGTATTTTTAAATTTAGGTGTTATAAAAGCCTCTGAATCAGACAAACGTACACACGCGGCATCCGAAGATTTGTCAAAATATCAACTAGTTGAAGAAACCGACTTTGTAATGAACAATCAACAGGCTTGGCGTGGGTCAGTTGGAGTTTCTAAATTGGTTGGCATTATTAGTCCTGCATATCATATTTTTATTATGCCAAAATGTTTTGACCCTGATTATGCCAATTATCTATTAAGATCTAAATGTATTGTCGGGCAATTCGAGATGAGTTCAAAAGGTGTTGGTAGCATCCAAAGAACTTTGAATTTCAATTGGTTAAATAACAAAATTGTACCTGTTCCGCCTCTTGCCGAGCAACGCGCCATTGTTGCCTACATCAACGACCGAGTAACAAAGATAGACGCCCTTGCGTCCAAGTTGCAGCAGGAAATCGACAACATCAAGGAATACAAGCAGCGGCTTATCTCCGACGTGGTGACAGGAAGCATCAAGGTGTGAATGAAAATTCAACATTGCATAATAAAAAAAATGTTAAAACACTTGCATTTTTGCGACAAAAGAGATAAATTTGCATAGTGATTGCAAAAATTTAGTTTTGTAACGTAAATTTATCAGATTTAAGCAAGATGATATTAGATTTTACCATTTCAAATTTTAGATCTATCCGTGAGCCTCAGACCATATCGTTTGAGGCTTCAAAAGATACGCATCTCGAAGATTATTATGTAATCAAAAAAGGCAATTACAGAATCTTGAAGATGGCTGTTATTCTTGGTGCCAATGCATCAGGAAAGAGCAACATCATCAGGGCGTTCAATTTGTTCCCCAAGTTGATTCTTATCCCTTGCGAAAACAAGACCTCCAAAATCGAATACAACAAATTTGCCTTGGACAAAGATTGTGCATCAAAAGACTCTGTGATGATAATCAATTTTGTTTGCGGAGAACAGAAATATCGCTACGAGGTGCATTTCAACAACGAAATGGTTACATCTGAATCACTTTCGCGTCATCCTTTTGGCGATTTGAGGCCTCATAAAGTTTTTGATAGAAACACCGACGTTACAACAGGAGTTTCGTCCATCAAATGGGGCGACAAATTCAAATCGAATTCCTACACCCGCGACCTTACTGTCAATTTGCTGCACAACAGGACGGTTTTTGGCTCATTTCAGAAAAGCAATATTGAAATTCCTTGGATGAAGGAGATTGTGGATTGGGTAACCAAGTGTTTTATGGACGCTCAGTTGCCCGACCTTATGTTTTTTGGTCAGTCTATTTCCGAAGTCATTCTCTATCAGTTTACTTCGCGGATGCTCGACCTCAATATCATTGACAAAAAACAGATGGCTTTGCAATTGCAGAAGTCTGATATAGGAATATCTGATTTCAGCGTGGAAAAGATAGTTCAGCCTATGCCCCAAAACTTGATTGATTACTATATGTCGGTGGACAATTTACCGACAGAATTCAAAAATAAAATTAGCAGTACCTCAACCATTGAGCAAAACAAAGTGCGTTTTGTTCATAAGGGAAAAGATTGCGATGTGCCATTTGATTTTGAGCAGGAATCAGGTGGCACGCAGAGGTATTATGAACTTTCGGGCTTGCTATTGTGGTTAATCAAAGAACAGCATTTCCTTGCAATCGACGAACTTGAATGTAGATTGCATCCCGATTTGTACACGCATTTTATTTCTACATTTTTAACCAATGCCAAGGAGTCGCAAATGGTGTTCACCACCCATATGCGCGAATTTTTGTCCGACAAAGATATGTTTCGCGACGACACTGTGTGGTTTGCCGAAAAGTCTGACGATGGAGCCACAGATTTGTATTCGTTGGCTGATTTTGGCAGCGATGTTTTGCGCGATTCCACCAACAGGTACAATGTTTACCGAGCAGGCAGGCTTGGCGCTATTCCTCGTTTAGAAGATTTGTTTTTTGCTAATTAAAAAACTAAGACTATGGGGAGGGAAATCAAAAAACGATCGGCAAAGGAGGCTATCGCAATTATTGTAGATGGTCAAACCGAAAAGTGGTATTTGGCCAAAGTAAAAGATAATTATCCTTGTACCGCACTCAAAACCGTGAAGGTAAAACCCGAATTGCCCGAATACAAAAGGATTCAGGATTTGTTTGATTTAGCCAAAAACAAACTCGACGAGGAATATACATTTGTGATATTGATAGTAGATTTGGACGAGCCACGCAACGATTCGTCCGAACTTGCAAAATTCAATGATTTGTACGGCAAATATCTGTTGGCAAAAAAAGACAAACTGTCAGGCAAGCAGAAAGATAAATACGCTTGGATGAAGAACATCCTTGTGATAGTCAATAATCCGTGTTTTGAATATTGGCATTTGTTGCACTTTGGCAAAACGAATAAATCTTATAAAAACTACAAATCACTTTTGCCTGATTTGAAAAAGAAACCCAACTTTGCCAATTATGATAAAACAGACTCCTTCTACAACAATACGCCTAACATTTTTGAACGTCTTGGCGGCATTGACGGATTGATTAAGGCACGGGATAACGCTGTGGAGTTCGATCTTAAAACACTCGAAAGCGAAGGTTGTTCAGAGATGAACGCTATGTTTGAGTATTTTGATCAATTGAAATAATTTATTAGAATTCACCAACTAATATCAAAGACTATGGACACATCAGAAACCGCCCTCGAAACCATCATCGTGGATTGGCTTGTAACTCACAACGGCTACGAGCAGCAACAGCCACACGCCTTCAACAAGGATTTTGCGCTTGTGGACTGTTGGGTGGAGCGTTTCATCACCGAAACTCAGAAAGAGAAAGTGGAGCAGTCGATGTGTTTCAAGTCGCCGAGCGAGAGGCTCAAATTCTTTACACGTCTGTCGCAGGAAATCACCAAGCGCGGCGTCACCGACGTATTGCGCAAGGGCTACAAATTCAACGGCTCCACATTCGACCTCTACTATCCGCTGCCCTCGGCTCTCAATCCAAGCGCAAAAATAGCATACAACCACAATATCTTCGGTGTAATCCGCCAAGTGATGTACTCCAAGGCCAACAACAACGAGATTGATTTTGTGGTGTTCATCAACGGTCTGCCCCTTGCCACTTTCGAACTCAAAAACCGCTTTACCAATCAGACCTACGAACACGCCATAGCACAGTACTGCACCGACCGTGACCCAAAGGAACTGATTTTTCAGAAAAAACGATGTGCCGTGCATTTTGCCGTGGACGACACTCAGGTGTGGATGTGCACCACATTGGAAGGCAAGTATTCGTGGTTTCTGCCATTCAACCGTGGCAACAATGGCGGCGCGGGCAATCCCGTGGTTGAGGGCGACATTATGACTTCGTATCTTTGGAAAGACATCTTTACCAAAGACACACTCTCCAACATAATCGAAAACTTTGCGCAAGTAATTGTTACCGAGGATAATAAAACCCACAAGAAAAACGAGAAGGTGGTTTGGCCCCGTTATCATCAATTAGATGCCGTGCGCTCATTGCTCAATGTTACCAAAATGTCGCCCATAGGTCGCCGTTTTCTTATTCAGCACAGTGCGGGCAGCGGCAAGAGCAACTCGATAACGTGGCTCGCCTACCAACTTGTAACGTTGTTGCAGCCCGATCAGCAGCCGTTTTTCGACAGCATTATAGTTGTTACCGACCGTGTGAACCTCGACCGTCAGATTCGCGACAACATCAATGCCTTCAAGCGTCTTTCCAACCTTGTGGGATGGGCTGACAATTCCGCCTCCCTACGCGAACTACTCACAGGCGGCAAAAAGATTGTCATCTCCACCATATTCAAATTTAGTTTCATACTCGACGAAATTGGCAACTCGCTGCACAACAAGCGTTTTGCAATCATTATCGACGAGGCTCACAGCAGTCAGAACGGCACACTAAGCACCAACCTCGCCATTGGCATATCGGGAAACGCCGCGCCCGTAAATTACTCGATGGCGGCAGAGCCTAACGCCAATTATTCCGACTCCGACACCGAGGAAGAGGATGTGGAAGACGCCATCCACCGCATAATCAAAGGTCGCAAGATGGCCAAAAATGCCAATTATTACGCCTTTACCGCCACACCCAAAAACAAAACCTTGGAGATGTTTGGCGACAAGATAGAACGTGTGAACGACCAACCGATGTTCATTCCATTCCACGAATACACTATGAAACAGGCGATTGAGGAACGTTTTATACTCGACGTCCTGCGCTATTATACACCATACACGTCGTATTACCGCGTAATCAAGGCGATAGAAGACGACCCCGAATACGACAAGAAAAAATCGCTCGCCAAAATCCGCAGTTACGTGGAGCGTCAGCCGCAAACCATCGAAAAAAAGTCGGAGATTATAGTGGAGCATTTTTGCAAAAAAGTATATATGAAAATAGGCGGTCAAGCCCGCGCAATGGTGGTGACAAGCAGCATCGACCGCGCAATCGAGTTTTACAAATCTATCAGCCGTTTGCTATCAGCCCGAAAAAGTCAGTACAAGGCCATAGTGGCGTTTACCGACAAGGTAATCGACGGCAAAGTAATCACCGAGAGCGAACTCAACGGCTTTCCATCGTCGGAGATAGAGAGTCGCATTGAGCAGGATCCTTACCGCATACTCGTTGTTGCCGACAAGTTTCAGACAGGCTACGACCAACCGCTACTTCATACAATGTACGTAGATAAGGTGCTCAGCGACGTGAAGGCGGTGCAGACCCTCTCGCGCCTCAACCGCTGTCATCCCAAAAAGACCGACACTTTTGTACTCGACTTTGCCAACGACCCCGAAATGATTTGTGCGGCGTTTCAGCGATACTACAAGACCACCGTTCTTGTAGGCGAATCCGACATCAACAAACTCAACGACCTTACAGAAATAATCGAAGGGTTCAATTTTTACACTCAGAGCGACCTCGAAACTGTTTCCGCGCTCAAACTCACAGGTACCGATGCCGACCGTCCAAAGATAGATTCAATATTGGACGCTGTCTCACTCCGTTTTCGCAACGAACTTGACGAAACCGCCAAGATACAATGTAAGAGCGCAATTAAGAATTTCAACCGTTGCTATCCATATTTCTCATCCATAATGCCTTACGAGAGTCCCGATTGGGAGCGTCAGTATGTTTTTTATTCGCTTTTGGTAAAAAAACTACCCAAACTCCGCATCGACGACTACACAGAGGGGCTTCTTGACGATATTGATTTCGACAAGTATCGCATTGTAAAAGAGGAAGAACGCGCCATTGTCCTCAGCAACGCCGACGCCCAAATCGACCCCATACCCGTTGGCACAGGCGGCGGCATTCCAACTCCCGAAATGGATGCCCTCTCAAATATCATCAAGGATTTCAACGACACCTACGGCAACATCGAATGGAAAAACCGTGACGAAGTGATGCGTCAGATAGAGGAACTGCCCAAGCGCATTGTCCTCAGCATCGATTTTGCCAATGCAGTCCGCAACGGCGACCGTCAGGCTGCGCAAATCACCTTCAACGACGACATTTTCAACATAGTGGCTGCAATGTTAGAAGAAAAAACTGAATTTGTGCAGACCTATTTTGCCAACCCCGATTTTCAGAATTTTGTCAATGCAAGAGTGTTTCAGGCAGCGGTGAGCAGACTTAGGACGAATAGCTGAAAAAGGAAAGTTGAAAGTTGAGAGATTAAAGATGAGAGTTGATTTTTCTCACGAATTTATTTTGCAATTGACGGCGATTTGATTATTTTTGCAGTCGGAATAAACAAAAAAACAATGAACACAGACTTCAAGATAATATTGGCGTTGTTGGCGGTGCTTATATGGGCGGCGTCGCTGTTTGTGAGGCGCAAAAACCGCAAGGCGGGCGTCATAATGTCGTGGATTGCGGTGGTGCTTGCGGCTGCGGCGGTGGTAACGATGTGGGTAAAGTAAAAAAAACAGCCCGCGCATACAGTCAATCGGCACGTATGTTGCAAGATGTTTTGGGCGGCGGCAACGCACATTATTATCAAACAACCAACTAAATCTATTTGCATCATGGAAAAGCCAAGAGTATTGTTTGAGGAATGTCCAGCGTTGGGCGGCTACACGCTCACGGTGAGGGACGATTGGAGTTACAAGCCCAAGAAGGTGTCCGTCACCCCGCAGGAGAAGGAAGCATACGAAAAACAGTTCGGCAACAAACTCATCACTTACAATGAGTTTATGGAATGGTGGAAGGAATACAACAACATCAACAAACGTGGCAAGGGATTTGAACTCGATATGAGTATGTAGGCAGTCCCGTTGCAGGCAAAAACAAAAAATATTAACAACAACGATGAAAGAAACGGTCAAATTATTCGAAGAAAGCACGATGGTAGGTGGCTGGGCGCTCGCAGTACGCGACGACTGGAGCTACAAGATCAAGCGTGTCAACGTCTCCGACGAGGAAAAGGAGGCGTATGAGAAGGAATTTGGCGACCAGATCATCACCTACGACCGCTTTTTCAACTGGTGGGTCAAGTTCAACGACTTCGGCAACTACTCAAAATAAACAAGAATACCGCCTACGGCGGTATTTTTTCCTTTTTTAACGTCAATTATCGTCAATTTGGACGTCAATTAACGTCAATTTTTCTTTTCTTTTTTAAACATCAATTACCGTCAATTCATACGACAATTAACGTCAATTTTTCTTTTCTTTTTTAAACATCAATTACCGTCAATTCAGACATCAATTAACGTCAATTTTTCTTTTTTAACATCAATTACCGTCAATTCAGACATCAATTAACGTCAATTTTTCTTTTCTTTATTAAACATCAATTACCGTCAATTCAGACATCAATTAACGTCAATTTTTCTTTTTTAACATCAATTACCGTCAATTCAGACATCAATTATCGTCAACTTTTTCTTAATTAGTAAAGAAATTGACGATAATTGACGAAAAAATTGACGGTAATTTTCGTTTATAAAAACCCCGACGCCGTAGGCGGCGGAGCGTAGATTGCACGTTATTACTTGCCAGCGGCTTCCTGTGCGCCGGTGGTGTCGGTAGTGTCGGCTACGACGGAAGATTTTTCGACGCTGATTTCCACGCCTTCGGCGATGAGGATGAGGAATGTGGTCTCTGTCATGCCCGAGATGACGCCGTGGATGCCGCCAACTGTCATCACCTTGTCGCCCTTGGAGAGACCGTCACGGAATTGTTGGAGTTCCTTCTGACGCTTTTGCTGCGGCCTAATCATAAAGAAATAGAACACAACGCCCATCAAAAGGAGCATTATTATCATCGACATACCGCCACCAGTCTGACCCACACCAGGTGCCTGCTGCGCCGCGTCGCAAAGGATAAAATTCAAGAATGTCATTTGTTTTATGTTTTTATGTTGTTAATTACGATTTATTGATTTGTTGATTTTTAATTTTCAACTTTCAATTTACAAACTTTCAATTTTCTACTTTCACCGTGCCTTTCAAGACGAGTTCAAAGATGTTGTCCTTGCAGTTGGTCTTTACCTTGATGGTCTTGTATTGTGCGCCTTCCTTGTTGTCGGAGTCAAAACGGACACGGATGGTGCCTGTTGCGCCAGGAGTTATGGGCTTGCGGTCGTACTCTGGGACGGTACAGCCGCAGGAAGTCTCAGTCTTTTGGATTATGAGGTCGGCTTTGCCAGTATTGCGGAATGTGAAGGTAGTGCTCACCTGCTCGCCCTGCAATATAGTGCCGAAGTCAAACACTGCCTCATCAAACTCTATGACGGGATACGACGCAGTGTCGATGGCGGCGGTGTCGGAGACGGCATCATCTGCCCCCTGTGTGCCTCGGTTTGCAGTGCCGCCACACGAAGCTAACGTCATTGCGGCAATCATTGTCAACAATATATAAATCCTGTACATAACTGATTTCTAAAATGTTATACTGACGGCGGAAGGTCGGCGGGCTTTATAACGTCGCCAGACTCGCGGAGCTTCTGCACAATCTTGTCAAGTACACCGTTGATGAACAGCGGACTTCTTTCAGTGGAATAGTTTTTGGCAATCTCGATGTACTCGTTGAAGGTAACGCGCAACGGGATCTCAGGGAACTGCTCCACCTCGGCGAGAGCAACCTGTATTATGATGATGTCAAGGATGGCGATGCGCTCCAAATCCCAATTTTCAGCACTCTCGGATACGAGGGTGCGGTACTTGTCGGCATTGGCGACAGCCTTCAATAGCAACTGGTCGGCAAACTTGGCGTCGTCGTCGTTCTTGTACTTTGGCAACACCTTGGCGTCTGCGCCGTGACTTGCCTTGTAGCGGTCGATGGTGCGGAGAGCCATGCCCACAAAAAACTCGGCAGTGTCTATCCAATACACCGACTGTTCTTCGAGAGCGTCGAAGAAGTCATTGTTTTCCAAGACTACCTTTTCCAACATGAAGGCGATGATGGCCTTGTCTTTGGAATAAGACTCTTCCTTTTCCGCCATGTACGCCTTGTATTCGTCGGCGAGGGTGAGGTCGTTGAAGACGCTCTTGGCAACGTGCTGGTAATTAACCCACGACAATCCCCTTGCCGTGAGGTGCGATTGCAGTGCCTCGTTAATCCGCAACTGCGCTATCAACTTGTTGTTGACAAATTTTTTGTTGGGATTCAATTCGGATAGCGTCGCCATATACTTCAATTTGGCGGCCTCCTGCTGACGGTCGCAATAGTCGGCAACCTCTATGCACAATTGCAACAGGTAAAAGTACAGGTCATACGAGCGGTCGATGCTCGCCGCAAGTTCCTTCTGGGCGTTTATCAACTCGCCTTCTCCCTGGTAATACGAATAAATCGTCTGCAATACCTTAATCCTCAGTATTCTTCTGCTTATCATCGTGTAGAACGTCTTGATTGTTTCAAGGTGCAAAGTTAATGATAATCCGACTAATAGAAAAATAATTTTACGTTAAAAATGAACAAAAAAGGATTCCCCGGGAACTGCCCCC
>JAEEGL017461765.1_pt1 | contig 13882 bp, 10 predicted proteins | sample 9134231 | NCBI WGS metagenome assembly JAEEGL01 (sample SAMN16246548, study PRJNA631951) | gut metagenome | biome: gut microbiome; feature: rumen; material: fiber-attached | host: Bos | place: Iran: Karaj | collected 2018-10
ATTTGTCGGCGATTTCCTTTGCGACCGCTTCGATTTTATCTTTGCGGCGTGCAATTGCCACGATTTTTGCCCCCTGATTCGCAAGCGCGTTCGCCATCTGAACACCAAGACCCGTGGAGCAGCCTGTAACTATTGCGACCTGACCGCTCAAATCAAAATACGATTTCATATCTAACCCCCTGATTAAATTTTATTTTCCATAATAATATATATCCTTTTTGATTCGTTAGCAAGAAATCAGTTTTTGGCAAGCTCAGTTACCGCAAAATTCCAAAACAGATTTTATGTTTACTTGCGGTTTCCTTTTTTTTATTATACAATCGTCTTTGTATTAACTTTATGCAGCCTGTTTTATTTGGAGAAAAATATGTCAAAAGAAATCCCGTACAAAATCTATCTTTCTGAGAACGAGCTTCCTGACTCATGGTACAATGTCCGTGCCGATATGAAAAACAAGCCAGCTCCTCTTTTGAATCCCGGAACAGGAAAACCTTGCACTGCAGAAGAGCTTTCTCATGTATTCTGCGATGAGCTTGTAAAGCAGGAGCTTGACGATAACACAGCTTTTATCCAGATTCCTGCTGAAATCCGTGAATTCTACAAGATGTACAGGCCGGCACCTCTCGTCCGTGCATACTGCCTTGAGAAAAAACTCGGAACTCCGGCTAAAATCTACTATAAATTTGAGGGAAACAACACGAGCGGAAGCCACAAGCTCAACTCCGCAATCGCTCAGGCTTATTATGCAAAAAAACAAGGCTTGAAAGGCGTTACTACCGAAACAGGCGCAGGACAGTGGGGTACGGCACTTTCAATGGCCTGCTCATATTTTGATTTGGACTGTCAGGTTTACATGGTAAAAGTCAGCTACGAGCAAAAACCATTCCGCCGTGAGGTAATCCGCACTTACGGAGCAAAAATCACGCCTTCGCCGAGCGATACGACTGAAGTCGGCAGAAAGATTCTCGCCGAATTTCCAGGAACAGGCGGAAGTTTGGGCTGCGCCATAAGCGAGGCTGTCGAAGCCGCCACAAAGCAGGAAGGTTACCGCTATGTTCTCGGAAGCGTACTGAATCAGGTTCTTCTTCACCAGACCGTAATCGGATTGGAAACAATGACCGCAATGGACAAGTACGGAATCAAGCCGGATGTTATCATCGGATGCGCTGGCGGCGGCTCTAACTTGGGCGGACTGATTTCTCCTTTCATGGGGCGCAAGCTGCGCGGTGAGGCTGACTACGAGTTCATAGCCGTAGAACCTGCAAGCTGCCCGTCTCTCACAAGAGGAAGTTATGTCTACGATTTCTGCGACACAGGTCATGTCTGCCCGCTCGCAAAAATGTATACCTTAGGCTCAGAGTTCATGCCGTCCCCGAACCATGCCGGCGGATTGCGCTACCACGGAATGAGCAGTATTCTCTCTCAGCTTTACGATGACAAACTGATTTCCGCCCGCTCTGTCGAGCAGACTGCTGTTTTTGAGGCTGCTCAGACATTTGCCCGTGTCGAGGGAATTTTACCAGCTCCAGAGTCAAGCCACGCAATCAAGGTTGCGATTGACGAGGCTCTCAAATGCAAAAAGACCGGCGAGGAAAAGACTATTCTCTTCGGCCTTACCGGAACGGGCTACTTCGATATGTACGCTTACAAAGCTTTCAATGACGGCACGATGAGCGACTACATTCCGACAGACGACGAAATTGCGGCAAGCCTTGCAAAAACACCAAAAATCTAACTGTTTTTCGGGCACGGGGCTATCAATGTCATCCAGATATGAAAAAAAAAGAGTCTCAATAATCTTGCTGGTACTTATGTTTTTCGTTCTGGCGTTCGGAGGAGTTTCGGCTGGCTTTTTTACCTACGATTCGCATTTGCGCCGTGTCTGCACGGACAAAGTGGAGGCTGTAGTCCAGGAGAATGTTGAGCAAGTTTCTGGAAGCCAAGCAATATCAGGCTTAAAAAATTCCCGCGTACTGACCTTTGCCCCCGTGTTCCAATACGAATATAAGGGGCAGACATACCGCGTCCAGAGCAGCACATCGCACAATCCGCCAAAGTTTAAGGTCGGTGAGCGCGTGGCTCTTTTACTCAATCCCTCCGAACCTGAGACATTCCGTACAGCCGGAGATAACATCATTCGTATTCTGGCTATTTTTTCCGGCGGTCTCTCACTGATTTTTTTCGCAGTGACCGCATATATTTTCGTTCATACGAGGAATAACTGAGAATGAACGCTTTCATTTCCTTTGTACGCCGCGAGATAGTGTTTTTTATAGCGGCTTTTTGCGCTGTTGCAAGCGCGTTCTTTGTTCCACCGTCGCGCATTTATTTCAAGTATATTGACTGGAATACGCTTTTCATCCTTTTCGCGCTCATGGGAGTAATCGGCGCATTGCGCGAATGCGGAGTATTCGATTCGATGGCCCGCTTTCTTTGCGCAAAGGTAAAAACTGTGCGCGGACTTTGCGCCCTCCTTGTGCTTCTTTGCTTTTTTACCAGCATGTTCATCACGAACGATGTTGCCCTTCTCACATTCGTTCCGTTCTCGCTCTTGCTTCTATGCGAAAGTACGGGCGGCACGATGATTGTATTTACGCTCGTACTCGAGACGATTGCCGCAAACACAGGAAGTATGCTTACTCCTCTCGGAAACCCGCAGAACCTTTTTTTGTTCTCCAAAATTGGCTCTGGGGCAGGACAGTTCATTCTGCTTATCTTGCCGTATTCTCTCGTGAGCCTTATCCTCTTGTGCGTGGCAGTCTGTTTTTTCTCCAAAAAACCACTCCATGCAAACGAAAGCCTCTTATTGAAAGAAAATTCAGCTGAATCAAAAAAAACAGTTCGCGCACGGGAAATTTTTTACGGACTTTTGTTCGTTCTTTGCATTCTGAGCGTTCTACGGATTGTTCCCAAGTGGATTTCGGCTGCCGCAGTTTTTTTGTCGCTTCTTTTGCTCGACAGAAAAGTTCTTTGCTCAGTCGATTATATGCTTCTTCTTACATTCGCGGCTTTTTTCATTTTTACCGGAAACATAGCTTCAATACCACAAATCCATGCGTTCCTTCAGGATGTAGTCTCAGGCAATGAATTTATAGTGGCAGTGCTTTGCAGCCAGGTTATCAGCAATGTTCCCGCGACGCTTCTTCTTTACCCGTTCTCAGGCGATGCAAAAGCCCTTCTTGCGGGCGTGAACGCTGGCGGTCTTGGAACTCTTGTTGCGTCGCTCGCAAGCCTTATTTCGTTCAAGTTCTATTCGGCGGCAAGAGAGAAAAAATCGCTTCCATCAAACGCAAGGTATATTTTTGTTTTTACTGTGCTTAATGCGGCAATGCTCTTTGTCCTGTGCATCGCAAGAAATATTTTTGCATGAGGAGCGTATTTTTGGGCTTATTTAAAAATCAGCGTTAGAAATTTTTCTTAGTTCTTTTTGTTGGAATTTTTACATTTTTGGACTTATACTGTATTTTATGAAAAGGGCTTTTTTATTTTGCTTGATTTTTTCTGCAGCAATCCGATTGTTTTCCACGGAATCTTTTTTCGATAACTATGTGTACCAGAACTGGAATTCTTTCGGCGGGCTTACAGGAGCTACAGCTACTGATTTAATCCAAACTTCAGGCGGATATCTGAACATAGGAACATACGAGGGGCTTGTCAGGTTCGACGGAGTTCGGTTCAGCACAATAAAACGAGGACGGACGAACGACCTTAATTTTGCTTCCGTTCGGGCAATCTACGAGGATTCAAAAGGCAACATCTGGGTCGGCTCGAACGATGAGGGACTCCAGAAAATATCAAAAGACGGAAATAAAAGCTACACCACGCACAACGGTCTTCCGAACAATTCCGTCCGGGCAATCGTTGAGGACACATTCGGAAATATCTGGATAGGAACTGCCGCCGGTGTTGTCTACCTTACGCCGAACGGGCATCTTATAACACCTCAGTTTCAGGCCGGGACTGTGTCCAAGGGAATCATATCGACGAATCTTTATCTTGACACCGCAGGAAGGGTCTGGCTTGTCACGGCGAACGAAAAAGGGTTGTTCCTGTTTTCTGACGGTCTTTTCCGAACAAGGCCGGAGCTTGAGGAATTCGGAAATTACTTCGTCACTTCCATAACGCAGGACTTGAAAGGCGATTTTTGGATTGGAATGGGAGAGCGCGGACTTTTCCGAATACGGAACGGAAATGTTTCAAGCGTAAAATCAGGAACTTTTCTTGATAATACATCAACTTGCTCAACATATGTCGCAAAAGACGGAACAATCTGGTTCGGCACGGAGAAGGGGCTTTGCGTTTTTTCGGGCGGTCAGTTCCATGAATACAAGGGAGCGGAGCTTGCTACGGCAAAAATCAACAAACTCATATGCGACCGTGAGGGCAACATCTGGTTCGCCACCGACAGAAACGGAATCGGAAAACTTACGCACGGTAAATTCAGCGTCAAGAAAATAAAAACAACCGTCAATGCAATCACCGAGGGCATTGACGGAAAAATCTGGCTCGGAACTGACAACGGCGTTTTCTGCTGGACGAACAACCACATGGAGTCGAACGAACTGACAGAATATACGAAAGGCATCCGAATACGCCATGTAGAAAAGACTTCTAGCGGAGATATTCTGGTCAGCTGCTACTCAAAGCCAGGTCAGATTCTTTATTCAAAGAACGGAATTAAAAGCTGGAGTACTGATGAAGGGCTTGCAGGAAACAAAGTTCGTGTAGCAATCGAAGCTTCTCAGGACGAGTTTTATGTGGGAACTACTACAGGCATGAGCATAATCCATGCGGACGGAAGCATAAGGAATTTCAAGCAGATTGACGGCCTTGAGAACGAGTATGTAATGTGCATCTACAAGGACACGAACGGTGTCGTATGGATTGGCACTGACGGTGACGGCGTGTACTTGATGAAAAATGAGGCGATTTTTGCGCACATAACATCCGAAGACGGTCTTACGGGAAATGTAATCTTTAAAATACGGCAGGACAAGGAAGGCGCATACTGGATATGTAGCGGAAGCGGAATAACCCGATGCCCTCCTTTCGATTCTGGGCATACACTTCCGTCTTCCTATGAGCGGATTAATTCTGAGCAGGGTATCGGAACAGACTCTGTTTTCCAGATTGTGAGCGACAAAAGCGGCTCTCTTTGGCTTACGAGCAATTATGGAATAGCTTCCGTCAAGGAATCGGAGCTTGTCGATGTTTCCACGGGCGCAAAGTCTTTTGCCGATGTAAAATATTATGGCCGGAACGATGGACTTGACTCCGACGGACCTACTTCAACATCCGTTTCAATCTGCGACAGCAACGGAAGAATATGGTTTCCGATGGTTGACGGCTTTGCGGTTTACGACCCTGTGAATGTGAAGGAAAATCCTGTCAATCCTTTCGTTCACATTGAGAATGTCACTATTGACAACATTGTTTACAATAATGTCTCAGATGAATTTATCCTGAAACCGGGCACAAAACGCGTTGACATCAATTTTACAGGAATCAGCTTTGACGCTCCCGAAAGAATAAAATTCACCCATCAGCTTACGAACTTCGACGAGGCTCCGAGCGAGCCAAAAAGTGTAAGGACCGTATCGTACACGAACCTGCGTCCCGGAAAGCACGCTTTCATCGTAAATGCGATAAACGGAGACGGCCTTATGTCCGAGAGAGCAGAGGTAATGCTTTTCGTGCAGAAGCCGTATTTTTACCAGATGCCAGGATTCTGGATTGCAGTGGCCATTCTTGCGCTCGCGGCGGTTTTCATCGTGTTCAACTTGAAGGAACGCGCAATGAAACTTGAGAACATAAGGCTCGAAAAAATAGTAAACGAGCGGACTGCAGAGCTTAAGACCGAAAAAGACAAGTCCGACATGCTTCTGCGCGCTATTCTTCCCGAGAAAATTGCGAACGAGCTGAAAGACGAGATTCATTCCATCGGTGAGAATTTTTCCGATGTTACGCTTCTTTTCTCTGACATCGTGAGTTTTACGAAAACATCGAGCAAGTATTCTGCAGCCGAAGTCGTAGACGCGCTGAACGCTCTTTTCAGCCTGTTCGACGAGAGGGCAAAACGAAGCGGAGTGGAAAAAATCAAGACGATAGGAGATGCGTATATGGCAGCCTGCGGAGTTCCTACTCCAAACGAGAACCACGCGCGGATTATGGTTGATTTTGCGCGCGGCATGTACGAAGATTTGGCAACATACAACAAGACGGCAAAGATTCATTTCAACATGAGAATCGGGCTGAACTGCGGCCCTGTCACCGCCGGCGTAATAGGAAAGACCAAATTCATCTACGATGTCTGGGGTGACACCGTAAACACGGCAAGCAGGATGGAAACCGCATGCTCACCTGGGCAAATTCGCGTAAGCCAGGCTGTGTACGAGCATCTTCGCGATTCGGATGTACAGTTCACTTCTCCAATAGAATGTGATATAAAAGGAAAAGGCATGATGATTACCTACGAAGTTGTTCAGGAGGATTTTTAATATGAAAAGATTTATGCTCGGCGCAGTTTTTGCCGCATCGATTTTTGCTTTCAGCTGCAAGGAAAAGGGCAGGGATGTCATAAAAGTAGGTCTTTTACATTCGTTCACCGGGACTATGGCAATAAGCGAAGTTCCTGTTTGTGATGCGGAGCTTCTTGCCATATCAGAGATAAATGCCGCAGGCGGTGTTCTCGGAAAGCTAATTGAGCCGGTGAAATGTGACGGCGCAAGCGATCCTCAGGTTTTTGCCGAAAAGGCACGGGAGCTTATTGAAGAAGAAAAAGTCGCAACTATTTTCGGCTGCTGGACGAGTGCCTCCCGAAAAGCCGTAAAACCCGTGGTGGAAGAGCTTTACAATCTTTTGTGGTATCCCGTTCAGTACGAGGGAATGGAAGCAAGCCCGAACATAATGTACATGGGAGCCTCCCCGAACCAGCAGATTGTTCCTGCAATCGATTATTGCATTAATAATTTTGGAAAGAAAATATTCCTTTTGGGAAGCGATTATGTTTTTCCGAGGACAGCGAACAGAATTATAAAAGCCCAGCTTGCCCAGCTTGACGCTGAGTGCGTTGGAGAGGAATATGTTCCTCTCGGTCATTCTGATTTCTCCGAAATCATCGCACAGATAAAGGAAAATAAACCTGATGTAATAATCAATACGCTCAACGGTGACTCAAATGTATCTTTTTTTTCGACGCTTTTTAAAAACGGAATTACTTCCAGCGTCATTCCTGTGATGAGCTTTTCGATTGCCGAAGAAGAAGTAGCAAAAATGGATGTCTCAACCCTTGACGGTCATTTTGTTTCATGGAATTACTACGAAACGACGCAGACACCGCGCAACGAAAAATTCGTTTCTGACTTCAAGAAAGAATATGGCGAGGACAAAATGACGGCAGACCCGCTTGAAGCCGCATACATCGCAGTTCACATGTGGGCGCAGGCGTGCGAGAAAGCAGGCGGATTTGATGTTGAAGCTGTCAGGATGGCTTCAAAAGGCCTTAGCTTTCAGGCACCAGAAGGAATCGTAACGATTGACGGCGGAAACCAGCATTTGTACAAGCAGGTAAGAATCGGAAAGATAAATTCCAAAGGCATAATCGAGGAAGTATGGGCTACTGAGTCCGCCATAAAACCAGATCCGTATCTGAGCACATATTCCTGGGCGCGCGGACTGTAATTTTTTTCTATTCTGTCGCGCAGATTTCAAAAAAAACATAAGAGCTGTTCGGAAACTTCAGTTTTCCGAACAGCTTTATTATAGCCTGTGCGACAGAATTCTTTTCAATTTATAGTACTATCCTGTCTAAAAACCCATATACATACGACACCTTGACAAAAGATTAAAAATTATTTAAATTAATCTGTAATAAGAACTTGCTAAGGAAGTTCGATTTTTGGCAAGTTATCTTAAAAAAACAACTGTCAGTTGTAAATATACACTTTTTTTGACGATTCAAAACCTAAATTAAAAATCATGAAAAAATCATTTATCCTGTTCACTTCAAGTCCTGAAAATCTATGTAAAATCAGGTCAATGAAAATTGCCAGTGAATACGATATTGTCATTTCTTTTGACGAGGTGTCACTTATCTGTTCAATCAAGCATACGCCTGTAAAGCCATTGTGCATTTTTTTTGATATTACTTGCGGAGAGCTAGACGATGAGATAAAAGAAATTTGTGATTCCAACAATCTTCCCATTTTGTTTTATGATCCGCATATTGATGAAATTGACAAAAATTCTGATTTGTACAAAAAACTTTCAGAAATAAGTTGTAATGGAGTATTCGATGAAATTGACGGAACTCTGGCGGACGAATTCATCCCTGGAAAATCTCAGGCAATAACAGAATTCAAAAAAAAGCTTGTTCTTGCGGCAAAATCTGATATACCCGTCCTGATGCTTGGCGAGAACGGAAGCGGAAAGACGATTGCGGCAAAAGCAATCCACCAGCTTTCCAGACGCCGCCTGAAAAAGTTTTTTCCCGTAAATGTAGCCTCTTTTTCTGAAGGGCTTATTGAATCGGAGCTTTTCGGAAGCGTTGAAGGAGCTTACACCGGAGCAAAAAAACGGAGCGGCTATTTCAAATCCGCTGACAAAAGCACCCTTTTTCTTGACGAGATTGGCGAGCTGAAATGTCATTTGCAGGCAAAGCTCCTTACTTTCCTTGATTCAGGTGAATTCCGGAATGTTGGTTCTGATGAAACGCAATGCTCAGATGTGCGCCTTATTTGCGCAACGAATGCAAATGTCAAAAAAAAGATGATGGAAAATGAATTCCGTGAAGATTTTTATTACAGAATAAAGGGTCTTGAGCTGAAAGTCCCACCTCTTCGGGAAAGAAAAACAGATATTCCGATTCTCTCGGAAATTTTCCTTAAAAGGAGCGGAAAAGTTCTTTCACCAGAAGCGGAGGAACTTCTGAAAACATTCGACTGGCCGGGGAATATCCGTCAGCTTCAGCATTGCATCGAATGTGCGGTTCTTTTTTCGCAAAACAGAAAAGTAATCTTGCCACGCGATATTATTTACTAGTTAATCAGCAGGTCATTTCTGAACGCAATCGTCACATTCGCAAAGGACTTTTCTTGTTCCAATGCCTTTCAACCCCTTGCAGGTGACGATCCAGCTTTTTCCTTTCAGCTTTAATCACCATAAAATCAGCCCGGAAACGCAACCGCAGTATTAAGAGTTTACTATGTTAAGAAGGGGAGCCATTCCCGTTGCTTCAAAAACCTGCATACAAAAAGGACTTGGATTTTTTATGACGAACCTTTTCGTTTTTCCTGCCGCTTTATAAGCTGCAAGGACGACACGAAGACCGGCACTCGATATATACTCAACCGCTGACAAATCAAGAGAAATTTCCAGACAGCTAGGAAATTTTTCTTTTATTTTTGCCTCAAGCTCCGGAGCTGTAACAGTGTCTATTCTTCCAGAAACAAAAAGCTCCAGGTCAAGGTTTGTAAGTTTTTCAACTATCTTCATAGAAATGTTTATCTCCTCATACAAAAAAAGAGTTGGAATAATTATATATTCCGATATATAATTATTCAAGATATTGAATTTATTTTATAGAATAGACCTGTTCAAAACTAAGGTTTCCGAACGGCTCCAATATTAGTGAGGAAAAAAATGGCAGATGAGTTTGGTGTACTAATAAAAAAAGCTAAGACAGTTCCAGTTGTTGATTGGAAATTTGTTGATATTCCGGCGGGCGAATTTTTCTTGAAAGATGAAATCGGCAGTTATAAGCGGACTATTTCCAGAATAAAAATGTCAAATATGCCTGTGACTCAGAAACTTTATGAAAAAGTTAATGGAGCAAATCCTTCAAAATTGAAAGGCGAGCTGCACCCTGTTGATTCTGTGACATGGTTTGATGCCATAATATTCTGCAACAACCTGAGCAAACTCTACCAAAGAGCTCCCTGCTATAAACTTGCTGCGACAGTAAACCTGGAGACAATTCCAATCAGCAGCCCGCAATGGCTTGCACTCAAATGTGATTTTACCGCCAATGGCTTCAGGCTTCCAACAGAATCTGAGTGGGAATTTGCTGCTCGCGGCGGCACTGACTATCTTTTTTCAGGAAGCAACAACATTGATGAGGTGGCATGGTACGGCGAGAACAGTGATGTTCGCTCGCACGATGTCGGAACCAAACTGCCCAATGCTTTCGGGTTGTACGATATGTGCGGCAATGTTTCTGAATGGTGCTGGGACATATTTGCTCCGGTGGAGCCAAAAGATTTGAGCAATTCAAAAGGTCCTGTCTCCGGAACTATGCGCGTAAAGCGCGGCGGCTGCTGGCTTGACGATGCCCAGCAGTGCACTGTTAGTTTCAGAAGCGGAAGCGCGCCAAACGCAGCCGGAAGCACTCTCGGTTTCCGCGTTTGCAGCATTATGTAAGCCAAACGAACATGTCTATTATTGGTAACAAGATTTCAAAAATCGTGATAGAATAAAACTATGTTACCAATAATAAATTCTTTTTTGCTCAGGCATAATTTTCCAATCGCCCTAGACATTTCATCCATAACAAGCTCGATTCTGTATGACATGAATCTAGGGCTTGGCTTTGTTTCTTCCAATGAAAAAAGCGGGCAGGATATGTTCAGAACATGGCTTCTTCCTCCGAAAAATCCTCCGAGATGCGAAAAAGTCATTGTCATAGACGCAGGAGGAACCAACTTCCGCTCCTGCCTTGTTTCGTTCGATGAGTCTGGGAACGCCTCTGTTTCCGATTTCCGTAAGACGAGTATGCCCGGCGTGGAAAAAGAACTCTCAAAAAAAGAATTCTTCTCAAAGATTGCCGACAATATCGAATATCTGAAAAACAAATCTGAAAAAATCGGCTTCTGCTTTTCATATGCAATGCAGATTACAAAAGACGGCGATGGTATTCCGAACGCTTTCAGCAAGGAGATAAAAGCCCCGGAGGTTCTTGGCGTTCCTGTTGGAAAAACTCTTTGCGAGGAGCTTTCGGCTCGCGGCTGGAACAAAATCAAGAAAATAACGCTTCTGAACGACACTGTTTCTGCGCTGCTATCTGGCGCGGGGGCGTTCGGAGGAAGGCAGTTCTCAAGCTACATCGGCTTTATCCTGGGAACAGGCATGAACGCAGCGTACATCCAGCCTGAAACAGGTGCGGTCGAAAACCAGATTATAGTCTGTGAGGCCGGAAAATGCGATAAGATTCCGCTCTCAGATTTTGATGTAACCCTTGATAAAAAAACAGCGGTCCCGGGTCAATACAAGCTGGAAAAAGGCTGCTCAGGCGCATATCTTGGAAAAATCGGGCTTGAGATGCTCCTTTCAGCAGCAGAAGAAAGCATTTTCTCTTCTTCGGCGAACGAAAAAATCAAATCACTCACGGATTTAACATTGATAGAAATGGACTCGTTCCTGCAGAATCCTTTTTCCGAAAGCCTTGTCTCAGAACTTTGCGAAAATGACGATGACAGGCAAAAAATCTACGAGCTTTTTGAGCGTGCCGTGGATAGAACAGCTCGTTACGCAGCTTCGATTCTTTCGGCCAACGCAATTCAGTCAGGAGCCGGAAAAAATCCGCTCAGGCCTATTTGCATAGTCGCGAACGGAACGACATTTTACAAAACGCACAAGCTGAAACAAAAGATTGAATCGTATCTCCATGATTTTCTCACGGAAAAAAATTCAATTTATTTTGAAATAGTGCAAGTTGAGAACGACATCACAATCGGAACAGCAGTCGCAGGTCTCATCTAGACTTTATGACAAAATTTGTGATAATGTCATTTCAGGTAATTTGATATGATTGATGAATCAAAATTTGATACGACTTTAGGAAAAAATCTTCCTGTCCTGCTAAGGGAAAAGGCAAGGAAAGTACCGAACCATACGCTTCAGGCCGTAAAGAACAAGAGCGGTGTGTTCGTACGCTACAGCTACTCTCAGGTGTACCAGCATATTATTGAGCTTGCGTACAGCCTCAAAAAAATTGGAATCAAAAAGGGCGACCGCGTTGGCATGATGAGTGACAACAGGCGCGAATGGCTTATTTCTGACTACGCGCTTCTTACTCTCGGAGCTTGCGATGTTCCGCGCGGATGCGACTCTATGGGCGTTGAGATGCGCTTTATCCTGAACTTCTCTGAATGTGAGACTAGTTTCTTCGAGAACGGAAGGCAGCTTGAAAAAGTCCTTGAGAAAATAGAGGAAGTTCCGCTTCTGAAACGGGCTATTCTTTTCGACTACCCTGATGAGAAAATCGTAACGCATGCGAAAGAATGCGGAATTGAGGTTCTGAACTATCACTTCCTTGAGAGCGAGGGTGTCAATGTTTCCAAGGAAGAATGGCTTCAGATTGAAAGTGACATGGACTTGATTGACAAGAACGATGTTGCTACGATTATTTTCACTTCAGGAACGACCGGCGTTCCGAAAGGCGTTCAGCTCACACACGACAATTACATGGCGCAATGCGAAGTTGCTCACACAATACTCGGGCTTATGCAGAGCGGAGATATTTGGCTTACGGTGCTTCCAATATGGCACAGCTTCGAGCGCGCGTTTATCTACATGGTCATTGCGCTAGAAGGCGGATTCGCATATTCAAAGCCTATTGCCTCCGTAATGATTCAGGACATGAATCTTGTACAGCCGAACTGGATGAACTGTGTGCCGCGAGTTTTCGACTCAATAGCGCAGGGACTTTTGCGCGAAGTCAAGAAGCAGGGAAAATTCCAGCAGCTTGCTTTCAATCTTTCCATTGCGTTCGGCTCTCTTTATTACAGGGAAAAATCTCTCGTAATGGGGCTTCGCTGCCGCTACAAATGGTATCCGAGATTTCTTGACATTGCGCGCGGAATAATACCGTTCGCAATTTTGTGGCCGCTTCACCTTTTTCTTGAGATAAGCGTCTACAAAAAAATCCGCGCGAAATTCGGCGGCGGCTTCCGCGGAGCTATTTCGGGCGGAGGAGCTTTGCAACCGAACATAGAGAATTTCTACAACGCCATAGGCTTCAACTTGCTTGAGGGCTACGGAATGACTGAAACGGCCCCTGTTGTTTCCGTAAAGAATTCAAAAAAGCCGCGCCTAAACAATGTAGGAATGATTCTTCCGTCCATTGACCTGAAAATCGTCGCCGAGAAAAACGGAGAGATTGCCTCAAACGAACCTCTGAAACCGGGGAAAAAGGGGCTTGTCCTTGTACGCGGTCGGCAGGTTATGAAAGGCTATTACCGGAAGGACGATTTGACAAAAAAAGTCATCGATTCAGAGGGATGGCTTAACACAGGAGACCTTGGAATCATTTCGTATGACGGGGAGCTGAAAATCGTCGGACGCGCAAAGGACACAATCGTTCTCATCGGCGGCGAGAACATAGAGCCTCAGGTAATCGAAAAGGCCCTGAACTCAAGCCCGTACATCGAGCGTTCTGTTGTGGTAGGCCAGGACAAGAAATATCTGAGCGCGTTCATAGTTCCTGACCAGCACAATGTCCTGAACTTTGCAGAAGAAAACAACATTTTCTACGACAACTATGAGAGCCTTCTTGAGACGAACGAAATCCAGAATTTGTTCAGAAGCGAGATTGACACGCTGGACAACGCAAAGAACGGATTCAGGACTTGCGAGAGAATCTACAAGTTCTGCCTTTTGAAAAAATCCTTTGAGCTTGGTAAAGAAATCAACGCCAAGCAGGAGCTTATGAGGCACAAAATCGTGGAGATTTACAAGAAAGAGTACAAGAAAATGTTCTAATGCGCGAATAAGCCATCCACCATGAAGTTTTGAAACAGTAGAACGGATATCTATCTCAATATCGATAAAACAAGGGATATTAAATGCTCGGTCACAGCGGAATGGTTTATTTTCTTTCGTGACCACG
>JAEEGL010518430.1_pt1 | contig 13881 bp, 11 predicted proteins | sample 9134231 | NCBI WGS metagenome assembly JAEEGL01 (sample SAMN16246548, study PRJNA631951) | gut metagenome | biome: gut microbiome; feature: rumen; material: fiber-attached | host: Bos | place: Iran: Karaj | collected 2018-10
TCCTGGAAGGTGTCCACAACCTGCCTGCCCTCCATTGCGCGAGCGTCGGATGCGGCCTTGCGGCTTATCATACGGCTGATTCCTTCCTCGTCCCTGTCGGTGAACTTGACCTCACCTTTGCGGTACGGCTGTCTGCCACGACCCTTCTGGGGGCCTCCCTGGCGCTGGCGGTAGTTGTTCTGGGACGATGACCTGTAAGCCGGACGGCCTCCGTCTTCGCGGCGCCTTCCGTCGTTGCTGCGATATCCGCCTTCGCTGTTACGGTATCCACCTTCATTGCTGCGGTATCCGCCCTCTTTGTGACGATAGCCGCCTTCGTTGCTGCCGCGGAATCCACCTCTGTAGCCGCCATCGCCGCTGCGCTGGCCGCCTTCCCTGCGGTATCCGCCTTCATTGCTGTGATATCCGCCTTCGCTGCGGCGGTAACCACCTTCGCTGTTGCGGTATCCGCCCTCACTGCTGTGATAACTGCTGCGGTATCCGCTTTCGCGACGTTCTCCATAGTTTCTGTTCTCGTTGTCACGACGCTCGCCGTCCCGGCCGGCACCGTGAGCTGAAGGTCCCTTCCTGCGGGGCCTCAGCACTCTTCCTTCGGAAGAATACTTTTTCTCTGTGTCCATTACTTTAATTTAAATTCGTAAGTTATTGTTCCCTGTGATGGTACAGGGTCATTTGTCTGATTGAAATGTGACTCCATAGCCGCCTTTCTGGCCGCGGCCCACAGAGTCTGGTCCGTGACTGTGGTTCCGTCGGCTCCAGGCACCGCCTGGGTCACTTTTCCATATTGGTCTACGGTAATTGCCACAACTACCTTTCCTTCTCTCTGGACGTTATATGTCGGCCTGGGAAGGTTTCCGACAACTGAACGTCCTTTAAGGTGTACATTCGGAGTTCCTGCCGTGTTGCCCTTGCTGGTATTTCCGTCAGGCTGGCCGGCCTTGTATGTATTTGATGCTTCCCTGGCTGAATGCGGCGCCTGGACGGAAGTGTCCTGAGGGGCCATGCCCGGGAACAGCGAGCGCTTGTCAAGCTCCGGCTCCTTGTTGGGTGCAGGCACGTCCACGTCACCGAAATCGTCCGGCCTGGAGGCCGGGGAGAGGTTCTGCGAAACAGGGGCCTGCACCGGGGATTCCGCCCTCTGGACCAGCTCTATGGGGCGGTCCAGGTCAGGATTCTCTCCACGCGGCTGCGTACCGTACCTCATTGGCGTATCCTCTTCCTCAACCTCGGTGAAGTCCATCAGGAAGGTATTCTCCTCGGGAGGCGGATACAGGTACGAGAGCCCTGTGAAACTGCAGAAGAGTATTGCGGCCAGGTGCACCAGCACAGCAGTGCCCAGACCCACCCAGGTGGAGGTCTTCTCTGCCTTGCCTCTTACTCTCAGATACTCTTTCATTATTCAGGTTGTGTTGCCAGTATCACTTTATAATGGTTCCGCTTGGCTATGTTCATCATTGACACCACCTCGCGTATGGGGACGCTCTCGTCAGAATAGATTGAGAACGTAGGGTCCTCTTCCATCTGAAGCAGTCCCACCAGTTCGTCCTCTACCTGGGACTCCATCACCGGAATCTCGCTTCCGTTGATGTGGTAGGTATAGGTATCGTTGCCCCAGTCCTTGATGGAGACGCTCACGGTTGCCTTTGCCGAAACCTGCCCGGTGCTCTTTGGGAGCAACAGCTTGAGGGCATTGGGATTGACGAGGGTGGACGTAACCAGGAAGAAGATGAGCAGCAGGAACACGATGTCTGTCATTGACGACATCGATATGTCCGAAATCACCTTTGTGGTTCTTCTGATTGCCATTTCTATTCCTCCTTGTCAGCTGCCGGCTCGTGAAGGAGATCCATGAAGTCTATGGTTGCGCTCTCCATCCTGAAGACCAGGTCAGAAATTCTTGATGTAAGGTAGTTGTATCCGAAATATGCCAGGATTCCCACGATAAGACCGCCGACTGTCGTGATCATAGCGGTGTAGATACCGTTTGAAAGCAGCGTGATGTCTATGTTGTTTCCAGCGTTGGCCATATCGAAGAAGGCCTGGACCATACCAATTACGGTTCCGAGGAATCCGATCATAGGGGCGCCTCCGGCTATGGTTGCGAGGAATGGAAGTCCCCTCTCAAGACGGGCCACCTCTACATTTCCGGTATTCTCCACTGAAGTCTGGATGTCGCTCAGGGGACGGCCGATGCGCTCGATTCCTTTCTCTACGAGGCGAGCGATAGGAGAATCGTACCTCTGGCACAGGGTTGCGGCGGACTTGATCTTGCCCTCGTGGATGTAATCCCTGATATCCCTCATGAAGTTCTTGTCAATCTTGTTGGCGCGGTTTATCATCCACCACTTCTTGCCGAAGATGTAGATGGCCGCAATTGAAAGCAGGACCAGGACTATCATCAGCCAGCCACCCTTGGAGGCCATCTTGATGAGGGAGAAAGACTGTTCCTGCGGAATAACCTGGGCGGTTACGCCCTCGATTTCAGACTGGAGTAAAGTAAATAGCATATTCTAGGATAATTTGATTATTCGTTTGTCAAATGACTTCTTCACGCTCGTGCAGGTCCTTTATCCTCAACTGGATGGTGGAGTTCCCACGGTAGTAGTTCTCCACTATGGAGTAGCAGGCGTCAAAAGGATTGCCGGCCTTTATGTAGTCGTAATAATCCGACATGTTGAACGCGATGGCGGGAATCTGGTGATAGGGCTGGGACTCCTGGATCAGGTCCAGTTTCATATGCACGCCTCCGGCGCCTACCTTGCGGCCGTTCCCCCCGTCATACACGTTCTCTGTGAGGAACAGCGGATTGTTGTTGCCCGGTCCGAAAGGCTGGAACTGCTTGAGCAGCCTGAGGAACTTGGGCGTGATCTGGGCGAAGTCGAGCCTTGCGTCCAGCGTAACCACCGGGGTAAGCATCTCTTCCGTTATCTTTCCGGAAATGAAGGTGTTTATCCTCTGGGCGAATTCCTTTATGTTCTCTTCCTTCAGAGTAAGGCCCGCGGCGTATACGTGGCCGCCGAAGTCTATCAGAAGGTCTGCGCAGTGCTCTATGCTCTCATACAGGTCGAACCCCGCAACGCTGCGGGCCGATCCGGTGATGAAACCGTTGGACTTGGTGAGCACCACCGTGGGCTTGTAGAAAGCCTCCACAAGACGCGAAGCCACAATACCTACCACACCCTTATTCCACTTGGGGTTGTATACCACTATGGCGTTGTCCTTTATGAGGCACTCTCCCTTCTCCACCATCTCCAGCGCTTCCTGGGTTATCTCCCTGTCTATGCTCTTGCGCTCGTTGTTGTTCTCGTTTATCTTCTCCCCTATCTGCATTGCCTCCTGGGTGTCGGTGGCAGTAAGCAGTTCCACTGCCAGGCGTCCCGTCTCCATCCTTCCCGCGGCGTTGATGCGCGGCCCTATCTTGAAGACGATGTCGTCGATTGTCAGGTGGCCGGGCTCCAGCATCGACAGCTTTATCATTGCCAGAAGGCCCTTTCGAGGATTCTCGTTAAGCTGCTTGAGGCCGAAGTGCGCAAGCACCCTGTTCTCCCCGACCATTGAAACCAGGTCGGCCGAGATGCTCACCACCAGCAGGTCCAGCAACGGTATAAGCGATTCAAAAGGAATGCCGTAGCGGATGGAATACGCCTGCACCAGCTTGAAACCTACGCCGCAGCCGGAGAGGTCGTCGAAAGGATAGTTGCAGTCTTCACGCTTGGGGTCCAGGACTGCCACCGCGTCCGGAAGTTCCTCTTCCGGCAGGTGGTGGTCGCAGATTATCACGTCGATACCCTTGCTGCGGGCGTATTTGACCTTCTCGATGGCCTTGATGCCGCAGTCCAGGGTGATAATGAGGTTGACGCCCATCTCGGCCGCGTAGTTGATTCCCTTGGCTGAGAGGCCGTAGCCCTCGTCATAGCGGTCGGGGATGTAGAAGTCCACTTCGGGGGTGAAGCGCTTGATGAAGGAGTACACGAGGGACACGGCGGTTGTGCCGTCCACGTCATAATCTCCGTAGACCAGGATTTTCTGGCCGCCGGTTATGGCGTCGCGGACGCGCTGCACGGCAACGTCCATATCCTTCATCAGGAAGGGGTCGTGAAGGTTGTCAAGGGAAGGGCGGAAGAAGGAGCGGGCCTGCTCGAAAGTCTCCACTCCGCGCTTTACCAGAAGGTCTGCCAGGACGCTGTCGATACCAAGCTCTGCGGCGAGCCTGGACACCTTTGCAGCGTCTGCCGGTTCCTTCAGTATCCACTTACATTCCTTTGTCATTTCACACTTCTCCTAAGTTTACAAAGATACCTCTAATATTTCAATTTTAGAAATTAAAATAGTACTTTTGTGCAAATGTTTCGTATATGATCAATACAGAATATAGCGAGCAGGAATTGCTCCGCAGAGAATCTTTGAAGCAGCTCCGCGAACTGGGCATAGAGCCCTACCCGGCTGCATTATACCCGGTTAACGCAAGCGCGCAGAGCATCGCGCAGGAGTATGACCCGGAGAAGGGTAACCTGCAGGACGTATGCATAGCAGGAAGGCTGATGTCGCGCCGCATAATGGGCGCCGCCTCCTTTGGAGAGCTGCAGGATCACAGCGGCCGCATACAGATATACGTCAAGCGCGACGAGATATGCCCCGGCGAGGACAAGACAATGTACAACACCGTGTTCAAGAAACTCCTTGACATAGGTGACATCATAGGAATCAGGGGCTTCGCCTTCTATACCCAGACAGGCCAGCTCTCTGTCCACGCAAAGGAGCTCACGGTCCTGAGCAAGTCCCTCAGGGTGCTCCCCATAGTGAAGGAAGCCGACGGAGTGGTACACGACGCCGTCACCGACCCTGAACTCCGCTACAGGCAGAGGTATGTAGACCTCATCGTCAACCCGCAGGTGAAGGAGACCTTCGTCAAGAGGGCAAAGATAATCTCCACAATGCGCGAGTACTTCAACGAGGCAGGCTGCCTGGAGGTTGAGACTCCAATTCTCCAGAGCATCCCGGGCGGAGCCACCGCAAGACCGTTCATCACCCACCACAACGCACTTGACATAGACCTGTATATGCGTATAGCCAACGAGCTGTACCTCAAGAGGCTCATCGTGGGCGGATACCAGGGCGTCTATGAGTTCGCCAAGGATTTCCGCAACGAGGGAATGGACAAGACCCACAACCCCGAGTTCACCTGTATGGAAATCTACGTGGCCTACAAGGACTACTTCTGGATGATGGACTTCGTCGAGAAGATGCTGTGCAAGGTGGCCCTCAAGGTAAACGGCACCACCAAGGTGGAGATTGCCGGCAATGAAGTTGACTTCGGAGGCACCTACCGCCGCCTGCCAATCCTGGACGCCATAAAGGAATACGCCGGAGTGGACGTGAAGGGTATGAGCGAGGACGAACTGCGCGCCACCTGCAAGCAGCTCAACGTAGAGGTCGAGCCTTCTATGGGCAAGGGCAAGCTGATAGACGCAATCTTCGGCGAGTATTGCGAGAAGAACCTCATACAGCCCACTTTCATCATAGACTATCCGGTTGAGATGTCACCTCTGACAAAGCGCCACCGCAAGGACCCCACCCTCACAGAGCGCTTCGAGCTGTTCGTATGCGGCAAGGAGCTGGCCAACGCCTACTCCGAGCTTAATGACCCCATAGACCAGCTGGAAAGGTTCGAGGAACAGGCTGCCCTCAAGAGCAAGGGAGACGACGAGGCAATGTACATAGACCTTGACTTTGTCCGCGCCCTCGAATACGGAATGCCTCCCACCTCCGGAATGGGTATGGGAATCGACCGCCTGACAATGTTCATGACGGGACAGACGGCCATCCAGGACGTACTGTTCTTCCCCCAGATGAAACCGGAGAAGATCCTCCGCTCCGCCCAGGAAGACACCGGAAATGAAGGTTGAGACTGTCACATCGGCCCAGAATCCTAAGATCAAGGAGCTTCTCTCGCTACGGGAAAAATCTTCCCTCAGGCGGGAGAAATCCCTTTTTATTGTAGAGGGACGGCGCGAGGTGGAGCACGCCCTTCAGGCTGGTTTCAAGGCGCGTACGCTGTTCTTCTGCCCCGAGGCAGGAGGCGACCCTTCGGGCCTGGAAGCTGACTTGTCCGTACAGGTGTCCCCCGCCGTTTACGCCCGCATCGCGCTTAGGGAAGGCACCGAGGGACTCATAGCCGTATGTCGCGGAAGCGCCCCTTCGCTGCAGGACCTCAACCTCGGGGAGAATCCCCTTGTAATGGTGCTGGAAGGCATAGAGAAGCCCGGGAACCTGGGCGCCGTGCTTCGCAGCGCCGATGCCGCAGGGGCCGACGCCGTGATAATCTGCGACTCCCTCACCGACATCTTCAATCCCAACCTCATACGCTCCAGCCTGGGCGCGGTGTTCACCGTACCCGTGGCTTGTGCTGGCTCGGAGGAGGCGGCCGCGTGGCTGAAGGCCCGCGGCATACGCATCCTCACCGCCCAGCTGCAGGACTCCGAACTCTACTACGACACCCCCATGACCGGGGGCACCGCCATAGTGGTTGGCTCGGAAGCCCTTGGCCTGACCAAAGTCTGGAGAAAGGCCGCCGACGCACATATCCGCATTCCCATGCTGGGAGAGATGGACTCCCTTAACGCGTCGGTATCGGCCGCCATCCTGCTTTTCGAGGCGGTCCGCCAACGTAACGCCTGATCCCGTTTTTGTTGTCTTTACGGGAAAAATCATTAAATTGTACGGCTATTTGAAATTATTAAAACTGAAACGATATGTCACTGAACAAAGTAATGCTGATCGGTAACGTTGGAACAGACCCTGAAGTACGTTACCTCGATGGAAACACCAAAGTAGCCACATTCCGCCTGGCAACCACAGAAAGATACAAAGACCGCAACGGAGAGACCCGCGAGAACACCGAATGGCACAGCATAGTTGCCTGGAGGCAGTCCGCAGACGTAGCTGAGAGGTTCATCCGCAAAGGCACCCAGCTCTATATAGAAGGAAGGCTCCGCACCCGCACCTGGACAGACCAGCAGGGAGTGCAGCACGCCCGTACAGAAGTCACCGTAGACAACCTGCAGCTTCTCGGCCGCAAGGGGGACAACCCTGCATCGCAGGGAGATGGCGGCGGATACGCCTCCCCCGCTCAGCCTGGAGCTCCAACGCAGGGCGCTTACCCGCAGGGCGGGTGGCAGCCGCGTCCCGCAGCTGCCCCGGCCGCTCCTGCCGCCGCCGCGCCCCAGGCGCCGATCGACCTTGGAATTGACACCTCGGACGACCTCCCCTTCTAGAAGTCCGCGGCTAGAGGCGCGCGTGTATGAAAACCCGGACCTTCCCAAACACCTATATCATCCTGTTTTCGTTGATATTGCTGTGTGCGGCAGTCACCTGGCTGCTGCCGGGAGGTCAGTATACCATAGCTGAGGACGGCTCCGCGGTATTCACCCGGGTAGATTCCGCCCCCCAGACCTGGCAGGTTTTCTCCGCACTGTACAACGGCTTCGTAAAGCAGGCCGGAATAATCGTATTCATACTCATAGTAGGAGGGGCGTTCTGGATTCTTAACGCCACCGGAGCCGCAGATTTCGGCATCAGGCGCTTCATCAGCAAAGCCGGACGCTATGACAAGGCCGTGCTGGCCCTCATAGCCCTGCTGTTCTCTGCAGGAGGCGCAATATTCGGAATGAGCGAGGAGACCATCCCCTTCGTGGGCCTGGTGGTACCTATGGCAATATCTATGGGCTATGACGCCATTGTCGGCCTGCTGGTGGTTTACGGGGCGTCCAACATAGGTTTTTCAAGCGCCTTCCTCAATCCTTTCACTGTGGGGATAGCCCAGGAAATGTCCGGGCTGCCGATGTTCTCCGGAATGGGATACAGGATATTCTGCTGGGTACTGCTCACGGGGCTGTTCATAGCCTTCACCCTGATTTACGCCTCCCGTGTCAAGAAAGAGGTGCCAGCCGCGGCCGAAGCATCGGCCAGCGAGGCCGATGAAGGCAGCCACCGCAGGCACTGGATAGTGCTGGGCATACTCGCGGCCAGCGTGATAGCGCTGATAGTGGGAGTGGTATTCTTCCACTGGTATATAACCGAGATTTCCTCCCTCTTCCTGGCTATGGGAATACTCTGCGGCATTGCGGGAGGCTTCAGGGCCAACCGCATAGCCTCCGAATTCCTGGCAGGGGCAAAGGACATCCTGGGCGCCGCGATGGTGGTGGGACTGGCCTCCGGAATCATAATAGTCCTTCAGGACGGCCACGTGCTGGACACCATCCTGCACTCGATGCAGGCATCCCTTGAAGGCAGTTCCAAAGCCGCCTCCCTGTCGATGATATACACGGTGCAGACCCTGATAAACCTGCTCATACCAAGCGCCACGGCAAAAGCCGCCATAACCATCCCCGTGATGGCTCCGCTGTGCGATATGATTGGACTGAGCCGTCAGTCGATGGTGCTGGCGTTCCAGTTCGGGGACGGCTTCACCAATATGGTCACCCCCACCTCGGGAGTGCTGATGGCCGCCCTTGCAATGGCGCGGGTGGACTATTCCGTCTGGGCCAGATTTATACTGAAGAGCGTGCTGGTTCTGATAGTGGCAGGGTTCCTGCTGCTGCTCCCCACCATACTCTTCCCTATTAACGGATTCTAAAAACTAAAATTACATACTATGACAGACACTGTTAACAAAACAACCCTCAGGGATTCCGCCGCAATGCGCTGGACGGCACTTCTGCTGCTGGCGCTGGCAATGTTCTGCGCATACATCTTCATGGACATCCTCTCCCCCATCAAGGACCTGATGGAGTCCACGCGCGGCTGGGATTCGAAGGCCTTCGGAACGATGGAAGGCTCTGAGACATTCCTCAACGTATTCGTCTTCTTCCTGATATTCGCGGGAATTATCCTGGACAAGATGGGCGTGCGCTTCACCGCCATCCTTTCAGGAGCCGTTATGCTGGCTGGAGCCGCGATAAAATGGTTTGCAATCAGCAAATCGTTCATCGGCAGCGGTCTCGAGACCTGGTTTACCAACAACCTCAACTGGCACACAGGAGTCGGATTCATAGACGACGTACTGCCGTTCTATCCGGGAATGCCTGCTTCCGCCAAGCTGGCGGCCATAGGATTCATGATCTTCGGCTGCGGATGCGAAATGGCAGGAATTACGGTCAGCCGCGGTATCGTGAAGTGGTTCAAGGGCAGGGAGACGGCGCTTGCTATGGGATCTGAGATGGCCCTGGCCCGTCTGGGTGTGGCCACCTGTATGATATTCTCGCCCTACTTCGCCAAGTTGGGCGGCAGCATAGAGGTAAGCCGCTCCGTAGCTTTCGGCGTGGTACTTATGATGATAGCGCTCATCATGTTCATCGTTTATTATTTTATGGACCGCAAGCTTGACAGCCAGACCGGAGAGGCTGAGGAGAAAGACGACCCGTTCAAGATCAAGGACATCGGAAAGATCCTTTCAAGCCTCGGTTTCTGGCTCGTAGCCCTCCTCTGCGTACTGTATTATTCTGCAATATTCCCGTTCCAGAAATACGCCGTGAACATGCTGCAGTGCAACCTGACCCTTTCAGAGCCCGCAGCTGGTTCATTCTGGGCAGGTGAGGCCGTTACCATAATCCAGTATATCATAATGCTGGTCGTAGCGGTATGTTCATTCTCCAGCAACTTCATAAAGAACAACAAGAACTTGAAATACGGATTGATGGCTATTGCCGTAATCGCACTGATAGTTTACTGCGTGATGGGATTCAGGCGCGGAACTGCAGAGACGATATTCGCCGTATTCCCGCTCCTTGCCGTGGCCATCACCCCCATCCTGGGCAACTATGTCGACCACAAAGGCAAGGCGGCATCCATGCTGCTCATAGGTTCCATCCTGCTGGTAGCCTGCCACCTGACCTTCGCGTTCATCCTGCCTCTATTCAAGGGCAGCGCAGTCGGAGGCACCATCGTGGCGTATGCCACCATCCTGGTGCTGGGCGCAAGCTTCTCGCTGGTTCCCGCGGCACTCTGGCCGTCAGTTCCCAAACTGGTAGACGAGAAGATCATCGGATCGGCCTACGCGCTTATCTTCTGGATCCAGAACATAGGCCTGTGGCTCTTCCCCATCCTCATTGGCAACGTGCTCACCAAGACCAACGCCCCCGGAACCCCTCCGGACCAGCTCAACTACACCTGGGCGCTGGTTATGCTCGCCTGCCTCGGCGTGGCTTCGATGCTCATTGGAGCATACCTCAAAGTTGTGGACAAGAAGAAGCACCTCGGCTTGGAAGAGCCTAACATAGCCGCATAGCTATGAACGCGAAGAAACTGTCATCCAACGCCTGCTGGATAGCCCTGGTGTGCCTGATGGTGCCCATGTTCGCGTCGTACTTCTTCGACGACATGTTCTCCACCCTCTCGCAGATCTTCCAGCACCCCGAACTCCTGGACCTGGGCTGGGACAGCGCCGACTACGGCTTCTACGCCGGAGGTTACAGCTTCCTGTGCGTGTGCGGAGGCCTTATAATATGCGGTGTTCTGCTTGATATCTTCGGAGTCAGGATCGTGGGCTCGGTGTTCGTGGGCCTGATGGCCTTGGGAGCCGCCATAGTATACGGAGCGCTGATTTCGGGCCTCCAGCCAAAGGCATCGCTGGCCATAGCCTACGCAGGATGCATGCTTTTCGGCCTGGGAAGCGAGATTGCCGGCGTGGCGGTGACCCGCAGCATAGCCAAGTGGTTCAAGGGGCGCAACGTAGCCTTTGCGATGGGCGCCCAGGTGGCGTTCGCCAGGCTGGGAACCGCCACCGCCTTCATCCTCAGCCCCATGCTGGTAAAGAGCGGCGGGCGGCTGTCCCTGGCGGACACCTCGCGCCCTGCGCTCGTAGGCCTGGGCCTGATAATGCTGGGAGTCATCCTCTGGGGCATATTCGTGGCTATGGACGCCCGCTTCGACAAGGAGGCTGGCACCGTGAGCGAACGCGGGGAAGTGCGTGACGAGAACAAGTTCAAGTGGTCCGACCTTGGCAAGCTGTTCACCAACCCGCGCTTCATTATGATATCCCTTCTGTGCGTGTTCTTCTACTGCTGCATCATCTCGTTCAAGAAATTCGGAACTTCCATAGTGATTCCGCGCTTCGGGATGGACATAGACAACGCCAAGTGGGTGATAACTATGATTCCGTTCTTCACGGTCATCTTCACCCCGCTTTTCGGAGCGTTGGTGGACAAGGCCGGAAAGGGCACTCTGTGGATGATAATAGGTTCTGCCCTGGTGCTCATCGCGCACCTGCTGCTCTGCCTGGCCCCTCAGGGAGTACCCTTCTGGGGATACTTTGCCATAGCGGTGCTGGGCGTGGGATATTCGCTGGTTCCCTCGGCAATGTGGCCCAGCGTGCCCAAGATTGTTCCCGACAGGAACCTGGGCACGGCATATTCCCTCATATACTGGTTCCAGAATATGGGAATGCTGCTGGTACCGGTGTTCGTGGGACGCATCTTCAAGGCCCGCGAAGGGGTTGAGGCCGCGGTTCACGCAGAATATATTTTCATAGGCCTGGGAATTGCAGCAATAGTTGTGGCCGCCCTTTTCAGGCGGTCTTCGGCCAGGAATCCGGAACTGGGCTTGGACGACCCTAGCAAAAAGAAATAGCTGATGTATCAACTTCTGGACAAGATAGATTCCCCTGCGGACATCCGTAAACTGAGCATCGAAGACCTTCCAAAACTGTGCTCGGAAATACGCAAGTATATGGTGGACTGCTGCTCACGCAATCCCGGGCACCTGGCTTCCAGCCTGGGCACCGTAGAGATGATAGTGGCAACCCACTACGTGTTCGACACTCCCGAGGACAAGCTGGTGTTCGACGTGGGCCACCAGGCCTACGCGCACAAGATTGTCACCGGAAGGCGCGAGGCCTTCGAGCACAACCGCACCAAAGACGGCATAAGCGGCTTCCCCAACCGGGACGAGAGCCCGTATGACGTATTCGGAACGGGGCACTCGTCCACCTCGATTTCCGCGGCCCTGGGCCTGGCCGAAGCGGCCAAGATGCAGGGCCAGAACCACAAGGTCATAGCGATGATAGGCGACGGCGCGCTCACGGGCGGACTTGCCCTGGAGGGCATAAACAACGCCGGAGCCTCCAAGGCGGACCTGCTTGTCCTGCTGAACGACAACAACCAGTCCATAGACCAGAACAAGGGTGCCGTTCACGACTATCTGCTGAGCCTCACCACCAGCGCCGCATACAACAGACTCAAGAAACAGGTATGGGACTCGATGGGCGAAGGCAAGGCGCGAAAGCGCCTGCAGAGGTTCGTGGTATCGGCCAAGTCACTGGCCGTGAAGCGCAGCGGAGGAGACCTCTTCGAGGCCCTGGGATTCCGCTATTTCGGCCCAGTGGACGGCAATGACGTGGTACAGATGGTAGACGCCCTCAAGCGTCTCAAGGCCCTGGACGGCCCGCGCGTGCTGCACTGCTTAACCGTCAAGGGCAAGGGCTACGCCCCCGCCGAGCAGGACCCTACCACCTGGCACGCGCCGGGCCGCTTCGACCCCGAAACCGGGGAGAGGATCCACAACTCCCACCCGGCCGACCGTTACCAGGACGTATTCGGACAGACCCTCCTGGAGCTGGCCCGCAAAGACAGCCGCGTGGTTGGAATAACCCCCGCAATGGCCAAAGGATGCGGAATGTGCATCCTGGCCAAGGAGATGCCTGAGAGGTTCTTTGACGTGGGAATAGAAGAAGAGCACGCGGTTACTTTCAGCGCAGGCCTGGCCGCCGGCGGGATGAAGCCGTTCTGCAACATATACTCCGCCTTCTCCCAGAGGGCGTACGACCAGATAATCCACGACGTGGCCCTCCAGCACCTGCCTGTGGTGCTCTGCTTCGACAGGGCCGGGCTTGTGGGCGAGGACGGAGCCACCCACCAGGGCGCCTTCGACATGAGCGCTTACCGCAGCATCCCTGACACCGTCATAGCCGTCCCCGCCGACGAACTGGAACTCCGCCGCGCAATGTACACCGGATGGCAGCAGGACAGCGGACCTTTCATTATACGCTACCCGCGTGGGATGGGACAGGGCGTGGAGTGGAAGACGGCCCAGCCGGACATCCTCCCCGTAGGCAAAGGCCAGCGCCTTGCAGAGGGTTCCGGCATAGCAATCCTGGCCATCGGCCCTATGGCCTATATGGCGCAGGAAGCCGCCGCCAAGATCCTGAAGGAGGATGGCAAAGCCTATTCAGTCTACAATATGCGCTACCTCAAACCGCTGGACGAGGAAATCCTGGAAGAGGCCTGCGCCAACTGCCGCGGCATCGTGACCGTAGAGGACGGCTCCCTCAAGGGAGGCCTTTTCGGGGCCGTTTCAGAGTGGGTTGCGCAGAGGGGGCTGGGAACAGTGGTGCAGGGCATAGGCATCCCTGACAGGTTCATTGCACAAGCCACTCAGTCTCAACAGAGAAACGATTGCGGCCTGTCCGTCGAGGGGATTGTTTCTGCCTGCAGGATAATGTCAAAAAAGATATAAAAATTTTTGGATTATCATAAATAATATCTATCTTTGCACTCCCTTTTTAGCAAAGGTATTCTTTGAAATACTTGCCGATGTAGCTCAGTTGGCCAGAGCACGTGATTTGTAATCTCGGGGTCGGGGGTCCGAATCCCTCCATCGGCTCGTTTGAAAAGACGATTTTTTAATAATGGGCAAGTACCAGAGTGGCCAAATGGGGCAGACTGTAAATCTGCTGGCGATGCCTTCGGTGGTTCGAATCCATCCTTGCCCACAAAGAACCGCGGGGTTCGTATAATGGCTATTATGCCAGCCGTCCAAGCTGGAAATGGGAGTTCGAGTCTCCTACCCCGCGCAAATGCAGCCGATGTAGCTCAGGGGTAGAGCGCA
>JAEEGL011690350.1_pt1 | contig 13881 bp, 8 predicted proteins | sample 9134231 | NCBI WGS metagenome assembly JAEEGL01 (sample SAMN16246548, study PRJNA631951) | gut metagenome | biome: gut microbiome; feature: rumen; material: fiber-attached | host: Bos | place: Iran: Karaj | collected 2018-10
ATTGAGAATTGAGAATTGAGGATTGAGAAAAACTTCGTTATAACGTAATAACGCAATCACGTTCTATCGGAAATTATGAATTAAATGAGTATTAAACTATGAAAAGAATTATTTTTATGAGCCTTACAACGGCTCTCGCGTGTGTTCTCTCCCTGTGTTTCAGCGCTTGCAGCGACGATGACAACAAAGACATGACGAAACCTGCCATCTCCAGCAATGCCGAAACAGACAACCCCATCAACTGCCAAGTGTATCATCGAGGCGATGTCATACCCTTCCGCTACACCTTTACCGACAACGTGGAGTTGGGCAACTTCAACATCGAAATTCACAGCAACCACGACCATCACACCCACAGCACAGAAGCCGTGGAGTGCGAGGAGGACCACGAGCATGAACAAACCACTCCCGTGAATCCTTGGATATACAACCAAGACTTCAGCATACCCGCAAAAAGTCAGACTTACGTTGCCAGTGTGGACATCCCCATTCCCACGGACATCGATCTGGGCGACTACCACTTCATGATTCGCGTCACCGACAAAGCTGGATGGCAAGAAATAAAATCAATCGCCATAGAGATTGAGGAATAAGAAATATTTCGTAACTTTGCGCAAAGTAATCGCAAGACACTATGGCAGAACACTTAGAAATCATCCAAGGCAGCAAGGCGGAGCGTTATGCCGCCCTGTTGCCTCAAATCCGGAGCGTCATCGAGGACGAACCCGACATGATAGCTCGTATGGCCAACGTCGCCGCCATGCTGCACGAGACTTTCCACTTCTGGTGGACAGGCTTCTATCGCGTGATTGACCTTAACGGCCTTAAAGACTCGAAAAACCTTAAAGACTCGAAAGACTCCCAACAACTGGTCCTCGGTCCCTTCCAAGGTCCGTTGGCTTGCACCCGCATCCGTCGTGGTCGCGGTGTGTGCGGCACGGCATGGGACAAGGACGAGACGCAAGTAGTGCCCGATGTTGAACAATTCCCTGGTCACATCGCCTGTTCGTCGGCCTCGAAGAGCGAGATTGTCGTCCCCGTTCACGACTGTGAGGGTCGTGTCATCGCCGTCCTCGACATCGACAGTGCCGAACTCGCAACCTTCGACGAAACAGACAAGGAATGGTTGGAAAAAATCACAATTCTGCTATAAGTTTATAACCACAGATTATTCAGTTTATTATTAAAGCCCCATGAATAAAATAGAATCTCTCCGCCAATGGCTCCGCAAGAACAACCTCGTAGCCTACATTTTCCCAAGCACTGACCCACACTGTGGCGAGTATGTACCCGACCACTGGAAGACACGCGAATGGATTTCAGGTTTCAACGGGTCGGCAGGTACTGCCGTTGTCACGCTCGACGATGCGGCCCTATGGACCGACAGCCGATACTGGTTGGCCGCAGAAGAACAGACTGCCGGGACCGGCTTCACTGTGATACGCTGTCGGCGCAACGTGCCTACAGGTCAGGAATTGGCAGAATGGATAAAAGAAAAAAGCAAGGCGTCGCTGTACGGAGAGCCTCTCCGTGTGGGCATAGACGGTTGGGTCAATACCACCAACAGCGTGCGAGAACTGCAACGCGAACTCTCGCTCGTAGGATTGCAACTCACCATCACCTACGACCCGGCAGAGGAACTCTGGACCGACCGTCCGTCCATTCCGCTTAATCCAATCGAGATACAGCCCATCGAGTTTGCCGGCGAGGACACCAAACATAAAATAGAACGTGTGCGCGAGGTACTACGCAAACTACACGCCTCTGCCACGCTCATCACCCAACTCGACGACATTGCCTGGCTCACCAACCTGCGCGGCACCGACGTGCATTGCTGCCCTTTGTTTGTGGCCTACATGACGGTGACGTATGACGATGTCACTCTCTATACCGACCTGCGCAAAGTATCGCCAGAGGTGGAGCGCTACCTCAGCGAACAGAACATTACGCTTCGCGACTACACAGACACGGCACAGGGTATCAGCGACCTGCCTGCACTGGGCATGGTAGCCGACCCCGACACTTGCAACGCACGGCTGTGGCCCGAAGGCAAGGGAGTCATCGAACACGCAAGTCTCATCGCTCCCATGAAGGCCATCAAGAACGAAGCCGAGATTCGCGGCTACCGCAGCGCCATGCACAAGGACGGCGTGGCATTGGTGAAGTTCCTGCACTGGCTGAAATCAGGGAAATGGGAAATGGAGAATGGAGAATGGAAGATGAACGGGGAAGTGCTGACCGAGATGGGCATCGACCACAAACTGACCTCCCTGCGTGCCGAACAACCGCTCTACCGCGATATTTCCTTCGACACCATTGCCGGCTACGGAGCCCACGGTGCCATCGTACATTACGAGGCCACGCCCGAAACGGACATCCCGCTGGAACCGCACGGACTGCTGCTGCTCGACAGCGGTGCACAGTACCAGGACGGCACAACGGACATCACACGCACCATCGCCCTCGGCCCCCTCACGGAGGAGGAACGCACGGACTATACGCTCGTACTGAAGGGCCACATCCGACTGGCAATGGCCAAGTTCCCTTCGGGCAGCAGTGGCACGCAACTCGACGTGTTGGCACGCTATGCGATGTGGCAACAGGGACTGAACTTCCTGCACGGAACAGGTCACGGTGTAGGCTCTTACCTCAACGTTCACGAAGGACCTCACCAGATACGCATGAACTATATGCCCGCGCCTCTTGTTGCCGGAATGACGGTAACCAACGAGCCTGGTATCTACAAGGCAGGAAAGCACGGTTGCCGCACGGAGAATACGCAACTCATCACACACTATTGCGACGGGGAGTTTGGCGAGTTTCTGCAATTCGAGCCGCTCACTCTCTGCCCTATCGACACTGCTCCCATCCGCCTCGACATGATGCTTCCCGACGAAATCGAGTGGCTCAACCTTTACCACCAGCATGTCTATGACGAGCTCGCCCCCCTACTCACTGATGAAGAACGCGAATGGCTCCGCGAAGCAACGCGTCCCCTATTGTAACTCGTCATCCCGAAATCACGTCATCCCGTCATCCCGACATCACGTCATCCCGAAATCACGTCATCCCGACATCACGTCATCCCGAAATCACGACATCACGACATCACGAAATCCCGACATCCCGAAATCACGAAATCACAAAATCACGTCATTACGACATCCCGAAAATTCCTAACATCCAACTAAAAAAAACTATGGCCATAATCAAGAAACTCAACGGCATGCCTGCCCCCCGCTTCGGCAAGCACTGCTACTTTAGTGAAGGAGCGGTTATCGTCGGCGACGTAGAAATGGGCGACGATTGCACGGTATGGTTCAACGCCGTTGTACGTGGCGACGTCCACTACATCAAGGTAGGCAACCGCACCAATATCCAAGACAATTCCTGCATCCACACGCTCAACGGCAAGGCACCCTGCATCCTGGGCGACGACGTCACCATCGGCCACTCGGTCACGCTCCACGGCTGTGAGGTACGCGACGGTGCCCTCATCGGCATGGGCGCCACAGTCCTCGACCACGCCGTAGTGGGTCGCGGAGCCATCGTTGCTGCCGGTGCCCTCGTGCTGTCAAACACACAGATCGGCGACGGCGAACTCTGGGCTGGCGTTCCCGCAAAGTTCATCAAGAAGGTGGACCCCGAACAGGCACAGGCCCTAAACAAGACCTACGCCCGCCACTACATCGAATACAGCGACTGGTTCCGCGAAGCCGACAGCGACCCTGCCAACACCCAGCAGGTCACTCGCAGCGAGGACTACGTCACACGCTGATTCAACACCGGTTACAGATTATGTTATTAAACAACAAATAAAGCGAATTAGACGAACTTGTTAGCTTGACTTACATAGGAAAACAACGAATAAAGCGAATTAAACGAATTAAAAGTTCAATTAGGACAATTCGCATCTAATACATTAAGAAAATTAAGACTCAATTAGGACAATTCGTTTCCTAAATATAGGACAATTCGTTTCATTGAAGGGGGCAGACAGCCGGGCAGGTTGTTTGTAAATATTTAATCATGCTTTCAGACCCTCGGCAAAAAGGGGCCTGAAAGGGTCTATATAACTTATGCCCTTAAGTTAAGTTAACTTAGGGCCGAAAGTTAAATTAACTTATCGCCTTAAGTTAATATTATCTTCGTAGGGGGGGTATATAGGGCGATTTCGGGATATATACACCTTTCATCATTTTGTCCTGATTTTTCATAACGAACATAAAGCATAGAGGACTCAAAGGATACCCTGTGTTTACAATATGCACAATATATACAAACCGTTTAACATTATTTAACATAATTGGGGGGGTATTTTTAATGGCTTATTTTCAGTACATTTAAGAAAGATTTTTGTATGGAAAACTGTCAAAATAAATTCATTTTGTTATAAAAATATAGCAAAACATCAAAAAAAATTGGCAAAATCAGTAAAAATACTTAACTTTGCAAAACCGCACACGTATATATGCGCAAATGAGTGCATGCACGCGCGATTATATATATATAGGAAGAAAGGCAAAAAGACGGTGAAAAGAAAGATGAAAAACTGGTATAGACATACAGATCTGGACAGTCACCTGAGCAATGCAAGAATGGTGATCGCCGGATTCGTGGCCACGGCCATACTGTTTGCTTCGTGCCAAAGCGTTGAAATGGACCTTCCCGCAACGGAACAAGGTTCCATACTCACCCAGTTCAATGTATCCGTTTCCAATGCAAAACTGACCAGCAACGGCACCCGCATGTCGGACGCAGTCGTGCAACAGGGGCAGGACCTCACAGCGTTTCGGGGCATGGAGGACATCGTGATAAAGCCTTTTGCCACAACGCCCGTGACATCGACTGACACCCAATTAGGCAATGACCTCGTGCTGCAACGGATGATTAAGCCCACGACGTACAGCGCCAACAGCAACTTCATCCCCGCTGGCGATGACTACCTGTTCGCCACCAGTCAGGCAGCCCTTTACGAAGATGTGGACATTCCTCTGGGCACTCGCGGTTTCCTCTTCTACGGCAAGGCCATCGACGAGACTCCTCTCACCCCCATCACCACCGATGAAGAAAAGCACCAGTACGGCATACTCACCCCCACAGGTCTCGATGGCAGTACGCTAAGTGCTATTCAGTTCCAGCTGAATCAGATTGAACCCAGTCCCTCCACGGTCGCCAGTTCCGACTATGCCACCAACATCGTCAACTACCTCAACAAGATAGCCCAAGCCAAGAACAGCAGCAACCAAGCATGGAGCGATGCACCCACCGGCCTCATAAAGGACCTCTACCAAACCTTCATCGGTACCATCAGCGGCGCATCGAGACCCGTAGGCGGATCTACGCGTAACATCATGGCCACCGTGCAGGAACTCTACACTTCGGCACGCGAGAATACCACACTGGGCGGATACGTGCTGGATGCCATACTGAACTCGACGCCCCAAGGCAGCACGGAAAAGTACGCCACCGACACGGACAACGACGGCACGCTGGAATTCAACGCCACACTGCTGGGCGACATCTCCACCACCGACTACTTCCCTGCCAACTACGGACTGCCCGACGGAGCCGCCGTAGTAGCATGGGACGAAACGAACGAGGAGCTGAAGCTGGTGACCACAGGCACAGAGGCCAACGCCTTCAATCCCGCACTGAATGCCACGGCAATAGACTACTATGTCTATCCCCCCTCGCTCTACTACTTTGCCAACAGTGCCGTCAAGGCATCGAACAGCATACAACGCGACAATATCACCGACGCTATGACCTGGGAACAGGTGCTTGCCCTGTATTCCGACACGCAGGTACAAGTATTCTCCCGTTCCGTCCTCATGGCCGACCAGGCCCAGTACGGCGTGGGCATGTTGGAAGTGAGCGTCAAGTGCGAGAGCGCCACCCTCGCCGACCACGAAGGCAGCCATGTAAGTTACACCGAAGGCGGCTTCCCCATCACTGCCGTCCTCGTCGGCAACCAATGCCACGCAGGCTTTGACTTTGCTCCCACGGGCGAAACGAAATTCTCGCTCTACGACAACGTGATGCCCACGGGGTTCAAAGCTTCCTACACCACCGCCGAATTTTCTTCGCTCCCCCACAGCCGCACGCTGTTGCTCCAGAGCCACAAGAACGAAGCAGTAAATGTAGCCGTCGAGTTTGTCAACAACTCGGGGCACGACTTCTACGGAAACAACGGTGACCTCATCTCCAAAGGATGTAAGTTCTACCTCATAGCCCAGCTTACCCCAGAGGAAGGCCAGACGGTGTTCCTGCAGGACCACGTCACACGGGCCCACCTGACCATTCAGAACCTGGAGAATGCATACAACGTAGTGCCCGACTTGCGCTTGCCGAAGCTCGACCTCGGCTTGTTAGTGAACCTCGACTGGCAGACAGGCATACACATAGGAACTATCAAAATCGAGTAAAACAAAAATATATTTGTAATATCAATTCGTGATAAATTCATGGACATTCATGTTAAAGATAAAACACTAATTACCACAAATTAAACATAAATTAATTATTTGATTACTAACTTAATTATTATTAGAAGAAAAGAAACAGTCAACACAATTCATTAACCAAACAAAAAGAGAGAAAAGCTAAGCTAAACAAAACGAAACAGACGAGAAACAGAACCTTTTTTATTCATTTTTAATCATTTAACACAATGAAAAATTTCAAAAAACTCGCTATGCTGGGTGCAGTTGCACTCACAAGCACCGTGTTGTTCACCGCCTGCTCTTCTGACGAAGATGTAGCCCTGAACCCAACGTACGACGGAAGCTCCGTCAAGACCTCTTTTACCCTCTCTATGGGTAACGTATCTTCCAAGACCCGTATGAGCTACAACGCCGTACAGCCTACAGCAACAGCTACATTCCAGGGTCTCTCGGAAATCTATTTGTTCCCGACCAAGGCTGCTACGACTTTTACAGCTACGACTCCTTTCGCCGAAGACTACATCAATCTTCCAGACTTTACGTCCTTCGACCTCGCTGAATCAAATGCAAAGATTTACAAGGATGTAAGCTTTAGCCTTGGTGTTCAGGGTTTCTTGTTCTATGCATCTATTGCCAGTGGATCAGAAGGCAATGGTGATTTGAAGCCTAACTACCTCGATCCCAACCTTCTTTCTGTCAATAGTTCCACCACTCCTGCCGACATCCAGTTCAACCTTGTTCCTTTGAAGACGGCAACTGGTACAGTCTCAGCACACACAGAAGCTGTGCAATTCCTCAAAACGCTGAACGACGTCGATGCAGCTCTTACCACAGCTATTGGTAGTGCAACAGAAGGTCCTCTGGTTGATATTCAGACAAAAATTCAGAACGGAGGTCAACTTTTCGCTGGCTCGGCTAACAGCATGAAGATTCTCTTTGAGGATCTGTACACGTCCCTGAAGCGCATCGGCGCAAGCGCAAGCGCAGTTGTTACGGCATTTGATGATTCTGGAATTGGTACGCTCGCTGATGGTGATTCTGATGGTCAGTATGAGTTCTCTTCATGGACCTATACTTTCCCTGCCGATTGGAATCTTCCCGATGGAGCTGTAGCTATTGCATACCAAAGTGGTGCTTTTGCATACGCAAATTATACAGATGGTCAAGTTCCCTATGGAACGCTTGCTTTAGCTGATGTTGACAAATATGTTAAGCCTGCAAAACTTTACTATACCATAAACACTCCCGGTATGGTTAAAGACGAAGAATTCCTCTCCACTAACCCCGCAGGTAACTGGGCAACAGTCAAGTCTAACGGTGCTTATGCAGAAGGGGCCGTCAAAGCCACTACAAAGTCTGTAATTTTGGAAGATCAAGTTGAGTTCGCCGTAGCTCGTTTGGATGTTCAGGCAAGGGTTAAGCCCAATGTTGTCATCAAGGATAACGGTAGCAACATCACAGGTGCTGCTGACAAGGATCCTCAGATTGTTACCGTTCCTTCAGACGGTTATAAACTGACAGGTGTCCTGGTTGGTGACCAGAAGAACGTTGACTGGCAGTTCTTACCCACTGGCTCTGACGTTTATACGATTTTCGACAACGTGATGACCAAAGCTACCGAAGCTACCCCGACACAAGACTTTATTGCAGTTAAGCAGCAAACCGGCTATTCTGACATCAACACCACACTGGTACTTGAGTCTGCTGGTTCAAACGCCCCTGTGAATATTGCACTTGAGTTCGAAAACACTGGCAATACCTTCTACGGTGTCAACCACGGCATCATCCCCGCAGGCAGCAAGTTCTATCTGGTTGCAAAACTTACTCCTGGAACAAATTCCGAAGGTTCTTTGACTCAGGTCTTCAAGCAGGACTACACCACCACAGCTAAATTGACCATCAACGAGACTTCTCTGAAGAACGCCTACAACGTGATTCCCGACCTCCGCAGCCCGAAACTCGAGTTCGGTCTGAGCGTGAACCTCGAATGGCAGTCTGGTCTGACCTTCACACAGGACTTCCAGTAATCCATACTCTCTATAGCACAGGGGGGCACACGTCCCCCTGTGCTTACCTTTCAAAAAATGCGCCCCATGCGCGTCCGATCTTTGACTTATTGCCTCACCCCTATATAATCCTGTATATAATAAATATGTAGGAATACCCTTGATGATGATATAAGGGGAGGCAAAAGGATTGAGAATTGAGAATTGAGGATTGAGGATTGAAACAACGAATTAAACGAATTAGACGAACTGGAATGACGGCGTAGCCCAATTATGCATTATGAATTATGCATTATGAATTATGAATTGGGCCTTAAGAATTGAATAGTATTTTCCATTAAGCGGCTCGTCCATGAAGCTCATAAGAACAATAAAGGATATGAAATACAGTAAGCTATGCAACCATTTTGTATGGCTGTTGCTAACGTTCGCCCTCACGGGATGCTTCGCCATCGACGAGGACCTGAGCGACTGCGGCGAGGAATACAAACTCACCTACCAGCTGCGCATCATCACCAACCTGACCACAGAATTGGAAACCGTGCTAAACGAAGAGGATGACGCTCCTGTGGCCGCGGCTCTGCGCAACCACCTAACGGATATCTTCAGCGACTACGCACACGACGTAGATCTCTCGTTCTACACCACAAAAAAGGACTCGACACGTCTGCACCACGAAACACACATCATGAACGCCAACCAGAGCAGCTACACCATCTATCTGCCTGTGCGCGAATACATGCACCTCGCAGTGGCCAACATCGCCGACGAGGCCCATGTCAACCTCCAACAAGACAACACCTGCCATCAGGCAAGTCTCATACAACAACGGATGGACACCGTTCCACCACACACCACCGGCATATTCTCTGCCCGTCTGCCGATGCAAGTAAAAGAAGGGCAGGACCAGGACTTCCTTGTCCCACTCTATATGGTAAACTCTGCCGTGGCACTGGTCATCGACACGATGAACGTAGTCACGGAAAACATACAAGTCATCATGACCGATATGGCCACCGATTTCTCCATTTGCGACAGCACATATCACTTTGACCGCAGTCCACTCATACACACCACCGAATTGCCCGTTGCCACAGGCCGCAAGCGCTGCTACACCACGATATGCTTCCCCTCAAGCAATACGGCAACCCGTTCCGAAGGCAGTGTAGAAGCCGACGGTAGCATTGTCCGCCTCAATGGTGGTGAGGAAGGCTCCATCTGGCGCATCAAAGCATACGTCACCATGCCCAACGGCGACATCGTGGAAAACATACTCCACCTGCGGGCACCGCTGAAGGCCGGCAACCTGAAGATTGTTAAAGTCATACTGCAACCCGACGGCAGCTTCATACCTTCCGACGTGGAAGTGGGTGCCAGCATCGACCTCGGGTGGAAAAAGGGAAATGTATTTGAGAAGTGAGGATTAGGGGATTGAGAATTAAGTATTAAGGATTAAGGATTGAGGATTGAGAATTGAAGAATGAGAGGCAAGATAAATTGTAAATTATCAAATAGTTAAATTGTATATAAATTGTACATTGTAAATTGTTAAATTGTAAATTAACAAGATGATTTTTAAATTGAAACATAGCCATATCCTCTATTTGTTGTCTTTGGTTCTTGTACTGACGGGATGCCGTTCGGACGAGGAGGAGGGACCTGCCATGATGGAGATGCCCATATCCATCGTTATTCCGGCCACCGACAACCTACAGACACGTGCTCCCGGCGACCCAGGCCTATCAACAACGCTGGCAAAACCTACGGATGCCTACGTGTTTCTGATTTATAATCAAAGTAATAACAACATAGGTACAGACCGTGTGCTCTATCAACACTATACCTTAATCCCGAGCAAATGGGTGAAGGAGATTTACGCCGGCGACCTGGCCACCACGGGCAACGAAGTGTACCGATACACAGGCGACCTTACCATCTCCATCCCGGAGATACGATCCAATGGCCGCGTCTATGCAGCCGTTTCGACCGCCGCCTTGGACATCAATACTGGTGTCACAACAGAAGAACAGGTAATGGGACTGACCTTCAACGTCACATCGGGACTGCAAGACTGCCTCTGCGACCTGTATTCCACGCCCTACAACTACCACGGCACAGGTTCAACATACTACGGCATCGTCCAGAACTTTACCAGTAAGGTGCCCAGCGTGGACTTATTGCTCTACCACGTGGCATCGAAGATAGACATCATCTGGAACGTGGACGAAAGTTTTCAGGCCAACAATGCCATCAAAGAAGTGGCTGCCCTGAAACTGAAGAAAAACGCCTGCTATCTGTTCAAACCCACGGAAAACAAGTGGACAAGCACAGACGAAAGCGATAACTACAACCTGACAGAAACTACAGATGTAGGCAACCAATGGTACGGACGCACATCGTTCTATGCCATACCCTACGAATACCCTACTGGAAACACAAACGAAGGAAAATTCGACATCAACCTACGGTTCAAGACCGAAACGGCAACCACAGGCTACAACCTGACCTTCCGCAAGGATATTGCCGCAGAGAAAACCACCCATTCAGACATGAACATCTTCGTACCCTGGATTCGTGGAGAAGTGGAGTTCAGCAAGGACATTACCGACGGCACACATGAACCGATTGAGAATTGAAACAACGAATTATACGAATTAAACGAATTGGCATTGAGGCGCACAGTAAATTGTCCAATAAATTGTACATTGTACATTGTCAAATTGTAAATTAACAAGATGTCTATAATGTCGAAATTGATTATAAGACCAAAGAATTGTATCACACTGGTATGTGGGATGCTGCTTTTGTTCGCTCTGCCGATGGCGGGACAGACCAGGATTGATACCATTCGATATGTGAAGACAGCTGAAAACGGTGGTGCGTACACCAACAACGGACGTTCGTGGAGTACGGCCAAGAGCGATCTGCAGGACGCCATCAACGACCTTCACGAATACCTGAAGGAGAACAACCTGACCAGTGGAAGCATCTATGTAGCTGCCGGCACATACAAGCCCTCGGAATCCACCGAAAGCAACGGCGGCGGTCTGCAATTTACGTCGTTTAAGATATATCCGGGCATTCACGTCTATGGCGGTTTCAGCGCCAACGAGACAGACATGGATGCCAATCCCTTCGAAATGGAGAATGGCAATTACAAGTACCGACCCATCACCTCAGAAGCTCTGGGAAGCATAGATGAATACGAAAGCCAACCTTGGAATTTCCAACACAAGACCGAGCTCAGCGGTTCGCACAGCAATGCACCCACTTTCACCTTCGACGAAACGAAGGGTACATACAGCACGCTGTTCCCCAGCAACTCCTACCATGTCGTGTGGTTCGCCACCGAGGGCTTTATCCCCGTCAGCGAAGAGGGCGACCAACCCATGCACGCCCTTCCACTGAGCCAACCGGCCAGCATCGACGGATGTACCATCACGGGAGGCTATGCAGCCACAAAGACTACGAACGAACGCAACCACTCTTCGTACGGCGGCGGTGCCTACATGGTGCCCGGGGCAAGGCTGAGCCGATGCGTGGTGGACCACTGCGAAGCCATCATGCGAGGCGGTGGTGTGTATCTCGACGGTGGCGGTGTGGTTGACCGCTGCTATATCAACACCTGCCAGTCGCCCGGTGTCGGCATCATGCAAGGCTACGGCGGCGGTGTCTGCATCGACTACGACGGCACGGTGACACGTTCCTATATCGTCAACAACTCCAGCCGCATCGGAGCCGGCATCACCATCTGCCACGCCGAAGGCGACTACCCTTGGAAATCGCTCAACAACTGGCTCGCGGAAAACGGGCAGCCCACACGTGAGAAAGTCCACGCCTACAGTCCACAGGCCACTGCGTGCATCGTCTCGAACAACACCGCGACAGCCGAGGGTGCCGGCATATACTTCTACGAAGGAGGCATAGGTAACCACTTGACCATCACCAACAACAATTGTGTCGGTCAGGACATCACCTACTACGGACGACGTCATGGACGTTCGGGAGGCGTGTATATCCTCAACGGCGGACAAATCTTGAACAGCGTCATCTGGGGCAACAAGTGTGCAGCCAACAACGACATTCAATATGCCGTCAACACCGTCGGTTCTACCGCGGACGAAATGGACGGCCAAGGCAACGTCACCAACGAAGGCCTGAAGCCCAAGATTTCCTACACTGCCATCGACAAGCACGACATCACGGACTGGGCCGGTTCGACGAAGAACAGCATCATATCGCTCGAAAGCGAAAACATCAATACAAACGGATACGAAGCCAACTATCCCTACTTCATCGGTAGCGACGGAGAAGGCACGGTGACAACAGCCACCGGTGCCGGACTGCAGACCGACATACCCAGCCCCCTGTCATGGAAACCTGCCTCCATCACGTCGATGGCCGAGAAGGGCCTTCAAGTGACCGAGGCCGTGAAGGTGTCGTCGGTTTGGTTCCTTCATGCCCACACTGCGACCGACCTCTTCAACGAGGCCTACGAGCCCATGTCCACCTTGGGAGCCTTGGTGCGCCTGCCGGAGCAAATGAATCATGCCCTGGTTACCAACCAGGAGATCGCACTCTACAGGAATAAGGGCTTCACCCAGGCGAACGTCGATGACTACGCCACAGCCTTGGGACGAAACGAGCTAAAGAATCTCCTCCCCGACGAGGGGACCCAAACCACGTTGCCCACCATTTTTGTTGACCCGTCGCGCAATGCCGGTGCAAAAGGCATCAGCATCGGAGAGCAGGGTATCGGTGCCTCGTGGGACAAGCCTGTGAAGAACATCAACGATGCCGTCTACTACTTCAAACAACGCCAGTGGGCGAAAGGTACGACCAACGAATTCCAATACAACATCGGCGGCACAAAGAACAGCGACGGCACCTTCACCGGCGGCACGGACTACCCCTACGTACAGATTCTGGTCAAGGGCTTCGAACGCGGCAGTACCGTCCGCGCCACCACGGCAGGACGCGGTGCCTACTTAGGCCCAGAACTGCGAACGGCAGCCATACGTCCCTCGTCCAACATGCGCATATATGGTGGTTTTGCACCTACAAGCACAGGAACAACCACGACGGGACGCAACGCGCGTACCTACCCCACCCTCGTCACGGGCAACATCACCAACACAGACTTTAGCAACAATTCGGCCCACATCGTTGCCCTCATCAACGTGAAGAACGTCATCATCGACGGCCTGCGACTCTGCGAAGGCAACTCCAGATTGAACGAAAATGGTCAGACGTATGCTCCCATCGACCCCACGACGGGACAGCCCTACCCCATCACCTATGGTGCCGGCCTCATCATGAACAATGCGACGATGGCTGCCGAGGACCGTATCGACATGACGGGCAATATCCTCCGAAATGCCTATATCTCCAACTGCGCGGCACCCTACGGAGCTGCCATCTATGTCAAC
>JAEEGL013203430.1_pt1 | contig 13881 bp, 10 predicted proteins | sample 9134231 | NCBI WGS metagenome assembly JAEEGL01 (sample SAMN16246548, study PRJNA631951) | gut metagenome | biome: gut microbiome; feature: rumen; material: fiber-attached | host: Bos | place: Iran: Karaj | collected 2018-10
AAGGTGGCCGGGCTTTCAAAGCTGGCCAGGACCGTTGAGGTATTTGCAAAAAGACTGCAGATGCAGGAGCGCATGACCGGGCAGATAGCCGATGCTCTTATGAGTGAGCTGGGCTGCAAAGGTGCCTGTGTCATGGCGGAAGCCGAGCATACCTGCATGACCATGAGGGGAGTAAAAAAGCCCGGGAGCAGTACGGTAACGGTGGCGTTAAGAGGTGCGTTTGAAGAGGACAGAGCACTGGAAGAGCGCTTCTATGCTATGCTTGGCAAGAGCAGATAATACGGATATGATGGATGAGATATTCATAGAAGGACTTAAGATATACGGATATCACGGAGTGTATCCGCAGGAAGAAGCCCGGGGGCAGAACTTCGTTCTGTCCGTCAGGCTTTTTTTATCGTTGCAGCAGGCGGGGCTTACGGATGATCTTACGAAGAGCATCTCTTATGAGGAAGTATGCCTCTTTCTCAAGGAGGAGTTTAATAAAGAGCGTCATCAGCTGATAGAGACGGTCGCTGAGCGGCTTGCAGCTGCGCTGTTTAAGAAATATGAGAGCCTGTGCGCGCTTGAGCTGAGAGTGGCCAAGCCGGAGGCACCCATAGCCGTGGATTTTAAGAACGTGTCCGTGTGCATAAGCAGGAAGCGCCATATCGTCTATCTGGCATACGGTGCCAATGAAGGCGACTGTCCGACGCAGATCGAAGGCGGATTTAAGCGTATAGATGAAGATCCCTGCTGCGGGGTGATAAAAAAGACACAGCCGCTTATCACCACGCCCTACGGCGGTGTGGCCCAGCAGGATTTTTATAACGGCGCGGCAAAGATATGGACCCTTTATGAGCCGCATGAACTGCTTAAGTTCCTTCACGATGTGGAGGCATCGCAGGGGCTTGACCGCAGTAAGAAGACACACTGGGGGCCCAGGGCTCTGGATCTGGATATACTGTTTTATGATGATATAGTGCTCGATGATGAGGAGCTGACCATACCACATCCGGATATGGAAAACAGGGATTTTGTGATGAAACCCCTGGCAGAACTGGCTCCGTTTTACAGGCATCCTTTAACAAAAAAGACCGTAGCCATGATGGCTGCGGCCCCTATGGAAGAGCATATAGTCAGTTAAGGTATTTTTACCGCGGCTGCGGCTGCATCGAAGACTTCTATATTGCCGCTGCCGTAGGCGGGCAGTCTGTAAATGGGCATATCGGCATTGAAATCCCTGAAATAAACATAGGAAGAAGTGACCTGTATGTCCTTAACCACACCTTCCTTTATCAGTTCTTCGGCACTGCCGTCCGTTCGTATACGCTTAAAGGCGTAGCCGTCTCCGCCGCTTTCATCTATGGTCTGATAATAGATATATTCACCTGCGAGGTTAAATGTTTCTATACGTCCCGGACTCAAGGTTATGGTATCTGAAGTATCCGAAAGGGCGGTTCTTTTTAAACTCATGTTATCGCTCATATCAAGATAGTAGACATAGCCGTCTGCTATGGAGGGTTCGTACATGTTGATCTCCATTACGCGGGTTATGCTGCCGCTGCCGGGATCTGCCGAGTAGAGGTAATGGTCCTTAGTCATGCCTGCGTAGAATACCATTGTGCCGTAAGCACAGCCCGGCTTTATCTGGTCGTTTACCAGCAGCTTTTCGTTCTTGCCGGAGAGGTCCATGCAGTTTAATACCTCTTTGGCGTCTTTTGAGCTGTCGGAATCCAGCTTTGAATATATCAGGCTGTTACCAAGAAGCATCAGGCCGTTTGAGGTGATATTGCTGAGTATGATGTTATGCCTGCCGGCTTTATCGGTGCGGTAGATGCCGCGGCCGTCACGTATATAGCCCAGTCCGGACTGCCCAGCTCCGGAGGAAGAATAGTAATAGATATGATCGCCGGCAACATTTATGAAAGAGGCGTTTGCAGCCACTACTTTGCGTATATCGCTTCCGTCTGACTTCATGGAATAGATGCTGCCGCCGTCATAAGGATTGGCGAAGTAGACCATGCCGCCGTATTCGCAGAACGTGCCGCCGTTATAGAGATTGCCGGCACTGCTGCCCGCAAGGTCGGACGGATTAGCGGGTATGGCTCTGGCGCGCTGTCCCAGAAAGCTGCCCAGGACGATGAGCAGTATTATCGCGACAGGTATCAGTATCACCAGTATGTTTTTTAATTTCCTGTTCATAAGCATATACCTCTCAAAATGATTATATAACGCGGATAAATTATTGGCAAATGATTGATTGATAAAATCCTTTCCTTTTGGTATAATGTTCGGTAATTGTGGAAACTTGAAGGAGATATTTTAAGATGCTGCACGAGAACCCGTCACTGGTGGATGTTAAACACGAAGTACTTTATCTGGTGGCGAAGGCGGAATTTGAAGGACGGCTGGAGGAAGCACTGGCTTCCATACCGCATGAGATAGTACCGGGGCCCTTGCCCGCTTTCCGCTGCTGTGTATACAAGGAAAGGGAAGTGGTACGTGAGCGTATCAGTCTGGCCAGGAACTTAAATCCCCTGACCGGAGAGCCCTGCCATAATACCGTGCAGATACTGCCTGCGGCCTGTGAGGGCTGCCCCATCACACGATTTGTCGTAACCGATAACTGTCAGAAGTGTATGGCAAAGGCGTGTTTTAATTCCTGCAATTTTGGGGCTGTTACGATCGAGCGCGATAAGGCTCATATAGATCCCAACAAATGCCGTGAGTGCGGCAAGTGCCATCAGGCCTGTCCCTACCACGCCATAGCGGATCTGCAGAGGCCCTGCAAGCGTGCCTGTCCCGTTGATGCCATAGGCATGGACGAGAACATGAGGGTGCGTATAGATGATGAGAAGTGTATAAGATGCGGTCAGTGCATCGCAGCCTGTCCCTTCGGAGCGGTATCGGATGCTTCAAGGATGATAGAGGTGATCGATGCGCTTAAGTCGGGACGTGAAGTCTACGCCTGTGTGGCGCCTTCGGGCGACGGACAGTTCGGGCCGGGCATCTCTATGGATTCACTGAGGGAAGCCATTAAGAAGCTGGGCTTCGTGGACATGGTCGAGGTGGCTCTGGGTGCCGACTATGTGGCATATGAGGAAGCGAAGGAGTGGGGAGAAGCCTTAAAAGAAGGCAAAAAGAAGACCACATCCTGCTGTCCCTCTTTCGTACATATGATAAACAGGCATTTTCCCCAGCTGGCGGAATGCATTTCCACCACCGTATCGCCAATGGCGGCTACGGCCAGACTGGTAAGGGCTGCACATCCCGGTGCCATGTGCATTTTCATAGGCCCGTGTATCGCAAAGAAGAGCGAAGCAGGGCAATATCAAGACATAGAAGGCGACAATGCTGATCTGGTACTGACATTTGAGGAACTGCTGGCATTATTCAGGGCAAGGGATATAGTACCCGAGCCTATGCCTCTTACCAATCAGCAGGGAAGTTTATACGGAAAGAATTTTGCAAAGAACGGCGGTGTCATGAATGCCGTTAAGCAGGCATATAAAGAATCGGGAGCAACAGACGAGCTGAAGGTCTGCGCCTGCAACGGGGCGGATGAGTGCAAGAAGGCTCTGACCCTGCTTAAACTGGGAAGGCTTCCGGAGGACTTTATCGAAGGCATGATATGCAGCGGAGGCTGTGTTAACGGACCGGGAAGCTTAAAGGCGGCGGGCAAGAGTGCGGCTGACAGGAATAAGCTGCTGGCAGCCCTGGATAACAGGAGCATAAGCCAGAGCCTTGAGGAGAATAAGGATCTGGAATTTGAGATGCACCGGGACAGAAAAGATGCCGCGAAATAACTGACAGGGCTTAAACAGCGATAATCATACAGGAGGATGAAAGCCGATGGGCAGTGCTGCGATCGAGGCTGCAAAAGCACAACAGACGGGCTTTAACGATATGGAGGTATCGGCAATAGGAGAGGTTGCGAATATCACGCTGGGTAATGCGGTTACAGCGCTCAGCCTGCTTTTGCACAATGATATCGATATTTCCACGCCCTTGGTTGAGATAAAGAACAAAGGCGATCAGGTCAGAGCGCTTTCGGAAAAGACTATCGTGACCAGGGTAGATTATGTTAAGGGATTAAACGGTAACTGTCTGCTTTTTCTGAAGGAAGACGATGTTAAGATAATGACGGATCTTATGATGGGAAGCGACGGACACGGCATGTTTTATGAACAGGACATTTCCGAACTGCATTTAAGCGCCGTTTCGGAAGCCATGAACCAGATGATGGGATCGGCAGCTACAGCCATGGGCATGATGCTTGATAAGCTGGTGGATATATCGACGCCCTCAACAAGGCATGAGGAGGCGGGAAGCTATAACCATGATGCGTTCGGAACAGAGGAGCGTTTTGTGCAGATAAGCTTTGACGTAGATATGGGAGAGCTGATAAATACAAAGATCATACAGCTCTATCCGTTCAGACTGGCAAAAGCGATAGCGGATCTGTTTATAGTCAAAAGAAATCAAAATGAAGGAGCAGGGCTTTTTTAGGCCGGTAAAGAGATGAGCGAAGAATGTGCTAATAATTGCAGCAGCTGCGGAGAAAGCGGCTGCGCCTCACGCAAGGATCCGTTTGCAAAGGATGCACCCAATGCGGGATCTGATGTAAAACACATGATAGCTGTCATAAGCGGAAAGGGCGGCGTGGGAAAATCCATGGTAACGGCCCTTTTAGCAAACAGCTTTAACAAAGCCGGGAAAAAGACGGCCATACTGGATGCGGATATCACCGGACCGTCTATCGCAAGGATGTACGGCATCCATGAGCCGGCCGGAAGCGACGGAAACAATGTACTGCCGGCAGTAAGCGCGGGCGGGATAAAGATAATGAGCATAAACATGCTGCTGGAACACGAGGATGATCCCGTGATATGGAGAGGCCCCGTTATATCCTCTACGGTCAGACAGTTCTGGACCGAAGTGGCATGGGGCGATGTAGATGTTATGCTCCTTGATATGCCTCCCGGAACGGGCGACGTACCGCTTACCGTATTCCAGTCATTGCCGATAGAAGGTATACTGGTCGTAACATCACCTCAGGAGCTGGTGAGCATGGTGGTAGGAAAGGCCGTGCATATGGCGCAGGCAATGAACGTACCGCTTCTTGGTATCGTTGAGAACATGTCCTATCTGGAATGCCCCGACTGCGGAAAGCGCCTTGAGATATTCGGAAAGAGCCATCTGGATGAGGCAGCTGAGGCATATGGCATAGACCTCACGGCAAAGATACCGATGATACCGTCCAATGCGGCATTATGTGATGCCGGGGCGGCTGATGAACTTGATGAAAAGCTGCTGGGTGAATGCAGCCTGGCACTTTACAATAAACTAAAAGGAGATAACGAACAATGAAAGACGTAAAGGTAACGATAGCGCCTACCAATATCAAGACGCTTAAGTTTGAGAACAATTACAACGCTAAGCCCGGAGAGCAGGTTAAGCTGGGAGTGCAGATGAAGGTTGCTGTACATCTTAATCCCGCAGCACCCACCACGGCGCTGGCTCATGTGCACTTTGCAGTAGCCGATGAGGAGAAGAAACATGTGAGCATGGAGCTCGAGACCCTGACTCCCATCACGGTAAGCACCTTCATCGATAATCTTGATGAAGTGGTAAAGAGCAAATACATGAACGATATCATGCTGGCAGTTAACGAGAAGATCCGCATGACCACTTCCATGCTGGGACTGGGCATACAGGTTCCTGCGATCACTCTTCCTTACAGAGAGACCAACGAAGCACAGGACGGTTCTTTGGACAGCGAGATATTCACGAAATTATAAGTCATGCTTCTGTCAATACGGAACGCAGACGTTTCATACGGCGGCGAGCTTATCCTCAGGGATGTGAACTTTGACATACGTGAAGGGGAGAAGCTCGCCGTTGTGGGCAGGAACGGCTGCGGGAAAACAACACTGCTTAAGCTGATATGCGGGGAGCTTTCACCCCAGCCAAGGGATTCTGATGACCAGCCGGTAATAGCAAAGACGGGTGAGCCTGTCATAGGCTGGCTCTCACAGATGACTTTTGCTGACGAGAAGGCCACGCTGGGGCAGGAACTTAAGAGGGTATTTGAGCCTATACTTGAGCTTAAGCGCGATATGGATGATGCTTTGGCACAGCTGCAGCGGAGCGATGACCACGCTCTGGCGGAGAAGTATGCCCTGATGGAGGAACGCTTTAATTATCTGGGCGGCTACCGTTATGAGAAGGATTACGATATGCTTTATTCGCGCTTCGGCTTCTTAAAGGAAGACGAGGACAGGCCCTTATCGGAGTTCTCGGGTGGCCAGCGTACCAAGATAGCATTTATAAAGCTTCTGCTTTCAAGACCGGATATACTGCTTCTGGATGAGCCTACCAACCATCTGGATATATCGACCATAGCGTGGCTTGAAGATTACCTGGCCGAATATCCCAGGGCGGTCGTGGTGGTTTCCCATGACAGGCTTTTTCTGGACCGCGTGGCAGAGACGGTATGGGAGATAGAGCGCGGCAGATTAAAGCGTTATCCCGGCAATTATTCCGAGTTCGTGCGTCTTAAGAAAGAGGCGTACGACAAGCAGATGAAGGATTATCTGGCACAGCAGAAGGAGAGGGAACGCCTGCAGGCGCTGGCGGACCGCTTCATACACAAGGCTACCAAGGCGACCATGGCCAAGTCGAAGCTTAAGGCCATAGAGCATATGGAGGTCATAGAAAAGCCGGAGGAGTCTGATACAAAGGCATTCCACGGACTTTCGGAGCCGGCTAAGGAGAGCGGACGTGATGTCCTCATCACCGAGAACCTGGCTGTGGGATATGATGAGGTACTATGCAGGGTGAGCCTGGTACTGCAGAAAGGAAAGAAGCTGGGAGTGATAGGCGGAAACGGCCTGGGCAAGTCCACCTTCTTAAAGACCCTGATGGGGCAGATACCTAAAAAAGGCGGTAAATACAGCTACGGCTACGGTGTAGAGGTGGGATATTTTGAGCAGCAGATGGCCAAGACCTCAAGCACCAAGACCGTTCTAAACGAATTCTGGGATACATATCCCACACTGACAGAGACCGAAGTAAGGAACATACTGGGAGGCTTCCTTTTCTCCGGTGATGACGTGTTTAAGAATGTATCCGACTTATCGGGCGGTGAGAAGGTCAGGCTGGCGCTGGCTAAGATACTGCAGACAAGGCCGAATTTCCTGATACTGGATGAGCCTACCAATCATATGGATATAGTGGGCAAGGAAGCTCTGGAGGAGATGCTGGCGGAGTATAAGGGAACGGTACTGTTTGTTTCGCATGACCGTTATCTGATAAGGCGCCTGGCGGATGAACTGCTGATATTAAGGCCCGGCGGGGCAGAGTATTTTCCTTTCGGATACGAGGAGTTTGAGCGCCATTACGGTAAGGAAAAGCTCCTGTCTTCAGATGAAGTATGGAAGATAGAGAATGCAAAGAACGATGCAGCGGCAGATACGGAAGCTGCGGCTGCACCCAAGCCTAAAAAGACCAATCCGGGCAAGGAAAGAGCCAGGGCGGAACGCAGACTGGCAAGGCTCGAACAGCTGATAGAGGAAAACGATACAAAAAAAGCCGCTCTGGAAGAAGAGATGGCCGATCCGGCAAATGCCAGCAATTATTCAAAGCTGCAGGAACTGCAGGATAAGCTGGATGAGCTTAACGGGCAGTCGGATGCATATCTGGAAGAGTGGGAAGCGCTGGAAGAGGAACTTTCAAAAGAAAACGGCTAGGGAAGACGAAGCCGTCCCGGGCATAAAAAAAACAGGCTTAAACTTACGCTTAAGCCTGCAGTAGCAGGGGATGAAGGAGTCGAACCCTCTTCGACGGTTTTGGAGACCGATGTTAAACCGTTTAACTAATCCCCTAAGCACAAAGGGTATTATACTGGCAGAGGTTATAAATGTCAAGTAATAAAATAGGGCCAGCAAAAAGCGCCTAAAAAGCTGCCGGTGATAAAAGGAGGCAAAGATGGATAAAGCAGTTATAGACGAATTGTTTGAGGATGCAGATAAGGTGAGTGCATACAGGCATACGGATGAAGAGTTAAGGGCAAAGATAGGCGAATCCGAAAATGACGCAAAAGCCGTAACCGGGCGTATAGAGGCGATCAGGGATGAGCTTAAGCAGCTGCAGAATAAGCTGGGAACGCATGCGGATGAGTTGGAGGATCTGTATGATGATCTTGACTTCTCGCAGCAGACGCTTGCAGGGGGACCGGCATCCGATATAAGCGATAAGGCGGATGAATTCCGCAGTGCGGCCGAAAATCTGGATGAAGCGATCGATGCGCTTTCGGATCTTTTATTGTTCAGGTTTAAGTAAGAAAAGGCAATAAAAAAACCGGATACCGGCTCCTGCCAATTGACTCCTAGCCTAAGCCAGGTGGGCAACCGCAACCAACGCATCTGCCTTCCACTGAAAACTGCTGAGGCCTGACATCCGCTTGGCGATATAGGAATCCCGTTTAAAGTACTGTAGGCTCAAAACGCAGGAACCTTTGTATGGTACCCGGAACTACTGTAATTATAGCGGATAAATACCATATTTACAATACTGTACAAAAGGGCATTTTTCGGGTATAATAAGGGTTATGGGTGTGCTGATTCAGATAGTCTTTGCAGTCGGGACTCTGGTGTGGTTATGGACGATGTTCAAGATCAACCAGGGCGAACCTTCTTACATTCAGAAAGGACTTAACTTCACGGGACTGGCAGTATCGCCGGGGCTTATCGGTTTTTGTCTTGAAAGCGCTGCGGAAAATGCGCAGACCATGCAGATCGCGCTGCAGCTGCAGTTCATATCACTGGGTGCCTTTATCGTGGCACTGGTGTTTTTTTCCATCAGGGCCTGCGGGGTGGATATACCTACGATGTTCCGCCTGCCGGTATTAAGCCTGCTTCTGGCTCATCTGCTGCTGGTACTTATGTACCCCGGTCCCGGATTTTCCTATCTTGAGGTGTACCCTTTCGGTTACGGGTACAGATCTTCTTACGGTATACTTTTTGATATAGACATCTCGGTAATGATATTCATAGCCGTATTCGGCTTCTACATTACTTTCCGTTATTATCTCAACAAGATGATAGAGACCAATAAAGGTACCCGCTGGCTGGCTATAGTGGAACTGATACCTGCCGTGGGCGGGATACTGCAGCTGGCTCTGGTGGATGTGCTTCCCTGTACCATCAGCACGTTTTTTATGCTGCTCTCATGGGCGCTGGTGGTTCTTCTGGTATTCCGTTTCCGCATGTTCGATTCCATGATAATGGCCAGGGACGATATCATAGAGACGATAGAAGAAGGTTTCGTGGTGGTAGATGCCATGGACAGGGTGCTGTTTGTAAACGAAAAGGCAAGGCAGATATTTCCCGAGCTGAATTACGATGCGACCCAGGAGGATGTGGCAAAGAAGCTAAAGCGTAAAGACAGGCAGGAGATGATCATCGCGGACAGGCATTACATGATATCGCTGGTGCCTTTTTACGATAAGGATACCTATAAGGGTACCACGATATGGATCAATGATAAGACGGAAGAACACGAATTCACGGAAAGACTGACACGTCTTAAGGATGAGGCTGAAGCCGCCAACCAGGCCAAGTCAGTATTCCTGGCCAACATGAGCCATGAGATAAGAACGCCCATGAACGCCATAATAGGTATGACGGAGCTGATCCTTAACGATAATATCAACAGTAATGTCGAGGAAAATGCGAATAATATACGTAACGCAAGCAATACCCTGCTTTCGATCATAAACGGTATCCTGGACTTTTCAAAGATAGAGACCGGAAAGGTAGAGACTGCGGAGACGGAATACAATCTGGGCCTGGTGCTAAAAGATATCTGCAACATGATAATGCTGCGTCTGGCCGATAAGAACGTGGAGCTTATAGTTCACGTGAAGGAGAGCCTGCCTACGGCTTTTCTGGGTGATGAGACCCAGGTGCGCCAGATATATTCAAACATCCTGACAAATGCGGCCAAATATACAAAGCGCGGTTACATACGCGTGAATGTGGACTGGGAAGAGGGCGAAGACGAGCTGGCGCTGATAAAGGTATCCGTTGAAGATACGGGCAGCGGTATCAAGGAAGAGAGTCTGCCTACACTCTTTGACAGTTTCCAGCGTGCCGATATGATAAAGAACCGTACCATAGAGGGAACGGGACTGGGCCTGGCTATCTGCAAGCGCCTGGTGGAAGGCATGGGCGGAGGGATCTCCGTAAAGAGTACTTACGGCATAGGAAGTGTGTTCTCGTTCCATTACATACAGAAGGTGGCGGATCCCGCGCCACTTGGAAATTATGATTATCTGGAACTCCCGGTGCAGCCCGAGCATGAGCGGAAGAGCTTTATTGCTCCGCTGGCAAAGATACTGGTTGTTGATGACAATATCACCAACATCAAGGTGGCGCAGGGTATACTCTCCATGTATCAGGTGCGTGTCGATACTGCGATGAGCGGCAGGGAGTGCCTGGAAAAACTGGAAAAGAACAATTACCATATGGTGCTGATGGATCAGATGATGCCCGAGATGGACGGTATCGAGACCACCGCCCTGATACGTGCAAATAAGGATCCGGCGATAAGAAGGCTTCCTGTCATAGCCCTTACGGCTAATGCGATCAGCGGCACAAGGGAGATGTTTCTGCAGAACGGCTTCCAGGAATACATTTCCAAACCTATCGCCCTCTCCGCCATGGAGGCTGTACTTAAAAAATTCCTGCCTGCGGAGATAATCCATTATGTTGACAGGGATGATGAGCAGGCAGATTACAGCGATGTTCATGTCAGCATCCCCGGAGTGGATGTCGAATCCGGTCTTAAGAATTACGGCGGCGAAATGGGACGCTATCTGCAGATACTTAAGTATATCTACGATGACGGGCCCGGCCATATACAGCGTCTTACCGACTGCCTTACTTCGAAGAATTACCGTCAGTATGTATATGAGGTTCATGCCCTTAAGGGACTGATGGCAGGCATAGGGGCGGCACATCTTTCCGAGCTTGCAAGGCTTCAGGAATATGCGGGGCGTGACGGCAAGGTAGGCGTTATCGACAGGGAAGGCGAATTCCTGATATCCCAGTACCAGAAGATGCTCGAAGGCATAAGGGATGCCCTTAATGACGCGGGCATGCTCAGAGAGGAGATAATCCCTATCAGGGAGGAAGAACTCTCCTGGGAAGAATTCTCCAATATGCTGCGTGCACTTCAGGGCAGCCTGGAACTGCTCGAGCAGTCGGAGGCATCAAGAAAGCTGGATAATCTGCTGACCTATCCCATGGATGCGGGACTCCGCAGGCAGCTTCTGGAAGTCAAGCGTGCCGTGGCGGATTTTGAATATGACGAGGCACTGGAACTGATAAGACAGTTATTCTAGTCATAAGAAGGGGCCCGCCTTTTGGCATCAGGAGGGACCCGCAGCGCGGGAGGTACCCATTTAAGGAGGATAAATGAGCATGGCCGAAACAAAAGAAAGTGTAAGAGCGATGATCGCGAAGTACGGTAAGGATATAGAGGAGCTATGCCGTTACCTGCCCTGGCTGGAGAGCAAGAAGGGACAGGATGTGGGCGGCAGATACGAGCCGGGGGAGGGAAAGGCCAATACCATAAGCGTTCCCACTTACGATTCAAACCTGCTGGCATTCGTTAAAAAGGTGCAGAAGACGGGCTTTTACAGGAAGAATTATGTCTATACCTACAGCCGCAACCATATAAGGACGGCTGAGGATGAGCACAGGATGATAGACAAATGCAGCCTTATGGAGATCGAGACCATAGGGGATATAGTGACGAGCTACGTCATGAAGGGAATGACCAAGGCGTATATGTGGACGGAAGGCGTTAAAAACGGGGTATTCTTTCATGCGGTGAGCCGTATGAAAGAGCTGGTGGATTTTTGGAGCGCATAACTTTACATTGTGGCTTAGTGGCGGTATAATCAGCTTTGTATGCCTGTAAACTTTATTTACATATGAGAAAGGATCGATATGAGCGGCGTAAAACGTATTTATGTAGCAAAGAAAAAAGAGTATGCGGTAAAAGACAGGGAGCTTGAGAGGGAGATCCCGGGATATCTTGGCATAAAAGGTGTTAAAGATATCAGGGTTTATATCCGATATGATGTAGAGAACGTTTCGGATGCTGTTTTTGAGACTGCAGCAAAGACGGTTTTTTCAGAGCCGCCTGTAGATCAGATATATTATGAAGAGATACCCGTACCCGAAGGCGCAAGGGTTTTCGGTGTTGAATACCTGCCCGGACAGTACGATCAGAGAGCGGATTCGGCTGAGCAGTGCATCCGCTTCCTTAAGGAAGATGAGGAACCTGTTATCCGTACCGCCGTTACCTATGTGATAAGCGGCGATATAAGCGATGAGGAGTTTGAGCGTATCAAGCAGTACTGCATCAACCCTGTGGATTCGCGTGAGACCGGCATGGAAAAGCCCGCAACGCTGATCACCAGATATGACGAGCCTGCCGATGTTAAGATCTTTGACGGCTTTACCGGACTTGATGAGACAGCGCTTAAGAGCCTGTATGACAGCCTGGGGCTGGCTATGACATTTAAGGATTTCCTTCATATCCAGAATTATTTTGCAAAAGATGAGAAGCGCGATCCTTCGATGACAGAGATAAGGGTGCTGGATACCTACTGGTCGGATCACTGCCGTCATACCACCTTTGCAACGGAGCTTAAGAATGTAAGCTTCGGTGAGGGCTTATACCGTACACCCATAGAGACCAGCTACTTAAGCTATCTGGATACCAGGGAGGAGCTTTATAAGGACAGGGATGACAAGTTTGTCTGCCTTATGGATCTGGCGCTGATAGCAATGAAGAAGCTGCGTCATGACGGAGTACTTACCGATATGGAGGAGTCGGACGAGATTAACGCCTGCTCCATCGTGGTGCCTGTTGAGATCAAGCCGGGCAACGGTACGGATCCTTATACCGAAGAGTGGCTGATAAGCTTTAAGAATGAGACACATAACCATCCTACAGAGATAGAGCCTTTTGGTGGGGCTGCTACCTGTCTGGGCGGTGCTATCAGGGATCCCTTATCGGGACGTTCCTATGTATATCAGGCAATGCGCATCACCGGTGCGGCAGATCCTACAGTGCCCGTGGCCGATACCTTAAAGGGCAAGCTCTCACAGAAGAAGCTGGTAAGAGGTGCGGCAGCAGGCTATTCATCCTACGGTAACCAGATAGGTCTGGCTACAGGATATGTTAAGGAAATATATCATCCCAATTACGTGGCTAAGCGTATGGAGATAGGTGCCGTTATGGGTGCCGCTCCCAGAAAGAACGTTAAGCGTTTAACCTCCGATCCCGGGGATGTGATAATACTTTTGGGCGGCAGGACAGGACGCGACGGCTGCGGCGGTGCTACAGGTTCTTCGAAGGTACATACCGAGCAGTCGATAGAGCAGTGCGGTGCAGAAGTGCAGAAGGGTAATGCACCTACCGAGAGAAAGCTCCAGCGTCTCTTCAGACGTCCCGAAGTCAGCAGGCTTATAAGAAAGTGCAACGACTTCGGCGCGGGCGGCGTATCCGTTGCTATCGGTGAGCTGGCAGACGGTCTTACCGTGGATCTGGACAAGGTGCCCAAGAAATATGCGGGACTTGACGGAACAGAACTTGCGATATCCGAATCCCAGGAAAGAATGGCTGTAGTGGTCGATCCTTCGGATGTGGCTGAATTTATGAAGTATGCGCAGGAAGAAAACCTCGAAGCTACCGAAGTAGCTGTTGTTACAAAGGAGCCCAGACTGGTGCTTAAGTGGAGAGGAAAGGATATAGTGAACCTCTCCCGCGCATTCTTAAATACCAACGGCGCTCATCAGGAGTGCAGCGTATCTGTGGATA
>JAEEGL013275188.1_pt1 | contig 13881 bp, 8 predicted proteins | sample 9134231 | NCBI WGS metagenome assembly JAEEGL01 (sample SAMN16246548, study PRJNA631951) | gut metagenome | biome: gut microbiome; feature: rumen; material: fiber-attached | host: Bos | place: Iran: Karaj | collected 2018-10
CCTCATCTCTGGGGGTTCCGTGGGAATAACCGCTTGTGCAGTGAACAGGGCTATCGGTATCCGGAATCTTTAGAGCAGCCATTGCTTTTTCCCAGCCGGAGAGTCTCTGCATTGCAATATCAACCTCGAGATCCTGAAGGATTATGAGGAAGGAGTCATCTCCGTATCTGTAGGAGTGGCTGTCAGTAAGATGCTTTTTGATAAGAGCTGCTATCTGAGCAAGAACATTGTCACCTGTTTCTGTTCCGTATTCTTCATTTATTTTTTCGAAATCATTGATATCCAGCATGATTACGATGATGTGGTGATTGTGGTAGGAATTGAAATCATCACGAAGAGCATAGCGGTTCTTTAAGTCGGTTATGTTGTCGTGGATAGGCACATTCTGGAGCATTTCATTCATTGTCTCTATGCGATGGATACGCTCAAGCTCAGCGCCCTGCATGTGGAATTTATGAATGGATGCCACCGTGGTAAGAATTGCCAAAGCTGAATAGTTTACAACCTGAACTTTTGATGCGCCGTCATGTATATATAATATAAGGTAAAAGATAAAGTATGAGCCCGGTAACAGAATTGCACTGATAAAGGGCGGCAGCATTACGAAGTTAACAAGGCAGAAGGTGATTGTATAAAACACAGTCATCTGCATTCCATGAACGTAATGATAATAGGAAGTGTACATACCAAATGTCATGATCAGCATGTAGTAGGTGACGGTTATAAATTTGTAAAAGCTGTAGGGCCTTTTTGACCTTCTGAGAGCATGATCTGATATGAGGAATGTTATACTGCTTGTGATTATTGCATATAAGGTATTATCAAGTATAGCTATGTTCTGTAGAACTTTGCTCTGGGATAAAATGTAAAAGATAAGTATTAAAGTCTCTGATATTGCAAACAGAAGAGTTATAACTCGCAGTGCAATCAGATTCTGACGATAGATGCCTTCTTTTATTGTAGGATGTATATATGGATTAAAGATATCTCTTATTTTATTTCTGTATTTGGAAAAAGTTGCCATTATCAAAATCCTTCGCTATTATAATTCAGTACATACGTTGTTAATTATATCATAATTAATCAGAATGGAGTGATGTTCTATGTTATATGATTTTATGATTTCCTTTATGACACCCGCACAGGTTGCGGCTTTGGCGATGATCGTCACAGTTTTGCTCAGTTTCTTTACGCTTGGCAGAAGATTCTCATTTCTTCCAAGGGATAAGGGCAGGGATTTTGCCATAAATGGAGCTCTTTCCAAGGGAAAAATAAGAGGTGTCGGACTTATATTTGTTATTGATTTTATCCTCGCCGTTGTTTTATTTGTTCCGCTTTCAGTCGAACTTATCATTTATTTGATACTGATATTCCTCATAATGCTCAGTGGATATCTCGATGACGCAGCTGAAAAGCCGTGGAATGAATATAAGAAGGGACTTATAGATCTCGTCCTTTCTATTCTTACAATGGTGACATTCCTCTCACAGAACAGCAGAGAGGTATCCTTTGCCGGATTTGGAATTACACTTCCGTATCCTGTTTATTTTATACTGGGAGTTGCCCTCATATGGGTGGCAATCAACGTAACTAACTGCTCAGACGGAGTGGACGGACTTTGCGGATCACTTAGTATGGTGACTATCATGTCATTTGCACTTCTGTTTTCAGAAAACCTTGGAAGCATGGGGATGACAGCAAGAATTATGTGTGCAGCACTTCTTGCATATCTTTATTTCAACTGTTCACCGAGCTCAATGCTCATGGGAGATGCAGGATCAAGAGCACTTGGATTTTTCATAGCAATACTTGCAATGAAGTCAGGACATCCATTTGCCTATCTGATTTTGTCAATCGTACTTATTATTGATGGCGGACTTGGACTTTTGAAGGTTTCGCTTATAAGATTCTGTAAGATTCATATCATGAACAATATTAGAACACCTATCCATGATCACGTAAGGAAAAACATGGGCTGGTCAGACACGCAGGTGGTTATAAGATTTGTGATAATGCAGATAATTGCATCGATTCTTTTTGCAGTTGCATAAATAATTAAAGGGGCTATCGCTTTAGATGAAAATCATCTTGGCGATGCCCCTTTTTCTTTATTATTTTACGTGATAAACCTTGTCCTTTAAGCGCTTTTCAAATTCTTTTTTCTCGATTGGCATATCGTAGTAGAAGCCCTGAACGATGTCGCAGCCAACATTCTGAAGGAACTCTATCTGATCTCTTCTCTCTACACCCTCTGTAATTACCTCGATATCCAGCTCGTCAGCCATGTGGATGATGTTCCTGAGAAGAATCTCATCTCTGTCTGTGAGAGCGTCATTGTCAATGAAGGACTTGTCGATCTTTATTGTACTTACTGGAAGGTCTCTTAGTATTCCAAGTGAAGAATAGCCTGTTCCAAAATCATCGATGGAGCTTGCAATATTCATTCCCTTTAGATCATTGAGGAAGTTTGTGATAAGACCTTTTTCCTTTGAGGTAGCGGTCTCTGTTACCTCTATCTGTATGTACTTTAGATCCAGCTTGTATTTGTTTATTATAGCCTGGATCTGATGCGCGAGATTTTTATCCGTTAAGTCACTCCTTGAGAAATTGACGGAAATCGGAACGGGCTCCAGACCCTTGTCCAGCCATTCTCTTATGGTTTTGCAGACATCCTCTATTACATAGATATCAAGACCTATGGAGTAGCTGTTTCTTTCAAGGATGGGAACGAATTCAGCAGGATAAACAAATTCGTTTTTGAAAAGCCATCTGGAAAGAGCCTCTGCGCCGACGAGTGTGTTGGTTCTTGTGTTTACCTTGGGTTGGTAGAAAACCTTAAACTCGTTTTTGGAAAGACCTTCCTTAAAGCTGTCCTCGATCTGCTTTTCACGGAAAACTCTTGTGCTCATCTCCTCTGTGACAAAGAGGAATGGCGCACTTGATGTGGCTCTTGCAACGCTGCAGGCAATTGATGCCCTGCCGATCACCTGTCCGGGAGCTTTTATAGAGTCATCGATATCGAAAACACCTGCAACAGCGCTGATAGACACAGGAATCTTTGATCCATCCTTAATACCATATACTTCTGTCTGCTGTAAAAGATTAAGAAAAGCCTCGGTTTTTTCTTTATAAATCAGAGCTACGAAGTTATCGCCTCCAAGGTGGCCTATTATCTCATCATCTGATGCGAACTCCATAAGAACTCTTGTGTATCTTATGATGATATTGTCGGTTTCCTCAGGACCAAAGCGCCTGTTAATAAGACCAAAGCCCTTAAGATTAAAGTAGTAGGAGTTGTATCTTTTTAGTTCGCCGGTGATCATTTTGCGTGTGGCAAAGGAAATGAAACCACCGGAGTTTGGAAGACCGGTGAGATACTGGGTCATGGCACTTTTCTGCACAAGCTCCTGAAGCCTGTATTTATTTACGTGTGTAAGGAAAATTCGTAACAAAGACAGAAGGTACTGCCTCTCATCTGATTCCCAGTTGGTTTCGATGGGAGCGTAAACCTTGATTGTGATAATTCCATTTTCGATTGTTCTGGTGGATTCTTCTAACCAGACGATTTCAGCCATATTGTCAGAAGGCATATCTCCGGAGTACACAGTTACATGGTCGACCTCACCGGAAGGAGTCTGCCTTGTGGCGGGTATGTTCAGGTCGATCGTTATTCGCGAAATTCCGAACATATTTCCAACTTCTTTAAAGATGGTCTGTGAGACCTCGAGTGGTGCATTTGTGTTTGAAAGTAACTGAACAAATCTGTTTAACGCTTCAAAGTCATTCATGCTGTTCACCTGTTTGCTGTGTTTATGGCTATTTAATATATTGTGCTATATATTTTATTTGAAAACAATTGATACTTTTAACCAAAAAGAGAGGCAGAATATTATTAAATTAAACATGAAAATTATACAAAAAATCGGAAATTTCCTATTTCGCAATTTATAAAAAATTGATAAAATAGTTTTATGCTATGCACATAGTCTCATGGGGGGAGAAGTATGGGGATAACTATCAGGCAACACTCGTCTGTTGTTGTAACAATCAATGAGCGAGAATCTGAAGCAGTCAAACTCGCGGTATCGAATCTGATCCGCGACTTCAAAAGAGTTTTACAGATCAACACAGAAGCTGCCGATCCGGATTGTCAAAGAGTCCTGGTTGGTACAGTCGGAGTATGCGATGACCTTGAGGAAGAAGACCTCGTAGGTCTTTTCAGTACGTCCGGAAGACGCAGAAAAGAAGCCTACGTCATTAGAGACAGGCGTGGAATGCTTGTTATTGCAGGCTCTGACAGACGCGGAACCATTTATGGAATCTATGAATTCTGTAGAACCATACTGGGAGTTTCACCCTGGTATTTCATGGCTGACGTTCCAATAAAGCCTAAGACAGAGATTACACTGCCCGATGAATATCATGTTTCTGATCACCCAAGTATTGAGTACAGAGGAATCTTTATCAATGATGAAGAGGAGCTTGAGCACTGGGTTCAGAGGTACATGGGAGAGACTACCATAGGTGTCAGAACCTATGAAAAGATATTTGAGCTTTTGCTGAGGCTTAAGCTTAATTACATATGGCCTGCCATGCACGTAAATTCGTTTAATGCGAATAAACAAAATGGTGCCCTTGCCAACATGATGGGTATCGTAGTTGGAAGCTCACACTGCGATATGCTCATGAGAAGTAACAACAAGGAGTGGAAGCCCTGGCTTGAGAAGAAGGGCTATGGCGATGTTAAATATGATTTTACCGCTTCTGAAAAGAGCAGGGATGCAATCATAGAATACTGGCAGGAGAGCGTAGCTCAGAACAAGGATTATGAGGTTACCTATACCCTTGGTATGAGAGGAATTCATGATTCCGGATTTGAGTCAGTTGCTCTCTCAGGACTTTCCGGTGATGAACTAAGAAATGCCAAGATCGAGCTATTAGAGGATGTAATGGCAAGCCAGCAGGAAATCCTTGATAAAACGCTGGACTATCAGCCGATGAAGATCTTTGTTCCCTATAAAGAGGTGCTTGAACTCTATGACAATGGTCTTCGTGTTCCGGATGATTATACCCTCATATGGGTAAATGACAATTACGGATACATCAGAAGATATCCTAACGAGGAGGAAAAGAGGAGATCCGGCGGAAACGGACTTTACTATCATAACTCCTACTGGGCACCGCCCGGACAGTCATATCTTTTTATCTGCTCTGTGCCACTTGCTCAGACAAGAAATGAGCTGAAAAAGGCATATGAGGAGGGTATCCGAAAGCTCTGGGTTACCAATTTTGGTGCAATTAAGCCCCTCGAGCAGCAGATAACCTATTACGCAAGACTTGCCTGGGATATGGGAAAAGAGAACACTATCTGCGGAGATGAGGTTCAGTTCCTTTCACAGTGGATTGATGAGACCTTCAGTGGACATCATGGCAAGAAGCTTGCACCGATGCTGGTTGAGTTTGATCAGCTGACAAATGTACGTAAGATCGAGCAGATGGATGTTGATACTTTTTCACAGACAGCTTACACGGATGAAGCTGTAAGCAGAATCCATCGCTATGAATATATGTTTAAGACCGGAAACCGCATCTATCACTCACTTCCTGACAATGAGAAGGATGCGTTCTTCCAGATGATACTTATGAAGATACATGCGGCATACTACACCTATGCCATGTATTACTATGCAGACAGAAGTAATCTTTGCATGAAGCAGGGAAAGGTTCACAGTGCTGCGGATTACACCACAAAGGCACTGTCCTTCGACCATGCTAGAAGAGGTATGCTCTACTTCTATAACCATGTAATGGCAAATGGAAAATGGGATGGCATCATGACTCCCGAGGATTTCCCGCCGCCGAGAACTGCTATGTATCCTGCATGCAGGCCGCCTCTTGAGAAGGCAGCAGATCATCTTATCGTGACCTGCCAGAATGATGACAACAAGATTACCTTTGTTAAGCCTGTTGAGAAGTGGTTTGAGATTGCTAACGCAGGTGAAAATGAGATTGTTGTAACCTTAGATCTTCCTTCATGGGTAAAGATAGCTGAGGAAAGTATCGTAGGCTTTGAGGGCCATGGAGATATCAGAATAAACGGAGAAGAGAGAATTCTTCTTGAGGCTGACTGGGAAGCTGTGCCTGAGATGATTTCCCAGATGACTGACAAGGGGGAGGTTAAGCCTGAGGATAAGACCGTTTCCATAAAGGACGAGATCCACATCATGGCACTTATGACAGGAGAGAGCCATTCAATTCCTGTTGAGATAAAGCTTTTCAGGGGAATCACTCTGCTTGGACAGAATAATATCATATTCCCGCCCCACATGGAGGATGATGGCATGCTCCGAATTGAGGCGGATATGGTGCGTGATCTTTCAGGTGCATGGATAAGAATTCCTAACCTTGGAAGAAACAGAGGCTCACTTGTTGAAGCAAGGACAGAGCGTGCAACTCTGACCTATGAGGTTACTGTTACAAGTGAAGGTGCATTTTTGCTTGAGCTTCACAGATTCCCTTCCCTGAACGCTGTGGGCAGGATAAGGATTGGAGTTTCTGTGGATGAAAATCCTGCAGAGATAGTTGAGTCTGAGTCCATTGATGAGAACAAGGGCGACTGGAAGAACAACGTAAGGAACAATGTGGATAAGCTTTACCTTCGCCTGCCGAATATTAAAGCCGGATCCCACAGAATTATTTTCCATGCGATAGATAAGTATTTCTCCTTCTCCAGATTTGTTATTTATACAAAGGAGAGAAGAGAAAATAACCTTGGCATAAGAGGTGGAGATCTGCGTCTTCCGCTTAGCTTTGATGCTGCCGGATTCTCATGGGATTTCTATGGAAAAGAGGCATACGAGCTTCCGCCAAGACCTGTATATTACGCTCTTAGAAAGCAAAAGAGCATGGACGGCATAGGCGAGCATATGGAATTTTTGCCGCGCTACGGAACACCTATTCCGCCATCAGAGATAATCGCTCAGGGCGAGCATCCGTTGCAAGAAAAGGATGGAAGACTACTCATTGAGGCTGCATCAGCAATGTGTGAATCAAGAGCTGCCTTTACTGAGAGTGGGAAGTGGGATTACTGTAATTCTCCTTCCCACGGTGAGACAGGCCTTGCCATGTACCTTAGAGATGAGAGTTCTCTTGAGGCGTTTAAGAGTACGACCTGGGGCGGAACCAGCGCAATAAAGAAAGCACCTTCCCTTCATTATGTTTTCGAGGCAAGGGGTGGAACCTACAGAGTATGGGCGAGAGTTCTTTTGTGGGATGCTGATAAGGGACACTTCACCATAGGAATGGATGACAAAGTTTACTCAGAACAGGATCTGTACGGAGGACAGGGAATCTGGAGATTCTCTGCAGAAAATATTTGGAGATGGGTGCCACTTGTGGATGTAAAGCTCCGCAGTGGAAGACATACCCTGAGATTCTATGCAATGTCAGCAGGTGTCAGAGTTGAACAGTTCTACATAACCTCAACTGATGAGCTGCCTCCGGCAATGGCATAAATTAGTGGATGAAGCATTTTTGAATGACAGGGGTGTACCAGGGGATGATATTTGAAAGAATGTTGTTTTCTGAATGTTTTGTCATGAGATTTTAATAGTGTTTAAAAGAAAACTGGCAGAATTTTCATTCTGCCAGTTAATTGATTAATAACCCATACTGTTTGTACCGAAAATGTAGCGCCTTACAGGTATAAGAGCTGTCAAAAGAACAGATCCCAGTATAACGCAGGAAATGACCTCGCCCGCACCAACTGTCAGCACAAAGAATGGGATTCCACCGGGATACTTGTAAACAAAATGAAGAATCGGCGGAATGATGATCATGTTCGAAATAACGGGCGGCAATGTGCAGAGGAATCTGTGTTTCCTGAGCATGTATGTGAACACTGCACCGATAAGAGTTGCAAGAGTTCCAAAAATAATGTCGGGAAGCATTGCTCCTGTTACTGTGTTGGCAATTAGGCAGCCGATAGTAAGTCCCGGGATGGCAGCAGGTGTGAAAAAGGGAAGTACACAAAGTGCTTCGGAAAATCTCACCTGAATTGCTCCACTTGCAAGATCAAAGCCTGCAGCAATAGCTGTTAAAACCACGTAAATTGCAGCTATGACAGCAGCCTGCGTCATAAACAAAACTTTTTTATTCATACTATACCTCTTTGGATTATTACTGATTTAGACTGCCATTATTCTATTCTGTTTTTCATAAATACGTCAACTTGTCGTAAATAGGCAGATCCTCAGGCATTTCCTCGTCATAAGGCTCCATCTCTTTAATGAGTCTTGCGCTCACCTTTGCAAGATCGATCTGATGCACCATGCCTACATTTCCTGTTGATTCCCTAAGGAAAATACTGCTTGCACGGAATTTTCCATTTATTCCAAAATCGCTTCCCTGGACTGTGAAATTTGTCTCGGAATTCTGAAGGCATATAGCGCCAACATCAGCTTCTTTAAGAGTCATAAGTGTATCCTTTCCGTCTTCGCCGTGACACCAGACTTTCAACTTGTCGAAAATTTCGTCATCCTCATCAATCCAGCCATCTTTATCACTGTCATACTTTGCAAGCTCGGAAAAACCATCGCCTGAAATCGCGCCAAAAAGCTCTGTGCCATCGTTTATTACTCCGTCGCCATTTTTATCATAGGCAATAAAACCTGAGCCCTTTCCAAGGCTTTTGATTTCTTCTGTTTTTCCGTCTGCATCAAGATCAAAGGTAAAGGTCTGATCTGAGATTTCTGTAACTTCATTTCCAACGTTTATAACAAGTGGATCGATAAGGTTTGCCGGTTGCATGTGCATAGCTCCGATTTCCTCAGTGAACTTTCTGGACATTGAGAGATTTACATTAAAGCCTATTTCCCTGCCATCCTCTGTCCTTGCAATTCCCTGGGCGGTGAATGCACTATGTTCCTCTTCTATGTGGACATAGGGAGTGGGTGATACGCTCATCCACTGATAGCTACCTGCATTCATGTTGCTGTGAAGCTCGTTCATGAAGTTTTGAAGCTTGCTTTTTCTCGTACCGGTTGAGCCTCCGTAGAGAATCTGCATAATGTTCAGAATTTTTTCCATAAGCTGCATTCGGATATTCTCTATTTCAGAAATCCGTGACTGCGTTTTGTTGTCATCCTGAATTGCAAAATCTCCTGTGGAATTGTAATTGGTAAAAAGATTTTCCTCCTCTCCGGCATCCTCCGCTGCCTTTAGAGTGTCTGTAAAGCTGGGCTTCTGAGTGGTCTGCGCACCTAAAAGAACAGTTTCCCTGGTCATGGTCAGCTGACTTTTGGACGTATATAGCCTCTCGGAAGCCATGTTAATAGTACTGCCTGCTATCCTCATAAGCACCTCCAAAATAAGAACACTTAAGTCGCGCCTGGCCGGATGCAATTAGCAGATTTTTGCACGAAAAAAGCCGGGCACAAAACACCATAAGCTCTGCCCAGCTTTCTATTGTTATTTCGACATCTATTGTCAATTTCTTAACCGATATATGATACAATAAATTTATGAAACTAAACGACGTAATGAAGGACTCAAAAATCAAAATACATGCCAATATTAACGGTCATGGAATACTCCTTATAACCAAGGCTGAAATTGGTGTCAGAGACGGACTTCTTGTGGATTCCCTCACTTATTTTGACGAAGATCTGATCTTTCGTGAACCTACGAAAATCGTCGCCATTAATAAGCGTGATGGCAGAACCTATGAATTCGAATCCCAGAGCATAGGTCCGGTTGATACTCGCTATGGCAAGTTTCATCTCATTAGGTGCCCGGAGGAGGGTGCACCTGTCAATCGTCGCCATGCCGAGAGATATGACATCGATAAGCTTGGAGTTATAAAGATAAATCGTGGCAGAGATATCAGAAACGCACATGTTTATGACATCTCCATGAAGGGTATTGCCTTTATTCTTGATAATGAAGCAAATCCCAAAGTGGGTGATCATGTCTCTGCATCATTCCGTTATGATCCTACCTATTTCCATTTCTATAGCTGTGAGGCTACAGTTGTCAGAGTTTTCATGATTGATAATCAGCTGGCAATTGGCTGCTCCATAAACTCTATGGGAGCAGACCTTATAACCCTCATCAGTAACAAGAGAAGGGAAAAGGCAGGTTTTCCTGTTGACGACATGCTTGGTATCGAGAAATCTTCTGATGATGATATAGCATCCGGTGACAAGATACCGGTAAACTATTCTATTCCTGTTGAAAATACTCCGCAGGTTATTAAGACAAAAGCGAGCAAGTATGAGCTTTTGCCGGAGGATGAGCCTGATGTAGAGTATCTTTCTCCTGAGGAGGCAGCAGATCTTATTCCTGATCGCTCAGATACAGAAATAATGGAGGCTAAGCTTTCACAGATTGAAGCGGAGGAAGAAATACCGGAGCTTCCGCCTGTTGATGATTCATATTTGGAGGAACTGCGCTCCATTGAGGATCGCACACCAGGTCGCGAGCCTAAGAAGGAACTTACTCAGAAGGAAGAGAAGGAACTCGCATATATGCCGGTTCCACCAGAAGTTGATCCTGCCAAAACCCTTGCCAATGCAGCTAATGCCGCAAAGGCAAAAGCTCATCTACCCAAGGAGAGAGTGAGCAGAGGCTTTGCTATCGACGAGAACCTCCTTTCTATAAGACGCGATGACGGATTCCTTACACCTGACCAGATAGCAGACATCATAGAGCTTGAGAGAATCAGTAAGAGTTAAACCAATAAAAGTATAAAAATTGTATCCGAAGAGGTCAAGGCATTTGCGGATTCTGTACGGCGCCAGCTCCGGTTCAAAAAGAAACAAAGGGTAGGAAACTATATGACACAATTACAGTATATTCATATAGCTTTTGAATTCTGGGCAGCTGTTTTTTGTATAATAGCTGCAATGTGCGTTTTTGCTGCGAGGTTTTTTCAGCCTAAAGCGGCATGGTCACTCGTAGTGCTTCTTTGTGCAGATGCTGCTTTGAATATCGCAGAGATTATTTTTTATGCTAACAAAGGGAAAACGGATGCTGCTTCAGTTTTAGTATTGAAAGCCTGTATTTTCATTATAATTGAGATAAGGTTTGCGATTTCTGCGCTGGCAGCCCTTCATCTGGAAAGCTTTGTATATGAAAGGGGTGGAGCCAAGGAAAGGCATCTTACGAACATAACATATTTATTCTCGGTAATAGGAGGTACTTATTTCCTGTTATTAGTAATGCTGGGCAGAGCCATTGAGCCAAATTCCTTATCGCATAGTGATATAAGCTACATTATTCAGATGATACTTCTTTTGCTTGCCGGGATCCCAATAATTATCAGAGTTGCTAAAAATCGGAATATACTGAATAAGCGAGAGTATATAGCGCTTTCGTTCTATTCAATTGTGCCGTTTTTGGGGACGATCTTACAAAGTCTTTTTGCCAACATATCAGCATATAATATGGCGATTTCTATAGCCCTTATAGCTGTGGTAATTATATATCATCTTGGATATGCTGAGATAACAATAGAAACAGAGCGCCTTAGAGCAGATGAAAAATTGAGATTCTATCAAAGCCAGATTCAGCCTCATATTATTTTTAATTCACTTGCAGCAATTCGATCATATATTCCTATTGATTGTGAGGCCAGAGATATCCTGGATGATTTCACGGGCTTTTTAAGGGGAAGAATAGATATGCTTCATGAGACGAAATGTGTCGAAGCTCGCAGAGAATTTGAGGTAGTATCAGATTATCTGGCACTTGCTCAGAACAGGTTCAGTGAAAAACTCACCGTAAAAAAGGATATACAGGATGAGGATTTTATGATTCCTCCATTTACGGTTCAGACAATGGTAGAAAATGCGATACGACACGGTATCCGTGCCAGAGATGATGGGTCTGGAACTCTTGAGATAAAAAGCTATGAGGACACCGCTAATCATATAGTTGAAGTCATAGATGACGGTGTTGGTTTTGATACAGGTTTACTTGATGAAATGGCTAACAGGTGGCAGAACGGGTCATCATCCGAAAGAAAACATATCGGAATTTATGTAGCAAGAGAGAGGCTGTCGATGATGTGTGATGGCAAACTTGAAATAGTAAGTGAGATTCAAAAGGGGACTACTGTCAGGATACTAATTCCAAAGGAGAGAAAAGCGGATTATGAAAATGTTGATCGTTGACGACGAGAGGCCTGCAATCAGAGATCTGGAAATGATTCTTAAGAAGGTAGTTCCGACAGGAGAAGTCGTGTCGGCAGATAATTACCGGGCTGCCCTTAAGATCTGTAAGGATGAGCAAATTGACGTAGCTTTTCTTGATGTGCAGATGCCGGGACAGGACGGCATAACTCTTGCGAAGAACATTAAGCAGTGTTCCCCTGATATCAATATAGTAATGGTCACTGCATATCCGGATTATGCTCTGGATGCCATGAGAATTTTCGCCAGTGGTTATATCGTTAAACCGGCGCTGGAGAAAGAGGTCAGACAGGTACTGAATAATCTGAGAAATCCGGTAAGTGATTTCAATAATGAAGGTCTTTACATAAAGTGCTTTGGGAATTTTGAAGTCTATTATAACGGAGAAATTGTGAAGTTTGCGCGAAGTAAGTCAAAAGAGCTTTTGGCATACCTTATTGACAGGAGAGGAGCTTCTGCTACGAATGCAGAAATTCGCGCAGCTCTATGGGAAGAGGACAATAATGATGATGATTCAAAACGTAATTACTTTACTCATATAACCAGCGACTTAAAGCATGTCTTTACAGAACTTGGCTGCGAAGATGTACTACTGAAAGAACATAATTCGTACGCAGTCGATTATAAAAAAATCAACTGTGATTACTATAAGGCTCTGGACGGTGATCCCAAGGCCATCAGTTTATTTGAAAATGAATACATGAAGCAATATACCTGGGCTGAATCAAAACTTGGCACTCTGTCTGCAAAATTCAGCAGGAGTTAATGACATATCCCTCATAGCATATAGTTCTCACTCATAATCTTAAAGTTCCCTTAAAATCATTAAAAGTGAATAAAATGGTCTTTTTTGTCGTACTTTTGTCACATATGGGTTTATACAATAAGCATAGAGGCTGTGTAGAAAGTATCCTTAAGGAGGCTATTTTATGGATATTAAAGGTAAGAATAAGAGAATTAAACGCGAAGGGACCATCATGCGTGGCCTTTTGTCAGTATTATTTGCACTTTCATTCATGTTACTAAGTGTTTTTGGTAAAGTGACTATAGTTAAAGCATCGTCGGGAAAAGTCTATACGGCTGATCTTGAGAAACTTGGAGAAGCTTCCAATCCTCAAGTTACATATGAGGAAAATGGACAAAAACACAGAATTTCCAGAGGCAATTTCTTTAAAAAAGGAGACATACTTAAAGCAGGTAATAAGCCTATTTATTACAATAATGGAGTAGAAACTGAACAGATAATCGAAAGTGGAAATTCAATCACCTTTGATAAAGATTACGTCTTTGACGGTGTTTCAGCTTATGGGTCAATCGGTACTAAAGTTGAAGTGACAGAAGCGAAGTTTAACTCAATAACTATAAATGATTCATCAACAACGGTGAATGGTACACAATACGTAAGTTTTAACATCAATTCCAACATATCTGACCGCAGTGTTACTGCTGTAAAAGCTACTATAACTGAGGGCGCAGATGTAATAGCGTTATACGCTAATGCGACAACACAAATAACAGAAAATGATGAGATCACGAATAGAAGTTTTTATGTCAAAGGACTTAAGGTTGGTACAGGCAAAATCAAACTGACCAGCGTCTATGATCCGACAAAAACTGCTGAATGCACGATAACAGTTGGCCCCGAATTGTTTAATATCTGGATCGGAAGTGATGACAACAGAGTTACAGC
>JAEEGL013499730.1_pt1 | contig 13881 bp, 12 predicted proteins | sample 9134231 | NCBI WGS metagenome assembly JAEEGL01 (sample SAMN16246548, study PRJNA631951) | gut metagenome | biome: gut microbiome; feature: rumen; material: fiber-attached | host: Bos | place: Iran: Karaj | collected 2018-10
GCAAATCCAAATCCAAATCTGTGCAAGCACTTCATCTTCAATGGGACACCTCGTTCGACTTGCATGTCTTAGGCATGCCGCCAGCGTTCATCCTGAGCCAGGATCAAACTCTCAATAAAAAAATATTTATAAAAAATATTTTACATAAGTTTAATTCTGACTACTCAAAATAATTGACATATTTTGCTCAGTTTTCAAAGATCATTTTTGCACGTTTTCCTTTGATTTTTAAAGGCTTTTCTCATACGCGCAAATAAATAATAACATATTCAAAATTAAGTGTCAACCATTTTTTTACTTTTTTTTAATAATTTTTAATATTTTTTAAAAAAGTTGTAAAATCAAGGTCTTTTTCTCAACTCGAATGACCCTATTATACTACAAAAATAATAAAAAAAAAGCTTTTTTTGCAAAAAACTTTATTTTTTTTCATTTATTATTTCATTATACATTTTTTCATAGTTTTTAATGGTTTCTTTACTAAATGGGAAGCACTTTGCTTTATAGTTTTCTATTAGTTCTTTAAGCTTAGTATTAAGTATATGAGCTAAGTCTTTTGAATAATGCATAACTCTACGATTAACTTCAAATTCATCTCTATCTAGTATCTTATATTTACCATCTGGATATATTCTTAAGTCTAAATCATAATCTATAAACTTAATAGCATCGTCTTCTATTATTGCAGGAGATGCTATATTACAGTAATAATGTATACCATTTCTTTTAAGTTGTGCAACTATATTAAACCAGTTCTTTTTATAATATACTAGTATAGCTGTTTCTCTAGTAGTCCAACTACTACCATAATTCTTTCTTACTTTAGTTCCACTATTACCAAATACATAGTAATCATCTGTTTCTTCAAGAAGAATTGCTTCATCCCAAATTTTATATAAAGTTCCATCATGTTTATAACCATGAATTACATATTTTTTTTCATCCATATTTCATCACTTCTTTGATTATACCTTATTTATAAAAAAAATAAAAGGTGTTACCCTTTTATTTTAATACTTCTATTGCCTTTTGTAATTGAGCATCATTCTTCTTATCTAATGGATTATTTAGGTATTCTTCACCTAATTCTACTTCTACATCAGGTTCAATACCTACATCATTAATACTATTACCCTTAGCAGTTAACCATTCTTCAGTAGTATATTTAATCATTCCACCATTAGATAGTTCCTTAGTTAATTGAACAGTTCCTTTACCATATGTTTTAGTACCTACAATAGTAGCACCATATTGTTCTTTTAAGGCTGCAGTCATAATTTCAGATGCAGATGCACTATTTCCATTAACTAATACTACTACTCTATAATCTTTCTTCTTATTATTTACAGCATAATATTTTTTGGCTTCGGCTTTTTCATCTGATCTAGTTTGTAATACTACATTACTTGAATCTAAGAATTCACTAGCCATATATAATACTGTGGATAGATATCCTCCACCATTATCTCTTAAATCTATAATTAAAGACTTCATACCTTGGCTTTCAAGTTTACCTAATTCCTCAGTGAATTCTTTATATGTACTTTCTCCAAACATATCAACAACTATATATCCAACTTTATTATCAAGCATTTCTCCACTAACACTCTTTAATGGAACTGTTGATTTAGTAATTTCAAATGTAATTTCTTCACCATTTCTGTTTATTACAACAGTTGCCTTAGGAGATTTATTACTCTTTAATGTACTAGCTGCTTTATCCACAGTCATATCTTTAGTAGATTTACCATCTATAGATATAATTATATCTCCTATTTGAATACCAGCATTCTTAGCAGGTGAATCATCAAACACTTTCTTAACAGTAATACCTTCATCATTTAATTTATATATTACTGCTCCTATACCATAATATGAATCAGATAAACTCTCTTTAAAGTCTTTAGCTTCTTTCTTAGTAAAATAAGATGTATGTTTATCACCAATAGAATCTACTAGTCCACTAATAGCACCCTCTAATAATTTATCTTCATCTATATCCTTATAATATTCACTCTTTAATATATTAGTTACTTCATCTAGTATTCCGTATTTACCTGGATAAGTCTTTACTTCTTTATTACTAGAATTAAAGTATAAATACATAGCACAAGCACCTATTAAAAAGCAAGATAGACACATTATAAAATACTTTCCTACAGTAAGTAACTTATTATCTTCTTTATCCATTATAATCACCACATTATAATTATAGCATAAAAAAAGACTAGTGATACCAGTCTCTTAGTTTTTTAACATTTCTTTTACTGAAGTCTCTCCTTCAATATATTTAGAAATACTTCCATTATTAATCTTAATAATAGTAGGAGCTATAACTCTAAGTTCAGTAGCTTCTTTAGCTTCTTTATTAGAATCTTTATCTACTATATACTTAGCATTCATCTTATTTTTACTGTCTACTTTATATACAGTTACATCAGAATGTTTTCCTTTATAATAACTTAACCAGTTTTCAATAGTTTTATCATCCTTATTATTAATATCATATACTATAACTAAATACTCTTCTTCTTTTTGATTAAATGTATTTCCTATTAGTATAGTACTATTATCTATTGTAACACTTGTTGGTTCTTCTTTATCTTTACCAAACTTAATAGTCTTAGTAACAAATATACCTATTAATAAGTATGAAAGAACTAATACAAGTAATACACCAAATATTGTTCCTACAAATCTAGTAATAATATTATCATTATCTTCTACATAACTATTTCTTAGTTTTCTTTCTTTCTTCATGTTTTTAAGTATTTGTTTTCTGTTGTTCATATCTATCACCTTTTTCATTATAACATAGTTTTTATTAATATTCTACTTTATATAAATATAATCCTTCAGGATTAGCAGTTCTAATCTTAGATCTTTTAGATTCTTTAAATCTTTCTTTAATATCATTGTCTCTTTTATTAAGACCTATTTCTATTAAATAACCTACCATAGTTCTAACCATATATTTAAGAAAACCATTTCCTTCAAAGAATATAGTAATAGTATCCCCATCTTCTTTAATATATGCATTATATATTTCTTTATTGCAATCTTCTTTCTTATCTTCATTAGAACAAAATGCAGAAAAATCATGTCTACCTATAAAATCTTTAATAACTTTATTCATTTTATCTACATCTAATTTCTTACCTAATTGATAAGATATATTTCTTTCTATAGGATTAAATTCTCCTGTATTAATCTTATACATATAGATCTTCTTTTTAACCATATATCTAGCATGAAATTCACTATCTACTTCTTCCACATGGAATACATGTATATCATCGTTTAAAAGGCTATTTAAGGCCCTTTTAAGCTTATATGGAGTAATATCTACATCTATGTCTACATGAGCACATTGATCTAAAGCATGGACTCCTCTATCAGTTCTACCTGAAGCAGTTAATTTAGTATCTTTTCCATTATTAATTTGCTTTAAAGCAAGTTCCATTTTACCCTGAATAGTATTATCTAAATGTCTTTGCTTTTGAAAACCATTATAACTCGTACCATCATAACTAAATCTAATTAAATATCTCACTAATATCACCCTATTTCTCTATATATAGTCTTAATAAGTTCATTAATAGAATCCACATTATCTAAATTAACATTATTATCTTTCATTAATCTAATGAACTCTACTATATTAGGAACTCTAATTCTATTCTTTTTTAATAACTCGTATTCAGTATATACTTCTTTTTTATCTCCACTAAGAAGTATCTTAGCACTATCAATAACTATAACGTCATCTACAAACTCATATACTGAATCTATATCAGAAGTAACAAATATTATTGTCTTATTAAAGAACTTCTTTAGCTTATTTGATAGTTTAAATATCTTATTCTTATTTTCTTCATCAAAGAAACATAAAATATCATCAAATATTATTACTTCTGGATTATATAATAATACGCTTCCTATTAATACTTTATAGTATTCAGATTCACTAATCTCAAATACATATTTATCAAGTATTCTTTCACTAATACTAAGCATCTTAATTATTTCATTAAATCTATCTTCTAAAATATCTAATCTATATTTATACTTTTTAACATAAAATAATAACTGATCTCTAACTATATTACATCTAATAGTATCATCATTTATAATACCTACTTTTTTACTAATCTTTTGTTTCTTAATAAATGTTGATTTACCTGCACCACTATTACCTACAACTGCGATTATTTTATTATCTAATTTCATTTTAATAAGTCCTCCGCAAGTTCTAATAAATTATCATATTTCTTACTAACTAAATTATACATAATTAGTTTTCTAGATAATTCTTCTATAAAAGGTAATTTCTTAGTTACATCAAGTAATCTTTCATCATTTAATAAACTCTTTGGATCAGTATCTAAATATATTTCTTTATTCTTAAGGACTATAACTCTATCAAATAAATATATATCATCTAAGTTATTAGATGCATAAATAACAGTTATTTTATTCTTTAAAGCATACTTTTTAATAAACTCTAATATTTCTCTTTTCTTATCATAATCAAATCTAGAAAATGCATTATCTATAAATAATACTTTTGGTTTTTTAATCATGAATTTAATAACACCAACTATTTGATTTTCTGCATAAGATAAATCTAATGGAGAAATATTTTCTATTGATGATAAATTAAAATCATCTAATAGTTTCCTAGCCATACTAATGTCTACATCACTAATATCATTCTTTTCAAGTAATAATTCATCTAGTACAGTCTTAGAAAAATATTTATTATTAGAAGATATGTTAGAAGTCTTATTATTTATTATATCCATATTAAACTTATTAATTTTAATATTATCTATTTTTATATCAGAGTCTGTAATTATACTACCACTTAATAGTTTAAGTAATGTAGTTTTACCTGAACTATTTCTTCCATAGATATTTACAAAGCTACCTTCTGTAATCTTTAAATTAATATTATTAAAGATAGTTTTATCATCATAAGAAAAGTTTAAATTATATACCTCTAATATATTCATAATAGATACCTCTTCTAACAAGTTTATATTATACATAAAATAAATAAAAAAAGAAATTGTTTTTTAACAATTTCTCTTATTATCTTAAGCCTTCTCTAGCTTCTTCAATTTTAGTTCTAAATCTACCTTTTAAATAAGAAATATTTAGTAGATCTTTAACATCACTAAGAACTACTTTTCCATTAATAACTTCTTGCATCACAATTCTAACATCACTTTCATCTTCAACGTTAAGTACTAAATTGTAAACATCAAAATTATCAGTTACTTCTTCTATTACAAAGTATGATTTACCATTTTTTAGAGTTACTATACAATTCTTAATATTTTCCATAATAACACCTACCCTAGATATCTTTCTAGACTACTATTAACTTCTTCAGATAATAGTATATCTTTAATTTGATCTTCATCTACAGGAGTCTTATCAACAATCTCATTTGGATTACTTGATTCAACTACTGGTATATCATCTAACTTTGGAGTTTCTACAGATTTAGCCTCTTCTTTCTTTAAAGCACTAATCTTTTCATCTATTCTTTTAATAATAGCTTCTAAATCATCATCGTTAGATTCTTCTTTTACTTCAGATTCCTTTTCAAGATTATCAATCTTTTCTTGAATAGATCTAACTATTCTTTCAATTTCTTCATCGCTAGATTCTTCTTTAGCTTCAGATTCTTTTTCAAGATTATCTATCTTTTCTTGAATAGATTTAATTATTCTTTCAATCTCTTCATTAGAAGCATCATCATTTTCAATTTTATTTATAACAGGTTCTTCATCAGATTCTTTATTTAGGAATGATGTAAGATCAGAAATCTTTGCTTTAATTGCACTAGACTTAGCATCTAGTTCTTCAGTCATCTTTCCTTTTTCTTCTTCAAGGGCACCTTTTAATGCAGAGTTAGTAGAAGCAATTTCTAAAGCTTTATTAATAGCATCCATTTTATCTTGATAACTATCATAGATTTGTTTTAATGCTATTTTATAACTTTCTTTTAAGTTTTCAATTTCAGCTTTAGTATCTTCTATTTTCTTAGCTTCCTCTTCAGCTCTTAAAAGTCTTTCTTCATTTTCTTTCTTAATTTCTTCAATGTTAGAATTTACTTCTTTTTCTCCGTCTTTGATTTTATCATCTGCACTATCAAAAACGTTATAATACCCTTCTAATTCTTTGATTTCTAAATCTGATGTATCAATTAATTCTTCTCTAATATCTTCCATCACTAACACCTCTTTATTCTATAGATAAGTATAACAATTTTATATATTAAAGTCAATAAATAGACATAAAAAAACTTTAGTTAAACTAAAGTTTTTAATATATATCTAAACTATTGAATTTTGTTCCATCAAAATTATAGAATGAATAGTTATCTGGAGAAGAATCATCATAACTTTCTGCAATAACAAATTCATATAATCCATCATTATTAAAATCTGTTATTGTAAGTAATGATAATCTTGTTGTTTCTTCATCATCACTTTTTTGATTATCTATAATATATGATTTACCATCTTTTTCCATTAGAACTACACTAGTATAACTATCGCCTTCATATAATAATCCCATTGAATAAATATATTCAGGTTTTTGATCATCATCTAAATCAAATACACCTGCAATGCAATAATCTAGTACAGCAGAACTAATTTCAATATCAATATAACTATCTATAAGAGGTCTCATTATATCACCAAGACTATCTATATCTTCAAATCTAACACCTTTAATGTTTGGAGTCAAATCCGATGTATAAGAAAATACAAGTTTATCAATATCCAACAAATTATTGTTTTCATCATAAACAGAAAGAACGTTATCTATATCCATTGAACTATCTTTTTCAGTTTTAACATATCCATCAATAATTTGGTTATCATAATATACTTTTACCGCTTGTTTTTTTACTTTGACGTCATCAAAATAACCTTTCATATTATCACCAACTACATTTAATCTATTATTTGTTGATATAAATACTGTTTTTTCAAGCGGCTTACTCTTCTTAGGTAAAAACATAATTAGACCAATACCTACAATTACAGCAACTATAGCAATAATACCAATTAATACCTTTTTATTACTCATCATATTTTCTCCATCCTAGTTACCATTATATCTCAATGCAAATAAGAAATCTCCACGTGTGCATTTTGTAGCCCCTTTATACTTATATGCATTATGACCACCAGTATTATATGTTTTTGTACCTTTTGTATTTGCAGCAATTTCTACGTGCCCAACTCCATATGTATGAGACGAATCAACAGTAACTTTATTTGGGTTTGATTTTTTACCTCTAAAGAACATTACATCGCCAGCACGCACATTCTTTCTTTTATATATTGGTTTCCATTTCCTACTAACTAATAATTTTGCCATTGATGTAGCTCCATTTACATTACGTGCCTTTGGTTTTTTTGAATTAGGATTAGCGTAATTAATCCAATCAGCAGGATAAATTTTCGCTATATATAAAGAAGTACTTACAATAGAAGCACATGATAATCTATTTTGTTTATTCTTTTTAGTAAGAAGATATTGAACCTTTTTAGTTTTACATGCAGGATTCTTAATATACTTTTTCTTACATTTTCCTTTATTAGGTCCACTCTTATATCTTACTTTACATCCTATTCGTTTAGAACACCATTTCATCTTATGTTTCTTCTGATATTTTTTAACCTTTTTTGCAGCTTTTCTAATTGCTTTAATTCCTTTTGTTGTAGGTGGAGGAGTAAAGCTATATGCAGATGTTGTAATATTTATTCTTCTTATGTTTAACGAAACTGTATCATAACTTTTTCCGTTTACAGTTGCAACTATATTAATAACATTTTCTCCTTCAACTAAATCTTGTTTTCCAGTTCCAGATATTATTTGCACATCATTAGATACTGTAGTAACAGCTACCTCTACACTTTCTTTATCTCCGTCTTTATTAAGATCTATTTCTTGACCATTTATACTAGCATTTAATTCTGAAGATTCAGTTGTATCATCACCTGAACCATCACCTAGGTCATCATCAGATTCTTCGTCAGGCTCATCATCAGCTTCTTCAGCAGGGTTGTCAGCCGAATTATCATCTGAGTCATAATTTACATTGTCCATAGAAGGATCTTCCGACTCATCTACTGTATTTTCATCATCATCTTCATCAGATGCTTCATCATCTGTTGTTAAAGCAATTTTATCAGTTGATTTGTTACCTTTAAAAATATTTGTGATGCTAGCAGATACTTTTGAAAATATAGATTTCCAAAAACCAATTTCTTCCTCTTCTTCAACGACAGCATATGTATCTGTATCACTACTATTATTTGAAGTTTCACTATCAACAACTTTATAAGGTACGCCATCTATTATTACTTCTGTAATTAATTTTGAAACATCTTTTGGAATAGCATCTGAAGCAGTTGCTACTGTATTATTTGATGAAGAATTATTTGTTGATTTATTTTCATCCTTATCAGTACCATTACCAAGTATTACACACTTTAATAAACTAGTATCTTTTACTGAACTACTTCTTCCAAATACAGAAACTAATATATGTATAAATACTGGAATAGCTATTAATAGAACTAATGCTATTATTCTTCTAAATAATTTTGATCTAAATTTAGCAACTTTCTTTGGATCTCCAGATATAACTGAAGATATTAAATCTATTGTTACAAATAGTAGTGTTAATATTGGGGCTGCTATTGTTACAACTCTATAAATAATGTGGAAAGGCATAAGTGTTTCACATTTAATATTCTTTTCTTCAGATTTTCTTTCGTCATAGAAATCTGGAGTACCGTTATAACCACTATGAGTTATATTTTTACAATACTCTGATTTAATATCATTTCCATCTTTATCTTTTGTTTCTAAAGTTTTACATTGCTTATATAAAACATCTAGACTAGATTTTTTACATTGTTCCCAGTCCCAATCTTTTACTTCTTCAAATCCACATGATAATTGTTTAGTAGTCCATACTGTTGTGTTATACATTGGGTGAACTGTTGGTAAAAAAGTATATCTATAGCAGTGATATTTACCATCAGTACTGTCCCCGTTATAACAAGATTTTATTGCTTGCTTCTTAGTCATTCCACCAAGTAATTTTTTAGCAAAATCTTCATCAGTGATTGTTCTATCTTTATCTGTATTTGTACTATCATAAGGAGTAACTTCATACCCCGCTTGCTTAGCAAGTCCAATACATGTTTCTGCATCCTTAATTATCCCTTTACCATCAGTAATTATAAATGCTTCCCAAGTTTTATCATAATCACTCATTTTTGATAATTCTTCAAATGTTATTATAGGATCATCTGCATAAGGAAAACCATCTATACAAATCTTTCCGTTTTCATATGAATTACAGTGTCTAGTACCACCGCTTACATGATCAGATGTAGTTGTTTTATATTTACTAAAATCGATTATTTGTCTATCATTTGAATCCTTTTTACCATCAACAAACTGATCGTCACCTTCTTCGTAGATTCCATAATAATCAACATAAAATATTGGATGTCCAAAATATACTTTTTCAGAATATCCCATTTCAGTACGTATTGTAGAAGCAAAACAAAATTTTGTATCATCTGCAAAAGTATAATCAATTCCTTTAAGTATTTTCATTTCGTCTTCAGTATAGAATTCACTATTGGATTTTGTTTCAATATATAACACTCTATCGTAGCCCTTACATTTATCAGCACTACATTGTCCATCAGTTAATAAAGAAGTAGCCATACAATCGTAAGGAGTTGAACTATACTTACTAGTATCTGTTATTTTTGAATTCCAACCACTATAAGTTAAATACTTATGAGATTCAGTTGCTACTTTTGTACTATATAAATCAAAGAAACAGTTATTGCCTGCTAAGTAATCTCTTTTTTCACTATATGTTGAATCTAAACATCTAGGATTAGGTCTTTTACTTGCAACACTATCTGAATTATATGTTCTTGCTCCATACTCTTCAGGTGTATAAAACACATCATATTTACTTGCAGACTCATCAGACATAAGTAATGTACAATAATATCCATCTTTAACCTCATTTAGTTTGACGTTACTAGTTTTAATAGCGCTTGCACTAAATGGGATTAAAACTATTAAACATAATAATAAATATTTAATTACTCTCTTCACTACTATCACCCTATTTTAATTATATAATATTTTAAATAAATTATAAATAAAAAACTTTAGCAATAACTAAAGTTTTAATTTATCCTATTGAAAGTTGTTCCATTGAAATTATATATATCAAAAGAACCAGGATCAGATTCTCCTGAACTTCTACTTATAACATATTCATAATTACTATCATTATTAAAATCTGCTATAGCAGTTAAAGATAAAGTTATGTTTTCATTTTCATCATTGTTAACAGTCTCTCTAGCAATTAAATAATTATTGCCATCTTTTTCCATAGTTACAATACTTTCATAAGTGTTTTCACCATGTACAAGTCCCATAGAATATACATGCTCAATTAATCCATCATCATCTATATCATATGAATTAACTACAAAATAATCAGGTTTAACTGTTCTTATATCCAAGTTATTTTGTAAAAATATTTTAACCATATCATTTAGTTCATCTAGTTGTTCTGTATTAAATCCAATTATTGTAAAACTTAATCCTTTAGTATAAGCAAAAGTATATGGGTCTCCTGATAATAATTTTTTGTCTTTACTATATATACGAATATTATTTTTTATATCAGATGAACCAATTTTTTCAGATGTAACAAAACCATCTATAGTTTTATTATTATTGAATACTTTTACTTTTTGTTTTCTTATTTTTTCATCATCATTAGATACAGTTATTTTTTGCCCATCTATAGTAATCTTTGTAGTATTACCCATAAATATAGTTTTATCATATTTTTTCCCTGAAGTAAGGAATATTATAATACCTGCTATAGCACAAACTACCACAATTGCTATTATTACATATATTATTTTAAACTTTCTTTCCATAGTATTACCTCTTACTTACCTACATACCTTAAAGCAAAACCAAAACCTTTTTTATTATAAGTATGTATTAGGATATGTTGTTGAGCAGTTCCACCAGTATTATATGATTTGCCTTTACCTGCATAAATTTCTGTATGTCCCGGATGATGTGTTTTACCACCAGCTTTAACAGCAGGTTTACCAGATCTATCTTCAAAGATTACATCTCCTGCTTGTAAATCACTAGCTTTAGTTATTACTTTCCAACCTTTAGCTATTAAGAATTTAGCAGCACTATTAGCAGAGTTAATATTTCTCCAACCTGAACCATTTGCTACATGGTTAACTTCATAAGCAGTATATATACCTGAATCATATAATGAAAAACTAACTAATGATGCACATGAATATCCACCTACGTATTTTTTATATTTTTGCTTATTTCCATATAATTTTTCGACAGATTTCGTTGCACAAGCGGGATTACCATTTGGTCTTTTTGCACACCAGAATGTTTTACTTCCACTCTTACTTGTTAATTTTTTTAATTTCTTAGCAGAATTAACAAGAGCTGTTCTTCTAGCTTTTATTTCTTTATCAGTTAATTTTTTTGGTTCTGTTTTTTCTGGAATATTATCACCTATATCAAATACAAGTGTTATAGTATCATAATCATCATTTTGTTTAGCAACAACATTTATGGTATTCTCTCCCTCTTTTACCTCGTTATATCCTAAACCAGAAATAATTTCTACATCATCACTAATTTTCTCTACTCCTACATCAACACTTTTTAACTCTGTTTTAGCTCTAAAAGTATATTTTTTTGTATCAGTAGTATAATCAATACCATTACCATTAACAGTTACATTTTTTATTAAGTTTTTAGTAGTCTTTTTTATTGTTCCAGTATTAGTAGTCTTAACAGTAGATCCACCTCCACCATTATCTGTACCATTACCAATAATTATACATCTTAATAAACTTGTATCACTAACACCACTATTTCTTCCAAACGTTGTAACTAATAATTTTATAAATATTGGAATAACTATTAGTATAACTAATGCTATTATTCTTCTAAATAATTTTGATCTAAATTTTGCAACTTTCTTTGGATCACCAGATATTACTGATGATATTAAATCTATAGTTACAAATAATAATGTTAATATTGGAGCAGCTATTGTAACAACTCTATAAAGAATATGGAAAGGCATCATTGTTTCACATTTAATATCTTTTTCTTCAGCAGTTCTTTCATCATAAAAATCAGGAGTACCATTATAACCACTATGAGTTATATTTTTACAATACTCTGATTTAATATCTTTCCCATCTTTATCTTTTGTTTCTAGTGTTTTACATTGTTTATATAAAACATCTAGACTAGATTTTTTACATTGTTCCCAGTCCCAATCTACTTGTTCAAATCCACAGCCCAACTTCTTTTTAGTCCATACTGTTGTGTTATACATTGGGTGTAGTGTTGGTAAGAATGTATATCTATAACAGTGATATTTACCATCAGAGCTATCACCTTCATAGCAAGTTTTAATTGCTTGTTTTTTAGTCATACCACCAGTTGTTTTGTCCGCAAAATCTTTATCAGTAATTTGTCTGTTTGGATCTTCATTTGTAGTATTAATAATTGTAGCATTATTTCCAACTCCAGTTTGATTAGCTAAACCAATACATGTTTCTGAATCTGTAATTAATTTATTTCCATCACTAATAAAATATGATCTGTTATCACGCGTATAGTCATTTATCTTATCTAAGTCTTCAAAAGTTATAATTGGATCTTCTGCGTGAGGGAAACCATCAATTACAATGTTTTCACCATCTACATTACCTCTTGGTGAAAAATTTCTATTTACTGTTACGTCTTTAAAATTTATAATTATTTTACCATTTGAATCTGTATCTTTTATTAGATTTGAAGGTAAATATTTATTATCCAAATCACCTCCATAATCTACTACAAATTGAGGATATCCAAAGAATACTTTTAAATTGTGACCATAAGTTCCATACATAGTTGTTGCATAACAGAATTGTGTACTATCAGTAAAGTTTCCATTTCCATAAGTTTCTCTTAGCTTTTTCATTTCGTCATCTGTATAGAATTCATCATTACTTTTAGCTTCCATGAATAATACTCTATTTGTCGCATTACATGGAGTTTGACTACATACTGAATCTGTTAATATAGATGCTGCTATACAGTCTTGAATAGTAGAAAAATACTTACTTGTATCAGTTATCTTTGAACTCCAACCACTATATGAATATTTAACACTTGCGTTGTCCACTACGGCTTCTTTTGTACTATATAAATCGAAAAAACAGTTATTACCTGCTAAAAAGTCTACTTTATGATTATATGTATCATCTAGACATCTAGGACTTGGTCTTTTACTGGCCTGCTTATTTGTAGATAATGCACCAGGTTGTCTATAGGAATAATATGTATCATAACTACCTGCATCACTAGTATGTGCAAGCAAATAACAATAATATCCCTCTCTAGATTCATCTAACTTAACTGAATCAGTTTTAATTGCACTAACTCCAAAAGGAATTAATGCAAATAAGCATAATAAATACTTAACTAGTCTCTTCATAGTATCACCTATTATAATTATATATTATTTTTTTATAAATTAACACTATTATTTACACACAAAAAAAAAGAGACGTTAGTAATTATACTAATTCTAGTATAACTACTAAAGCGTCGTCTCCTTTTCTTTCATCTAATTTAATAATTCTAGTGTAACCACCATTTCTTGATTCATAACGTTTATTTAAGTCATTAAATAATTTATTAACAACTTCAGTATCATTATGTAAGAATGCTAGTGCTTTTCTTCTA
>JAEEGL015246027.1_pt1 | contig 13881 bp, 10 predicted proteins | sample 9134231 | NCBI WGS metagenome assembly JAEEGL01 (sample SAMN16246548, study PRJNA631951) | gut metagenome | biome: gut microbiome; feature: rumen; material: fiber-attached | host: Bos | place: Iran: Karaj | collected 2018-10
AGATCGCCCAGACATCGCCTTCCGACCGGGAATCGAAGAAAGAGAAGGAGATCGGGCAGACGGAGAAGGCAGAAGAGGCGGATGAGGCCGGTGATGCCGCAAAGAGCGAAGATAATGAGCAGAAGGAACCTGCACAGATCAACAAATCCCAGGGTGTTTATTCCGAACAGGTCAGTCAGGCGGACGGTACCGTCAATTCCGTCAGCGCCGTTGCAAAAGAGGCAATGCCTTCGATCGTTGCGATCACAAACAAGAGCCTGCAGGAAGTACAGATGATGTTTTCCTTTGAAACCAGGCTGTTTGAGAGCGAGAGCGAGGGAAGCGGGATCATTGTTTCGCAGAATGACGACGAACTGCTGATCTTAACGAATAACCATGTGGTAGACGGCGCACAGACGCTGACCGTGCAGTTCTTTGATGATGAAGCATATGAGGCACAGGTCAAGGGAACGGACCCGTCCATGGATGTGGCCGTGATCGCCGTACCGCTTTCGGATCTGAAGAGCAGCACGAAGGATGCGATCAAGATCGCCCTGATCGGTGATTCTGACAAACTTGAGATCGGTGAACAGGTAGTTGCGATCGGGAATGCGCTCGGCTACGGTCAATCCGTAACGACCGGTATTATATCCGCATTAAACCGCGATATTGATATGAGCAATCTTGATAACAGTCTGATCCAGACGGATGCAGCGATCAATCCGGGCAACAGCGGCGGCGCGCTTCTGAACATGAGAGGCGAAGTCGTCGGCATCAATTCGGCGAAATTATCCGATATGACCGTGGAAGGCATGTGCTATGCGATCCCGATCTCGAAGGCGATCCCGGTAGCGGAACAGTTGATGAACCGCGAGAACAGGGACAAAGTCGAAGAAGATGAGATGGGTTACATGGGGATCAAGGGTGTTCTGGTAACCGAAGACCAGGCGGAACTCTACAGCATGCCGGAAGGCATTTATCTGCAGGAGATCGTGGAAGACTCCCCTGCTGAGGAAGCCGGACTGCAGGTCGGTGATATCATCGAGAAATTCGACGGACTTCGTATTTCCACCTATGCGGAACTGCAGAAACAGATGCAGTATTACCGCGCCGGCGAAACCGTTGAGCTTGAGATCTACAGACTGCGCGACGGACGTTATGAAGAGCAGACGATCTCGATCACGCTCGGAAAACGCATGGAACAGAATTAAAATTTGTGATACAATCTAGATGTGTGTAGTGGGGTCAGAAACGGAAGCTATGCATGAGAATTAAATACAGGGTAACTTTTACGGTGGGCCTGATCGCTCTGCTGTCTCTGACGGGATGCGGGCGATCGGACGCACCTGTTGTGTTAGAATCCCTTGAGGAATCTGTGAGCACAGAGCCCGGGGATACCGGATTTACGGAAGGCAGTGCTCAAACGGATGAGAAAGCACCTGTTCCTGCAGAGGATGTTTCCCAAACGGTCGTGGTGCATGTCTGCGGAGCCGTAAACGAGCCGGGGGTCTACGAACTGCCAAAGGATGCCAGAGTGGCGGACGCGCTTCTTGCTGCCGGTGATTTTGCAGCGGATGCGGATACGGATTACTGGAATCAGGCGGCGTATCTCACGGACGGGCAGCAGGTCTATGTACCGACGGAAGAGGAGACCGAGGCTGCAGCGTCAGGCGGTGAAAATGCCGGGCAGGACGGCATGGGCGGGCAGTTCCTGTCAGATACAGCTTCAGGGGCGGATACATCCGGCCGGATCAACATCAATACGGCGACAGCCGCGCAGCTGAAGACTTTGCCGGGGATCGGCGATGTGAAAGCAGCATCGATCATTGCTTACCGGGAGTCCAAAGGCGCGTTTTCGGATGTTTCGGAAATACAGCAGGTGGACGGGATCAAAGAAGGCTTATACAGGCAGATCTGTGACCTGATCTGCGTAAGATAAAATAACAACACAGGAGAACGATTATGAGGGTGCTGGTGGTTGATGATGAGAAATTGATCGTGAAAGGGATCCGTTTCAGTCTGGAACAGGACGGAATGGAAGTGGCATGCGCATATGACGGCGAAGAGGCACTGACCATGATCCGCCAGGAATCATTCGATATTGTGCTGCTTGACCTGATGCTTCCCAAACTGTCCGGCCTTGAGGTCTGCCAGCAGGTCCGCGAATTCTCCAAGGTCCCGATCATCATGATCACAGCCAAAGGCGAGGACATGGATAAGATCATGGGACTTGAATACGGCGCGGACGACTACATCACCAAACCTTTCAATATCCTGGAGGTCAAAGCGAGGATCAAGGCCGTGATCCGCAGGCTCAGCGCCGAGAAACCTTCCGGCGGCAAAGCGGATACGGTATTGGAGATCAGCGACATGCGCCTTGAAACAGAGGACCGCAGGTTATATATCGCAGGAAAAGAGATCAACTTAACGTCCAAGGAGTTCGATGTTTTGGAACTTCTGGTTCGGAATCCCAATAAAGTGTATTCCAGGGAAAAATTACTGGAACTTGTCTGGGGCAGCGATTATCCCGGAGATGAGCGTACGGTGGACGTACATATCAGACGTCTTCGTGAAAAGATCGAACCCAATCCCAGCGAACCAAAATACGTACACACAAAGTGGGGTGTAGGCTATTTTTTCAAAGGTTCTGACGCGAATAACTAAATCGAGACTGCTTCGGAGCCTCAGGTTCCGGGTATTCCTCGTGATATGCTTGGTGGGGATCCTGCCAAGCATTATTTTGCGTTACGCTTTTCTGGAAAACTACGAGGACCGTGCAGTCGCGGTCCGCATCTCCGACGTGTCCAGCCAGTGTCAGATCATCGCCAACCACTTAAGCACTTACCAGTATCTTGATGATACGAATTCGGATGTGGTCAATGCGGAACTGGAGCAGCTGTCCAATCTCTATGACGGACGTGTGATCGTCGTCAACGCGGACTTAAAGATCATCAAGGATACCTACTCGATCTCACAGGGCAAGACCATGATCTCCGAAGAGGTGATCCGGTGTTTTCGCAAGGAAACCACGGCCCGGTATGATGATGTCAACCATTTCATTGAGATCACGACACCGATCTCCAAACCAGGCTCCGAAGAGATTGAAGGAGTTATGTTAACCAGCATCTCCGCCAATACGATCATGGATACCAGGGAAAAACTGGGTATCCGCGCGTTTTTGATCATAGCGATCACATCCACGCTGATCCTGGTCCTGGCATATTTCGGTTCCCTTCTGATCGTGCGGCCGTTCCGAAAGATCGTCCGGGAAATGGACGATATCAAGGAAGGCTTCGAAAAAGACTCCATTTATGTGCCTGATTTTATCGAAACGGAGGCACTTTCGCTATCGGTGACACAAATGATCAGCCGTATGGAGGCGCTGGATGCTTCCAGGCAGGAATTCGTCGCCAATGTCTCACATGAACTGAAAACGCCGATCACAAGCATCAAAGTCCTGGCTGATTCCCTGGTTCAGCAGGGAGAGGACGTTCCCGCCGAGCTCTACAGGGAATTCATGGAAGATATCGTGCAGGAGATCGACCGTGAGACAGGCATCATCAATGATCTGTTAACGCTGGTGAAAATGGATAATGCGTCCGCTGAAGGCGCAGAGACGATGGAAGTGACGAATGTTGACATGAGTGAATTTGTCGAACGGATCTTAGAACGCCTGACACCGATCGCGCAGAAGGCGGAGGTTGAACTGGTGCTTGAGGTCATTCATCCGGTCAGCGCCGATATCAATGAAACGAAGTTCACGCTTGCGGTCTCCAACCTGATCGAAAACGGCATCAAATATAACCATCCGGGCGGCAGTGTACGGGCCAAGATCGACGGCGATTACCAGTTCTGCACGATCGAAGTGAGCGATACCGGCATGGGAATCCCGGAAGAGTCCCTTCCGCACATATTTGAGCGATTTTACCGCGTGGATAAATCCCATTCGCGGGAGATCGGCGGTACGGGGCTTGGACTTTCGATCACAAGAAGCGTGGTGCTGATGCACCGCGGCGCGATCAAAGCGGATTCCGTGGAGGGAGAGGGCACAACCTTTACGATCAAGATCCCGAGGACTTACCTGCCTTAAGAGCAGCATCAAGAGGAACACCCGGAAAATCGACCTAAGAGAAAACATCAAAATATGATAGGAATTACAAAAATATCATGCGTTATGTAATGGAGAGAAAAATGCATATATATCCCGCGATCAGGCGGATCATCAGCACTTTGCTGACGGTCTCCCTTTTAGCGTGCTTCTTTGGCGGATGCGGCAGGCAGGTTGACCAGGGTCCGGATACGGAACTCTGTCTGTACTATGTGACCGTGGATGACAGTTCTGTTGTGCCTGTCCCGTTTGAGGCGCCGGTCGTGGATTTTGATGATTCAAATCAGGAACGCTACTATGAGAAACTGATCATGACGTGGATTGATGCACTCTCGGGCGTCCCGGAGAACCTTTCCTACAAGAGTCCGATCGATAACGGCCTTGAGGTACAGAATGTAACCTATCTGTCCGGTCAGGCTACGATCGATTTTAACAGCGTTTACTTTATGGCGCAGCAGCAGACGGAAGTACTGCGCCGCGCGGCGATCGTCAAAACGCTTTTGCAGATCGACGGCGTGGAGAGCATCGCTTTTACCGTAGAGGGTTCGCCGATCACTGATTCCAAGCAGGCGCCGATCGGCGCTATGACTGCAGATACCTTTGTCAGCAATCCGGGCGCAGAGATCAATGCCTATGAAACAACCAAGGTTTTGGTTTATTTTGCGGATGCCGAAGGTACGATGCTGACCGCACGTACGGAAAATGTCGGATATATCAGCAATATTTCCATGGAACGTCTGGTGGTTGACCGTGTGATCGCCGGTCCTCTGAATGACAAGACCTACCCGACCGTGTCGCCGACGACGAAAGTATTGAATGTTACCACCAAAGATGGAATATGTTATGTAAACTTCGACGAGTCTTTCCTGACAAAAACGCTGAAAGTCAGTGATGAAGTCGTGATCTATTCATTTGTCAATTCCTTAACGGAACTGCCCAATGTCAGCAAAGTGCAGTTTATGATCGATTCGGAGACTGAGGTATCCTTCGGTGACCATATCTATTTGTCGGAACCGTTTGAGAGAAATCTCGAGATCATTTCCACCGAAGAGAACAGATCGTCGGGCGAAAATGTGTCAGCCGATGAAGAGGACGCTGCCGTAGAAGAGGCGCCGGCCGAATAATAACTAATTAATCATATCATCAGAGGAAGCAATGCATGCGCAGACCGCTGTGTGTTTATACCGCGTTGTTTCTGCTCTGTCTGGTACTGTTCCTGCCGTACGTGAATCCCATACCGGCAGATCATGACCGGATCCCGTTTATTGAAGAAAGAACCCATATATGCGTGAGAGGAACGATCACGGATCTTGTAAAGAAGGAAGAAAAGACGGTCGTTGAGCTGAAAGACGTGGTCTTTGAAGAACCGTCTGCTCCGTCTCCTGCGAAAGGGTCCGTCCGTGCTGACTCCACATACGGTCTGAAGGTTTATTTTCCGGCAGATCAGGATCTCTCAAGGCTTAAAATGTCACAGGTCATACGCCTAAACGGCATCTTTCACAAATACCAAAGAGCAGAAAACGAAGGACAATTTGATACAAGAGCGCACTATTATTTCAAAGGCGTGGACGGATATGTTACGGATCCGCAGGTCACAGGGTACTCCAAATCGTATTCAGGGTTCAGACAAAGGCTGCTTATGCTTCGCCTTGAAACCGAGGAAACCTTTAAGAACTTCTTAAGCCCGGAGGATGCAGGGATCCTTAGTGCGCTTCTTACCGGCGATAAGGCGCTGCTTGGCGATGAGATCCGGGAATTATACAGGAATGCGGGGATCGCACACGTGCTCAGCCTGTCGGGCCTGCATGTCGCGATCTTCGGGCTGGGTCTGCTTGGAATCGTGAAGTCGGTGCTCAGAAAACTGGGTGCAAAGACGAAACTCTGCAGTGATCTCGGCTGCGGCGGGAAGATTACTACAGCCATGGCAGCAATAATATCGGGTGCTATTTTATTATCGTGGTGTGTGTTTACGGGATTTGCCGTTTCAACGATCCGCGCATTTATCATGTTTGCGCTTGGCGTTGTGGCTGATCTTGCGGACCGAACCTATGACCTTTTGTCAGCAGCCGCCTTTTCTTCGATCATCGCTGCATGCATTTCCCCATTGTACCTGTATGATGCAGGGTTTCAGCTGTCTTTTGCGGCAGTCCTGTCGATTGGGATCATACAGCCTGCGCTTGCGGGGATATGCGGCAGATATGCTAAAAGCAAGGTCCTGCAGGCGCTGCTCCTTGGCATTTCCATCCAGCTTGGCACGCTGCCCATAGTGGCATGGCATTTTTGCCAGGTTTCTCTGTGCGGAATTTTCCTGAATCTTTTGGTGGTACCTCTGATGACAGTCGTGCTGGTGTCCGGAGCGGCTCTGGCGGGTATGGGAATTCTTCTCAGCGTATCCGGCAGCCTGGTTTTAGAAAGATTGTGCAGGATATGCGGTTATATAACGGGTGTAATCCTTAATATTTATGATAAATGCGCCACTTTCGGGACCCTTCCGAGATACAGTATCTGGGTCATCGGCCGTCCGAAACCATGGCAGATCCTGTTTTACTATGCAATCCTCATTGTGTTCATAATCGTGACAGGATGCTTTACCGGCAAGACCGGCAGGAAAGGCAACCGGAAGACGGGCAGTGTGAGAGTTCTTTGTAATGACCAATTTGGTCGACATAAAATCGGACTACAACAATCTTTTATGCCATTTTTACAGGGTGTATGTTTACTGACATTATTAATAATAGCGGTAGTTATTATTGATACAAAGCCTTCGAATGAAACCTTGATCCGCAACTTGTCTGTCGGTCAGGGTGACTGCAGTATCATTTTTAGCTATACACATGTTATTGTTATCGACTGCGGGTCGAGTACTGAAAATGAGCCAGGAAAGTACCGGTTGATCCCATGCCTGAAGGCAAACGGGATCGGAAAAGTGGACACGGTTTTTTTGTCTCACTTTGATACGGATCACGTGAATGGGGTGATGGAACTGATGTCGGATGCCGTGTACCGGAACAGGATCGGGCGGATCGTCATTTCCAAAATGGCACCGCTTATTGACGGGGAGACGGAAAATTACCAAAGGATTAAGGGAATTGCAGAAGAAAACGGTATTCCTGTTTATCTGATGAAAGCAGGCGATGAAATAATGATCGGAGATGCGACGTTCTTGTGCTTATCGCCGGAATGGGATAATTCGTCAGGCAGCGTTACAGGGACCGGATCAGCTGAAACAGGATATAACGCGGGATCAGGCATGGGATACCCGGATACCAATGAAGCATCACTGGTTTTGCGTATGACAGATGAAACGCATGATTTCAGTGCACTCTTTACCGGGGATATCGGACAGGAAACAGAAGAGAGGATCCTGAAGAAGTGGGGGAGTGAAACTCTGATGGCAGATTATCTTAAGGTAGCGCACCACGGATCGAAGAATTCGTCCGCGCCCGTATTTCTGCAGGCTGTATTTGGATCAGACAGAAGAATGAAACAAACGGAAAGCGAATTAAATAACAGAAGTTACCAACAACGATTTGCCGTGATTTCCGTAGGAAAAAACAACCGTTACGGACATCCCAATAAGGAGACGTTAAACACACTCGAGTCTATTTCTGCAATTCAATTGTATCGTACGGACCAGGATGGCGAGACGATCCTTCGCACCGATCGGAGCAAAGGTATTTGGATCATGGAATCATTGTTTTAAATGGCTTTTTAAGTCTATTGAAATATGAAACTAAAAATGCTAAAATGCAACTGAATAGTAGTTGCAAAAGGAGAATATGTCAAATAAAGATAAGCTTATCGCAAAACTAAACGAACTATACAGGTATCAAATACAAATGGTTATTCGATTTTTAAGGGAAGTGGGTGAAATATGATGATTAATTCATTGATGGAATTCGAAGGTTATCATGCAAGAATTGAGTATTGCCATGAAGACCAGATCTTTGTCGGTCATGTACTTGGAATCAATGATTCGATTCATTTTCATGGTAGATCTGTGCAAGAATTAACTTTGTCATTTCATGATGCAGTGAATAATTATATATCCTACTGCAAACAAATTGGAAAAGAACCGGAAAAAGAATACCGGGGATCATTTAATATAAGAATTAAGCCGGAACAACATAAAAAGGTTGCCCTTCAGGCTGCAAACGAGGGAATAACGATCAACCAGTTTGTAGCAAGAGCAATAGAGGATGAACTATTGGCTTGTACAACCTGAATGGTGTTCGTCTCCGGGATCGTCACGCCTTAAAGATCGTGGCGCCGCCCGGGCAGTGCGGACAACCGGTGTCTTTGCTACCGGCATCGATAAAATAGGTCTGGTGGCAGTTTTTGCAGACCATCGGAACCTTGTTCTGCTCTGCTTTGCTGATGATATTCGGACGGTGCACGCCGCCTGTTACCTGTTCGAGATCATCGGGATCAAGCTGCGCGTTTTTCAGTTTTTCGTTCATATTTTGACTCCTCTTTCGAAAGATTGATTGTCTATGAAGATATGATTGTTATCATATCGCTGTAAATTATGTAAACCTATCGGTGTTCTTTGGGCAGAACGGACACTGCGGATCCGGATCACCAGGATCTGCGAGAAACGGTGACTGACATTGTTTACAGGTGATGCGGATCAGGTTTCCGCCGGGGCCTGCAATGCTGTGCTGCCCTCCCGCGACACGTTCCAGTTCGTCGGGTTCAAGCCGGTCTGTCTTATCAAATTTACCGTTCATATCCGATTTCTCCCTTACTTATTCTTCTATATTATACGATAGGCGGCAGCGAAAAGTGTATGATTTTTACAAAAATGAAAAAAATAATACACTTTCTCATTGAATATTGCGGATAATTGTGCTTAAATAGGAATAGATTACATAATTTGTTACCCATAAAGGAGATCAATATGATGAGGAAGATAGTGCATGTCCTGACTGCACTGGCAGTATGCGGCGTACTCGTTTTTGCGGGATCGAAGGATGTGAAGGCTGCAACGGATACGTTTGGCGGACCGACCATAGCAACGACGATCCAGCCGGTTCAGTTTGGCTTTAACCCGGGAAAGATCATTCTTCCCTATGGCGCGATGCTTGCGCAGGATGCAGCCGGCAACTGGGTACTGGCGTTTCTGGATACGAGCGTTGCAGTTTTGAACAGTAAGACCGGTGTTGTGCCGCTTGCAAACGGCTTTACCGTTGCGCTGACGGGCGGCGAGATCGTTTATTCCAAGAATATCAACGGGATGCCGATCAAAGTCACCTATAACCTGTCCAACTGTATCGCCAGAGTGGATGCCGGAAACAAAATGGTATTCTATAAAAACGGTTCGATCTTAAGTTCGATCGTTACCAACAACGGTCCCACCTATACGATCGAGACATACAATGACAGCGGCGCGATCCTCCGGAACGAGACCAGGAATTCCCTGACCAATCAGATGATCTTCCTGGATGATTATGTTCGTACGCCGGGAATGATCATCCGCACGTTCTATGACATGAACGGTACACCGGTATCGGTACTTCCTTACTACGGAGACACGAAACCGGCTTACTAAGCACAAACCGTATCTGCGGGATATACGATTTTGACAGCCGAAAGCGTCACGTGATAAAATGAACGTGATGCTCCGGCTGCTTTTTTTTGTGGGGCAAAGTCAAAAAGAAAAAGAAACGGAGATGGAATCATGAGACGAAATCAAAGACTGGTTGCGATCTTACTGACGATGGTACTGGCATTCTGCCAGCCGTTGACGGCACTTGCAACTGAAACTACTGAACCTGTCGGGGCGGTAACTGCTGAGACCGCACCTGCCACAGAAAATCTGTCATCAGATGGATCGGCGGAGGTGGAAGCATCTGAGCCGGCTTCCGGTGAAACAGATGAGAAGTCTTTTGCAGAGGAAGTTGCAAATGAGCAGGAGAGTGAAGAGGAAGAAGAGTTCCTCGGCGAGGACAGATTCCCCGGACTTGAAGCTGCAGTTTATGACTCCATTGAAGGGATCGATGAAGATAAAGAAGAACTGAGCGAGCATCTCGATGACGTGGAAGATTCCATTCCGGGTGTTGATTATGCAAGAGATGAGATCATTGTCAAGGCGCCTGATATGGAAACGGCACTGCTTTATGCCGAGGCTTTCGGCGGTGAACTTTTGTATTTTGAATACGGATATGCACTGATCTGTCTGCTTCCCGAAGCTGCCGAATATGATTCGGTTGAAGCAGATCCCGAAGACGAATGGATCGTTAAGGAAGCCGTTTTTGCATCTGCAAAACCAGGTTCCCTTCTTCCCGCAGCATGGCCCAATCATTACGGCCGCTACTGTGATACCGTAACGGGGGATGCTTCCGGTAAGGGCGGCGCGTTCAGTGCCATTTACAATGATGATTACTTAAGCGAGACCGCAGAAACGTATCAGTATCAGCACTATCTTCTTCAGACGCAATCGGCATGGAGAGCAGGCGCCACGGGAAAGGACATCAAAGTGGCTGTTCTGGATTCCGGTGTATATGAAGAATATGATGAAGGAACCGGTGAATATGTTTCGCATAACGATCTGAATGTCCCGAGGGAGAACCGGTACTATTATGATTACACGAAAACCGGTCCCGAGGAATACGTTATGCAGCCGTATCCGGACCCGACGTCCCCGGATTATGCAGAGAAGCAGGCAATCTGTAAGGATACTGACGGCCACGGAACACACTGCACCGGGATCATCGCGGGCGTGAAGGACAACCATGCTGACAATGGTTATTCCATCGGTGTGGCACCGGATGCGACGATGTATGTATTAAATGTTGACGGTAAGCCGGATGCATTGGGCAACCGTTTTCCGACCGAATATGCGACCAGCAACGGTATTTTTAAGGCGATTGCGGCTGAGGATGACCCTGAGCACCCCGGTCTTGGCGTTTCCGTGATCAGTATCAGCCTGTCGTTCAAGGACTATCCGGTATCGATCATTGCAGCGATCGATGGAGAAGATGGCGCTTATAAGAAAGGCGTAGCCGTATTCTGTGCCTCCGGTAATGATTCATCGAATGTTCTGCCGTATCCTGCGGCCTGTGAGCATGCGATCGCCGTCGGCGCTGTGGATGTCGGCAATGCAAGAGCGTCTTTTTCGAATCAGAGTGCAAAAGTACGCTATTCCGGACCGGGTGTGGATGTGATTTCCACATACAGAAATAAAGAAAATGAATCGGACAACAATTACTATGAAGCGCTCGACGGAACCTCCATGGCTACACCTGCGATCGCCGGTGTCGCTGCGCTGATCTTAAGTTCCGGAAAAGTCACGAAGGCGGGAAGCCAGAAGGTCGATCAGTTGTTGTCGATCATGGACAAATGCTGTGTAGCGTCAGGTGTCGGTAAAGGAACCCCGAATCTTGGCAAACTTTTCGGTACGGCGACGATGACAACCGCGCCCAAAGCACCGGTTTCCAACACGCCATCCGGTATCATAAAGTATGCTGAATATCCCGTGAACGTGGATTCCGAAGCGGGTACGGAAATCTATTACACACTGGATGGAAGTTCGATCAAATATAAGGATGGCAAGGTTTCCGATAACGCAACCCGTGTGGATGGGAACCATGCCGAGATTGTGGTCAAAAACGCGGCAAAAGTCGTACTGAAAATGGTCGCGTTGAACCCGCAAAACGGCCTGTGCAGTAAGGAAGCAGTTTATACTTATCAGCTGCAGCCGGATCTTTCCAATGTTGGTTTACGTGTTCCCGGTTTTTCCGGCACACCTATATTATTCACGGGCAGTTCTGTGAAACTGGATATGGACTACTATCCATCCAATGCACGTGACAAAAGCCTGACATGGAAGGTGGAACCTGCAAATGGGGGTGTTTCTGTCAGCAAAGCCGGCCTGGTCAGTGCGACCAAGTCTGCAATGCCACAGAATTACAAGATCACCGCGTACAACAAGGGCAATGAAAAAGGTCAGATCACCATTAAAGTGGAGCAGCCGGTGAACCCCATAACACAGATCCGTGCCAATCAGACCAGTTTAACGCTTTACCCCGGTCAAACCGGCAAGGTGACGCTGTTTGTCAAGAAAAAAAGCGGTGAAGCTGTTCCTGCGAGGGAGAATACAGGATGGACATTTTCTGATTCCACCATTGCCGATGCGTATTTTTCCGACGACCCGGATGTGTTGACCGTGATTCCGTACTACAAGACGGGTAAGACTGTGCTCACCTGTGTGGCGAAAGACGGCAGCGGTAAAAAGTGTACGATCAATGTGACGGTATTGATGCCTGTAAAGGCGTATGTGGACCCCGGGACCGGAAATACGGTCCACGTGAAGTACGGACAAAAAGAAAGTGAAACTATTTATCTGGCCCGGGGCAAGACGATCAAACCGACAGCCATTCGTGTTGATCCGGCTTATACGAGCGGCGCCCCTGCAAGCAACCAGAAGGTAAAGTTTTCGTTTAACGGTGAACCGGGTAAGGGTTTAAAACTGAACGAATCAACAGGTGCCATCACTGCCAAAGCAGATGCTGAGTTAAAATGTTCCGAAATTGAAGCTAGCGCGGCTGACGGTCAGGGCGGAGCAGGTTATTATAAGGTCATCGTCACGGACAATCCGGTGAAAGGCATTACGGTGAGCGAGAATGCTGTCAGGCTTTTCAGAAAGACCAATTTGGCCGATGCCCCGACCGAGGGTGAACTTACGGTATCATTAAGCGGCGGCATGGACGATCACTTTTTGGATCAGCTGGATGTTACGAGCAGTGCGCCGGGGATCGCGACCGCTGAGATTGCGGGGGATGATCCGGCTGCACTGAAACTTAAGGTCAAAGCGACAGGCAATGCGACAGGAACTGCAACGATCACGGTTGCCTCGACGGACGGAACGAACATTAAGAAGACCGTGAAAGTCACGGTAGTCAATCCGGTCACGAAACTGTATCTGACACCGCAGGCGGGAAGGGATGCTATTCTGCAGTTTAATAAGACCTTGAAACTGACAGCGACGCTTGTGGGTGAATACGGATCTCCCGATGCTGCTGCAAAGAAACTGAAGTGGACCTCTTCCAATCCGGCTGCCCTGAGCGTCAATGCAAGCGGCCTTGTGAAATGTGTGGAAAAATACGGACTGAACGCACCGGTAACGATCACGGCGGAAACAACGGACGGAAGCGGCATCATCGCAGAATATAAGATCCGGCCGAGTGCGCAGCTGACGAAGATTACCGGTGAGGTCGGTCAGGATCCGGAGGATGGAACGTATATTCAGATCACGGACGAGTATAATCTGCCGGGACCGCAGGAAGCGTATATCCATTCCGCATACGGATTTACGATCGATGGTAAGGCGGGCGGTCTGTACGGCATGTGGGACCAGAACACGGCGGGAAAACTGTGGATCTTCACACCGTATCAGAAAAAGATCCCCGGAAAATATAAGGTCACGGTTTACAGAACGGATGGCGGTACACAGAAATGGTCTACCACATTTACTGTAAATGCTGACTGATCATAATGACGAAATACAGAAAGGATTGCTTTACCGGCAATCCTTTTTTGTGTTATAATATATGTTAACCATGAAATCCATTGACGCAGATATCAAAAACGGTACATTCAGGCGTTTTTACTTTCTTTACGGCAAAGAACGTTACCTGAAGAATTATTACCGGAACCGGCTGAAAGAAGCGGTCGGCGCGGGCGATATGAACACAACTTCCTATATCGGGAAGGGAGTCAATATCCGTGAAGTGATCGATCTTGCGGAGACGATGCCGTTTTTATCCGATCATCGCCTGATCCTTTTAGAGGAT
>JAEEGL015428434.1_pt1 | contig 13881 bp, 15 predicted proteins | sample 9134231 | NCBI WGS metagenome assembly JAEEGL01 (sample SAMN16246548, study PRJNA631951) | gut metagenome | biome: gut microbiome; feature: rumen; material: fiber-attached | host: Bos | place: Iran: Karaj | collected 2018-10
GATGGTGCGGCTCACCTGCGACAGATATTTCGGCGTGATGCAGAGCAGGTCGGCATAGTAGGCCACTTCGCGCTCAGTCCTGGCATTCTGCTGAGCCAGAGCAAGGAACCGCAGGAAAATTCGCGCGGCATTGTCCGAGGTGTCCATTTGGGAAAGCCCATGCTGGCAAACCGTCCACAAGTCGTAAATGAATATCTGCATCACGCGTCCCAACACCTCACGCTTGAAACCGGAGTCCGGCATCGCCAGACGGTTGCGGAAAAGGGCGAAGTCATTGTCCATCAACCGCAGCCCTTCCTCGTCAAGATGGAAAGACGGATTGATGCGTATGAAAACAAAACCTTTCGATGCCCACACCATCTCGGGATTGAATTGCTGCAGGAACGGTCCCGACAGCAACAGCACGTCGGCCTCGAAATCCTCGGAGCAGGCAATGCGCTGGATGGTGTTCGACATCTGCCAGATGGCGAGGTCGCCTTGTCGGGAGGTGAACAAGTTCTTGCCGTCGGAGAACGTCATCTCACCCTGGCGCACAAGAATATGCACGTGATACTTGCCGACGAACTCTGTCACCTGTCGTCCGTCACGCCTTGTGTTGATCAGATTGCATCCGTATGTCTCTTCCATTACATCTATTCGTTTATCTAAATAACGGAGAAAAACTGATTTTAATGTGTTGCCTTGAGATATTGCAAGTCGCCGTACCAATAGCTGGCTGTGCAACCACCGTCAATAAGCAGGTCGGCACCACTGATGAAGCGGCCGCGTGAGGACATCAGGAACTCCGCCAGATCCCCCACCTCATCAGGCGTACCAGCACGACGGGCAGGCATACCCTCGATCATCTTAAGGTAACCCTCCTTGCGAGGGCCATGCAGTTCATCGTTGGCCAGCGGCGTGATGATGATGCCTGGCGAGATGCTATTGATGGTGGCGCCCCGACGCCCCCAACGTGTAGCTTCATACATCACACGCAACACATTGCAACGCTTCGAGTACTGATAGGCTTTCAGCGTGTCGTTGATATCCTTCAGGAATGGCAGTTCCAACAGTTTATCCACTGGAGTAGTGGCCAGAGCCTTATTCTGTTCCTGTGGCAAAGCGGGAAGACGATGGCCGCTCTGCGACGAGATGATCACGCCGCTGCCACCCTCGGCAATCACCTTGCCAAACTCCTCCAGCAAGACGCTTGTCCCGTAGAGGTCAACACGGAGAATCTCTTCCACAGGAGCCTGCGAGGGTGATACACCAGCGGCATTCACCACGTTTGTCACCTCGCCTTTGTTGGTGGCAAACTCCACCAGTTTCAAGATGTCCTCTTTCGAACCGAGGTCGCATTGGATGGTGGAGCACTCGAATCCTGCATTCTCCAACGTCTTTGACGCCTGCTGTGCATTCTCCTCGCAATAATCGGCCAACACCACGTGTTTTCCTGCCGACACGCGGCGGATGATGGCCTGCCCGATGCTTCCGGCACCTACTAATACTGAGATTTTCTTTTCCATACCAAAAGCAATAGTTACAGACACATTCTGAAAATCTTCTCAACGTCAGCAGGAGTCAGGTCGGTGAATCCGTGGAGGATGCCTTCGGTACCACAGGCCTTACGAGCCATTGCCTCGAAGTTCTTGTCGTCGATGCCTAGGTCTGAGAGGCAGCTCTTCAGTCCAAGCGTCTCAAAAAAGAAGGTCTCAAGGGCCTGGATAGCGGCTTTTGCTCCTTCCATCACGGACAGCGAGCCGTCCAGTCCCATGACGTTCACGCCGAAGCGTTGGATAATGGGGGCCGTCTCATCGTCGAGCACATAGGCCAGCCAACGAGGAGTGAGGATGGCCAAGCCGTGGCCGTGAGTGATATCATAGAATGCCGACAGCTCATGTTCCATCGAGTGGCAGACGGTGGCCTGGAAGAATCCCTCGTAAAGGAAGTTGTTCAGTGCCCACGACGATGCCCACATCAGGTTGGCTCGTGCCTCGTAGTCGTCGGACTTGGCCAATGCCACAGGGGCGAACTTCACCACTGTGCGCAGCACCTCTTCCTGTATGCGCAGCAGCATGTCCATCGACTGCTTCTTGCTGAAATAAGCCACATCAAAAATGTGCGACATGATATCCACGCTGCCACAGGCCGTCTGGTAGGCACTCACCGAGAAGGTGTTCGTTGGGTCAAGGAACGACACATCGGGGTTGTTGTCTGGAGCAAAATAGCCAAGTTTCTCATTGGTCTCCACATTGGAGATGACACAGCCGCCATCCATCTCGGAGCCAGTGGCCGAGAGGGTCAGTACGGTGATGATGGGCAGTGTCTCGCTGACAGAGGCTTTCTGCGTAATCAAGTCCCACACGTCATCACCCTCATACTTTGCCCCTGCCGCAATGGCTTTCGTGGCATCGATGGTAGAACCTCCGCCTACGGCCAGCAATACGTCTATGCCTTCCTGCTTGCAGATGGCTGCACCACGGTTCACGGTGGTGTGACGAGGGTTTGGCTCCACACCAGCCAGTTCAAACACATTGGCACCTGCTTTCTGGAGTTCGGTCATCACCTTGTCGTACAAGCCGATTCTCTTGATGCTGCCGCCACCATAGACCAGCAGTACCCGTTTGCCGAAACGTGCCACTTCCTCGTGCAGGTGACACAACTGCTCTTTGCCAAAATACACCTTGGTCTTGTTCTCAAATACAAAGTCTCTCATGTTTATTCGTTTTATGTTATATTATTCTAGTTACAATGCTCTGGCATGACCGAATGCGGTGCCGAGTAACTCGAACTATGCCGAGCGTAGGCATCTTCGCAACCTGTTCTTAACCATATGCAAAGTTACGGTGATTTTTTGATGCTTTGGTTTCATAAATTACGTCACGATTTTCACTTTTTGCATAAAAGTACGAATGAGTGAGCGCCATGATGATTGCAGTCGCCGTTTCGGCTTTGAGCAAATGGGCAGTCATTACGATTTCACCACCCGCCTGCTTGTCGCAATCGACACCAGCGGTTCGGTGGGTTCAGAAGAGTTAGGACGTTACCTCTGCATCATCAACAGTTTCTTTAAATACGGCATTCAGGAAATCGATGTGCTGATGTTCGATGATGTGGTGCAGGGTGAGCCTGTAACACTCAAAGAGAGTAAGAAAAACAAGCAGGAGTTTGAGGTACTGGGCCGTGGCGGCACCAATTTCCAAGCCCCCGTCAATTACGTGAAGGAACATCCTGACTACGATGGCATCATTATCATTACTGATGGCTATGCTCCTATTCCAGAAGTACCGCCATTCTTACGCGCCAAACTCCTCTGGGTCATCGATAACGAACCATCCTACAAACAACATTACGAATCACTGCGCAAGACAGGCCGCGTCTGTCTGATGCAATTGTAAAATTGTACTATTATGACAAGTTTCAACGATTATTGGAAAAAGAAAGCGGACAAGTCCCCGACAAGCGATAAACTATTGAAACGTCGTATTCGCTCATCTTTTAGGAATCCAAGAGTTGCAGGAGTTCAGACAATAGCTCGAATTCACCTCATTATGCTCTATGGGGTAAGTTGGAGTAATGTCTGAACTCCAGCAACTTCTGAACTTCTGAACTCCTCTCAACTTGCGACTGCTTGCTGATAAGCAAAGCGAAAAAAGTTGAATAGAACTACAAATCCCTATTTAGCACTTCACTGACATCGGGAGTCTCGGGCTGTGGCTGCCAGCGGCTCATGAGCTCGCAGACCACTGCGCCCTCTTCGTTGGTCAGCATGTGGAGGTAGCATCCATCTTCTGTGCATGACATACGACAAGTGAGGGTTTCGTCAAGATAGGTCTCACGCAGCCAGTGTACGGTGAGGGAAGACAATGTCTGTGATGCGAGCACCTCTTCGGGCATGGTCAGCAGGGCGATGCTGACATAGCTGCGGTTGCTGACGTGGAAGTTGAAGTCAAGGTCGAGACGTGTTGCCCGATGCTCCATCTGCATGTCGAACGACTGTGTTTTTGGAAACCGTACTTTCTTATGACTCACGGTCATCAGTTCGGGCACCACCACCAGCTTGTCGGCAAGGAAATCGGTTGTCTCCAGTCGCTTGGTGTCGAGGTTGAGGATGTTCCACTGGCTTGTGCCGGAGGCAATCAGCTGCTCGTTGTCCTTGCGCACGATGCGGAAATCGCAGTAGATGCGGAGTGATGTCAACTCGCTCACCCACAACTCCACGGTGAAGTCCTCCGACCAGTAGGTGACCGTCGGTTGGATATCCATGTGAACCTCCGTGATGACCCACATGCGCCGCTGCTTGACGATGTCGAATGCTGCCACGTTGTGGATGGTCATCAGACGTGCAAAACTATCCTGGAAATACATCAACAGCGCATTGGGCGTAAGTCTGTACAATGGCGTGATGTCGGATGCCGTTGATGTGTAGGTATGACGGTATTTTCCGTTTGTTATCATATCTTTATTCTTTTAGCCCTCTTTAAGGTTCTTTTGCCGATACTCCGTCGGGGCCATGCCCAAATGCGCCTTGACAAACTTCCCGAAGAAAGACAGGTTGGGGAAGTCGAGTTCGGTGCTTATCTCCTTGACGGTCTTGTTGCTGTAGCGAAGTTGTTGACGGATGGTGTTGACGGTGGTTTCGTGGATGTGGTCAAGGGGTGAGCGCCAGGGACGTGTTTTCGTAGTCGGCAAATTGCAGCCGTGTGACGTCATCGATGACCAGCCAGTCGCCATCCTCGTAGTCGAACAAATGGTTTTTCCAAAGGTCGTCAAAATCCAATTTCCTCATATTGGTCACAAAGTTAGTCAAAAATCCCCAATTCCGATGTTCTAAAAGACTCAAATACTTGTAAATTATTCCATTTGCTCCCAAATTTCTTGGTTCTGGATGACGATTTCAAGCAATTTCTTCCTTGTGATAAGGGAAAAAGAGCCAAAAGCGATGCTGCTAACGAGCATCCAGATGGTGGTACCTGTGATGTCGCGCATGGCCTTGTTCCCGCTATAGGCATCCGTTTTTTCTCTCCCACACTATCTATAGGAAAGTACACGTTGAAGGTGAGAGTATCGGAAATGAAGCCCAACTGAATCGACAAACGCCGCAACCAATATGGCAGCAAGGGGCATAAGGTTGAGGTAAGCGAAATAATCATACAATAGGCCCGTTCACTTTACTGGAAGAATACAGACGTTCCATCTTCCTGCACATCGATTGTTATCGGATAGCACCTTCTTTTACTTTCCTCCGGAGATGTTATTTTTCCATATTGGCAATACAATCGATGACCCTCTGGACATCTGCGTTTGTGAGTGAAGAACCTGATGGAAGGCAGAGCCCTGAATTGAAGAGATATTCAGATGTTCCGTTTCCGTAGAAAACGCAGCCCTTGAATATCGGCTGACAATGGTGCGAATTTAGATAAAAAAAATGCGAACCAACCAAAATTGCGAACTTGATTCTGCAGACTCTTGTAGTCATAATGGAGATTCATAGCCAATTGTCACTTCATCAGGACCGTTCTTACGTGGTCTTCCGTTAGCACCTCCACTGTCCACTTGCTGCGCAACACGTCCATCGTATCTGTAATTGACAAGACTTCGCGGCAGAGCACCTTCGCATCCTTCGATGCCACCTCGCCGATGATTTCGTCAATGTGTTCTTTCATGTTTTATCATTTCTCTTTTCATCGAACATTTTTATCAGTTCAGCCCCTTCTGGCACTACTTGAAATTCTTGTGCATGATAGTCCAGTCTGCATAATCCTTCAGGTCACCGTCGATAAAGATTGCCTTCTGCTCCGTATTGCCCTTCAGTTGCCAGTCTAGCCATGCACGCACCATTCGGCTGTTGGCACCGCCATTGGGCTGCTCATACGTGCCACCATGTCCGCTCTTGGTGTTGTCGGCCAGCACGACGGGCACTTTCTTGATGGCCTTGTAATCCATCTGCGCGTTCTTCCAAGCCACATCCTCCGTACCGCCGACCAAATAAAGGATCGGTCCGTGAAGGTTCTTCAACGACTTGGCACTGGCATCGGCCATGGTCATCTTGCCCATGCCGGCGTTCAGGATGAGGTAGGTTTTCAGACGCCTATCGTCAGCATTGGCCAGCACCTGTGCACCTCCGCAAGAGTGTCCGGCGGCGGCAATTTTCTCTTGGTCAATCTTGTTGTAATAAGGTGATGCGGGATCGTCAGCCTGCTGGCAAATCCAGTCGAGCGCCTGCTGAACCATCGACGATGGGGTATGCTGGTCTTTCTCGTGCTGAGCCAGCATCTGCAGTTCTCCGATGGCCACTACGACATAGCCGTAGGAGGCAATGTCGGTGAGCATGTTCTCGTAGCCGATGCTCGTATCCATGCAACCACCGTTACAGAATACCAGCACGGGCAACTTCTCTGTCTTCACCTCACCAGTCTGGAACATTCCGAGTCGGCCAACGCGCATGGCAGCATCCATATTCATGGGACGATAGACCACGAAATCAGACAGAGACTTCTCGCGCACGGCAATGGCTTTGTGCGGACCACTGCCACCAAAGTCGGGCACCTTCATCTGCTCAAAGCTTACCGACGGGTCATCATGTTTCAAGTGGCGGGCATAGAAAGCATCCATTGCCGGACGAGTGAACTCCAGTTGCTTGTCGAATGCCACACCGTGGTCGCCATGCACTTTCACATAGTCAACTGATGCCCCAGCCCGTTGCATCTTCACCACCCAGTCTTCTGTCAGGTTGGGTCTCACCACAGGATCCTCGCCACCCTGAAGCACGAGGAAAGGAGTCTTGCTCTTGCCGATATAGCCTATTGGCCACCATTCGGTGTGGTTTGCCCATTCACCAGCGCGCCCTATCTCGGTAGGAGGAGCACCGCCTGCGGCACACGCCACCGAACAATCAAACTCTTTCAGAGGATCCTTGTCATCAGCGAATGACTTGCTGTCTGCTGCTACGCCCGCCATCAGCGAGAGATGGCCGCCAGCTGAATGGCCATAAGTGCCGATGCGCTGCGGGTCGATGCCGAGCCTTTGGGCATTGGCTTTCATCCAGCGAATGGCGCAACGCACGTCCTCGATACAAGCAGGCAGGGGAGCCTCCTGCACGAGCCGGTAGTTCATGTTGCATACGACATAGCCTTTCATGGCATAGTCCACCATCAGCGTGCGATACACCATGTCGTTTTTCGAACCGGCACTCCAGCCGCCTCCATGGATGATGAGGATGGCAGGACGGTTTGTCTGCGGTCCGAACAACGGTTCAGCCATATCGAGCACCGTGCTTGGTCCAACGTCTGTGCGATAGGCAATGTTCTCAGTCACTTTGATGCTGCGTTGTTCTGTCTGTGCTGTGACTGATAGCGCCAGAACCAAGAACAACAATACCGAAATAGTTTTTTTCATCTTGATTATATTTGTTGTTTTGTTGCTTTGTATGTGATTATCTGATGGCATGGTTGGCAACTACATTGCAACCCTTCCATGCTTTCTTTGATGTCCATTCACTATAGGGAGCTGACCAGAACGGGTCGGTGCAATAGAGTATAAAACCAAGGTCGTAGGTGTTGGTCACCCGCTTGGCCGGCTGCCCGTCATGACCAGGCAGGCAATCAACAATAATCTTCTCATCATAATAGGTTGGTTTGTAGTTTGTTTTATTGTCTGTGATAAGTAGTTCTATATTATTTTACAAAAATACGAATTAAAAATTGTAAAAAAGTCTTTGCGGCCTGTATTTTATAGATTATTAGGAAGTCGGCGTATAATGTACTCAAGTTACTAAAGTTGAGTCATGTTATATATGCCATTTGTAATTGTTGCCATTATGTAGCCACTTCTATTAAAGAAATGCAATTTGTCTCCTTTTGCTAAAAATTCGTCTATTTTTGCACAACAATACTTTTAATCAATGAGAAAAACGATAGTTGGAGCAGGGTCGGTTCCGACCGTTTCTTTCACGTCGTTGCCATTCGCAGGCATTTCGTCACATTGATACCAAATGGCAACTGTCGGTTGCTCCCCAACGATATCTTGGTGGTTTCTCAACGAAGAATGATGGCATTGCAGCATACAATTCGCCATACATCAAGTTGGTGCTCACATTATTCATGTTTGTTGGAGGAGTGAGTTTTGGCTTGATTATATCATCTTTAAGAGATTCGTGGCGTGTGTTTTGGAAAAATGATGTCTTCCGTGCCTATGTCTACATTATTGCTGTTTTCTTTGTGCTATATTTTCCGTTTTTTGGCTTCGCCTCGGCATAGTTCAAGTAAGACTACCTTGAGCGTAGATTACCAATTTTTGAGTATTGCTTGTTTCCTGAATACCATATACTTTTGTGGTGTAAAAAAGAGAACTATGCAATATACATTGACAGACAGGCTGATGTGGCATTTCATGCAAGGCACATGCTACAGAGTATTACAGAAAGAATGTCCCGAATGGGATTATCACCTTCTCCGTAAAGAAGCAAAGAAACGGTTCCACGAAATAGTGACGTCCACCCCTTCCATAGGCAGTTACCGAGAAAACGGTCTGAAGAAGAACCTCATCGGCGGAATGGTGTGGTTTGCCATTTACGAGACAGCAAGAGAGATATACGGCAACCAGATGTCGCTCCCTCTCTACGAGAAAATGTGCCAGGCATGCATCTCCATGCCCATAATGCTCAGGATGGCACGAAAGGCGAAACCCTTCACAAGGAAATTCCAGGAAAGCATGATGAAACGCTCAGAACAGGAGAACCGCATCGACTCTCCCTACAACTGGCAGGCCCATTACAAACAGGGAAAGGCCGACGAGGAATTCACCTTGTATTACACCCGTTGCGGTTTGTGCGAACTGGCCCGCAAGCGCGGTCATCTGGATATCCTTCCTGCCATGTGCAAGACTGATTACATCACATTCGAGGCCATGGGAGCCATTCTCCACCGCGACAAGACCCTTGCTTATGGCGACGACTGTTGCCATTATTATATGACGAGGCCCGGATCCGATGCGGAACGACGATGGCAGGAAGAACATCCGGACGGGACCTTCACGAGCAAATAATCAGACAAAAGATTATCAACTATTATAAGATTAAGGTATGAAGATTTATTTCAAGGATTTTTTCAGTCAGTGTGCCCGTCCCGAGCAGTTGAAAAACATGCTGGAACAAGCTGGTTTCAGTGATGTGGAGATTTTCAGAAAAAGCCATCGTATGCAACCATCAAAGGAATATTGAAATGAAAGACAATATGAAACCGGATTATGGAAACTGGGTCCCCACGAAATTTTTGGCGTTGCTCTATGTCACTACATTGGCTATCGCCATCCTTTTGAGTCTTGCCGTATTTTGTGACTGGTTGATGACAATCACCATCATCTTGGCAGTTCTTCTTTGTATTTCCTTGTTCTTCTCATGTTACATGACAGCTTTCCATCATGCCTTCTCATTCAGTGGTGGCGGAATGATGGGAAAGGTGCACGAGTTCGTCGTCTCGTGTCTGCCATGGGACGGCCGTGGCCGGCTGCTTGACGTGGGGTGTGGAGCAGGTGCGCTGACCATCAGCTGTGCCAAGCATTTCCCTAAGTCGCACTGTACAGGCATTGACTATTGGGGCATCAAGTGGGACTATAGTAAGCGGATGTGCCAACACAATGCCGAGGCAGAGCAGGTGGTCGACCGCTGTAGGTTCCAGCAGGGCGATGCCAACCATCTTGACTTCGAGGATGAGACCTTCGATGCCGTTGTCAGCAACTTCGTCTATCATGAGGTGAACGACGGGCGGAGCAAGGAGGAACTGCTACGCGAGACATTGCGTGTCCTGAAGAAGGGCGGCTGTTTCGCCCTACAGGATCTGTTTGGACAGAAATCTGTGTATGGAGACTTTCAAGATATTTTAGATAGTTTGGAAAAGGATGCCGTGAGCGAGGTCCACTATGCCGATTCCTGTCATGAGATACCCATCCCACAATGGATGCAGATACCCGGGATGTTGACAGGAGTGGGAATTATTTACGGAAAGAAATAGTGGTATAGTTCAACCTCGCACACATTTATGAATTGCATTGAGAAAACATGGAAGACAAAATAAGGAATGAAAAAATCCACACCCCCATAATTGAGGGCGTGGAGGTGGTTGCAGCAAATACTTTACCGAAGAATTCTGGATGATTACGGTTGTAATGTGAATCCCACAACTAAGTAGGCTTTCTGTGAACAGGGGTTGGCGACGACTTGTCCGAAAACTGGAATCGAAAATGTATCGGTCACTTTGATTTCCTTCGCTGCTTTCAAAGCCAGGTTGGTGACAGCAAAGCCATCCGTGCCATAAAAGTCGGTTGAGAAGGGGACGGCACCTGCCGTGGCAGTCCAGTCGACGGTTGCGAGTTTGAATGGGACAGTAAGTTCGACGTAACTGCTATAAGCACGCTTACCATCCTTGTTCATGCCGTCATTGCCAGAGAAATTGGTGAACCACTGCAGGCTGGCTGGTCCGAAATCGTAGCCGACATTGGCCTCAAAGACATGATTCGTGCCATGGGCATCGTACTTGAAATATCGGTTTTCCGGGTCGAGGCCACCATTGAACCAATAGTCGGTAATGCCGATATTGAAACCACCAATAGTGTATCCTAACGTCAAGTCAAATTCCTTCGTGTCGGAAGGGTCAGACAGTCCGACACTTCCCCATGCCGTCAATGATATTCCCTTGTAGCCTATACCGAGAGTAGGCTGCAACGACACGTCGCCCAAGTCCTGGCCACGCCAGATGTAACTGCTCACGACATCGCCACAAATGGTGGTCTCAACTTTCTCCTGTGCAAGGGTGGCAAGAGTTACTGCCAGCCCCATTGCAAAACAAACAATCTTTTTCATACCTTTTCTTTTTTTAGTTATAACAAGCCTCGCCGTGTTCGTAGATGTCGAGGCCTTCCTCTTCCACGCGGGAACCTACCCGGAGTCCGTGTGCTTTTTTTATGCCGAAGAACAACAGGAAGCCACATGCGGCGGCCCAAAGGTCGATGACAAGGATTCCAAAGCACTCGGCTCCGAATAATCCCCAGCCGTGACCGTAGAACGCACCATTGGATGTGGAGAGCAGTCCCGTCATCAATGTGCCGAGAATACCGCACACACCATGTACCGATGAAGCACCCACGGGATCGTCGATGTGAAGACGATGGTCGATGAACTCAATGGCATAGACAAGGACAACACCACATGTCAGGCCGATGGCTACGGCACCGATCGGTGAAACAAGGTCGCAACCAGCCGTGATGCCTACCAGTCCAGCCAGAACGCCGTTGAGCGTCAGCGAGAGCGAGGGTTTGCCATATTTCAACCACGTAATCAGCATTGTCGCCGTTCCACCTGCTGCAGCTGCAAGGTTGGTGGTCAGGAACACATGGCTGATGGCAATGCGGTTCACCTCACCTGAAGCCGCCAACTGCGAGCCAGGGTTGAAGCCGAACCATCCAAGCCAGAGGATGAACACGCCGAGGGCGGCCATCGTCAGGTTATGTCCGGGGATGGCACGGCTCTTGCCGTCTTTCCCATATTTGCCGATACGGGGGCCAAGCGCCATCGCACCAACCAGCGCCAGCACACCACCCACGCTATGCACGATGGCAGAACCTGCGAAGTCATGGAACACATCGCCGAAAGTCGTCATCATGAAACTATCAGACGCATCATTACAGAGCCATCCGCCTCCCCAAGTCCAATGGCCTTCGATGGGGTAGATGAACAGCGAAATGACGGCACTGTAGATGAGGTACATCGAGAATTTCGTCCTTTCTGCCATGGCACCACTGACGATCGTGGCACTTGTGGCACAGAACACCGTCTCGAAAATCAAGAAGCCTTCTACAGGCAGGTCACCTTTGTAGAAACTAAGGTCCCCCCAGTTGGGCATGCCGATAAAACCTGCTCCCTCGCTGCCGAACATAAAACCGAAACCGAGAAAGAAGAACAGAAGCGAACCGAACATAAAGTCCACAAAGTTTTTCATCAGGATGTTCGCGGTGTTCTTGCTTCGTGTAAAACCTGCTTCACACAAGGCGAATCCCGGCTGCATCCAGAAAACCAACATGGCAGCCAACAACATCCATACAGTGTCGAGTGATAATCCTATTTCATTCATAATCTTTCTGTTTTTAGTTATCCTACAACTTATTTCTTGTCTCTCAGTACGGTGTCACCATGTTCACCCGTCCGTATGCTCCAGGTGTCAATCATGTCGCTGACAAAGATGCGGCCATCACCTACCTCACCCGTGTGGGCCACATCCAATATCACCTTCACCGTTGGTTCTACAAACTGGTCACGGCACACGATGGTCAGTGCCACACGTTCTATCACATCAGTCGAATACTGGACTCCACGGTAGATGCGTTCCTCACGGCTTTGACCTATGCCGTGCACATTGTGATATTCAAACCAGTCGATGTCAGACTGGAGCAGTGCTTCCTTGACATCCTCAAACTTTGTCTTACGGATAATCGCTTCAATCTTTTTCATAATTTTTTCCTTTTACCTTAAACATTAATTCACTCAATTATGTCACAGGGACATCATTTTGCCAATTGACAGTGCAAAGGTACGACATTATGGAACGAAAACAAGCATAAATCCATCATTTTGATTAAAAAATAATTAGTTTACTTACATATTGCAAGACAAACATTTATTTTTATGACAAAATGTATTGAAAAAGCCACCGAATACAATCGTTTTGTTACAAATTGTCAAATGGAATGATAGTATTTCTTGTCATATCCTAATACAATGATGTGATGAAGCCCCATCAATCTTGACAAATCGCATCGCTGTAAAATATTTTGCAAAAATGATGATTGAAAAAATCTCCACACCCCCAAAAGTGAGGGTGTGGAGATTGCGTGTGTATCATGGTTGTCTATGCCATATATTGCCTTTCCCCAGTAAGTGGGGAGTCAGAAAGGGAAACAAGCAGATGGTTTATTCTGTTTTATGTGGCTTTCGTTTCGGGTTCATCGGGAACCACCCCTTTTCCACGCGTTTTTTCTGTGAGAAAAGTTCGCCAATCCCCCATAGAGCGGAAGCGCCGAACACACCGAGGAACGATGAGAGATAGACGTTTCTGATGAAAAGTGCTGCCACACAACAGCTGATACCAATGAGAAGGTAAATAATCCAAGGACGTGTGCCTTGGGGTTGTTCCTCTTCTCCTATCTGGCCAACGGAGCCAACATGGCCGACATCGTCAAGTTGCGGTACGACGACTTCTACTACAATCATGAGCAGAAGGCCATGCGCTTCATCCGCCAGAAGACGATGAGGGAGACCGACGGGATGGAAGTCATCTTCCCTATCCTGCCGCAAATGCAGGTGATTCTCGACCGGATAGCCCGTAAGCCCCAGCGCGGCGCTTTGGTGTTCGACATCATCAAGGAAGGAATGACGGAGACACGCATCAAGGAAATCGTGTCGTGCGAGAACGCCAACATCAACGCCCGTATGGAAAATGTCGCAAAGATGTTGGGCATGGAAGAGAGGCCAACACCCACCTGGTGCCGCCATTCATACGCCACCAACCTGCGCGATGCCGGAGTCTCCACCGAATACATTTCCACGATGATGGGGCATACCATGACCTCTGGCAGTGCCACCACCCTCAACTACCTTTCACGCTACAACATGGCTACCATGGTGACCAACAACTCCAAACTGCTCTCCACCAAAGACAAAAGTCAAAAGAAATCAGAACTGGTGGAACAACTGATGGAGATGGACCAGGAGAAGTTGGAGGCCATGCTCAAATTGATGGGATAAAGTCTCCAAATAAACATTCTATTATTTCATCCAATTCGCTAACTTTGCATATTCAAAATATATCAAATTATGGAACAGAACAAAATCATTATATATCAGACCGAGGA
>JAEEGL014674460.1_pt1 | contig 13880 bp, 9 predicted proteins | sample 9134231 | NCBI WGS metagenome assembly JAEEGL01 (sample SAMN16246548, study PRJNA631951) | gut metagenome | biome: gut microbiome; feature: rumen; material: fiber-attached | host: Bos | place: Iran: Karaj | collected 2018-10
ATCCAATTTTTTAAATGATAACTGAGACCTTCCAATTTACAAAATGTTTTCAGTTTATCTCACCGCAATGGCATCATGGCTGACATGGGCCGCCTCTTCATCCGGGCGACAACCCAGCAGATAGACCGGTGTGTTGCGAAGCAGGCGGGATATGCAGTTGCATATACCCTTATAGACCCTTGCGTCCCACTTCATGCTGCTGACGGCAGGCAATAATGTGGCAAATGCTTCGACGGGTGCCATGCGGCGAATGGTGTTCTCGGGTTTCTGTTCAATGCGTGTGATGGCCCCCACCGGTGCCCAGATATTGCGGTAGCACGGCGTCTTGCCACTCCATGGTGAGCCATAGATGCGTGTCTCTCCATCCACGATGCGCACCACGGGGTTGTCATCGTTCATTAAGTCGCTGCCAGGTATGTACTTGTACCACAAATGTGTATGAGTGCTCTTGCCTGTGCCGCTGGGTGCAGTGAAGAGATAACCGTAGCCCGCATTGCGGATGACGGAGGCGTGCACAAGGAGTGTATCCTGCTCTGCCGCGGCGAAAGCGAACGCCATCATCAGCGCATTGTTGAGTCCGAACTGATGTTGCCTCATGTGCTCTCCTGTCAGTACGGCGTGGCACAGGCTGAAGTCGGCATTTGTTGTCATGCAACAGCTGAGGGCACCGCCGTCACAGGTGGGGAGGCTGATTTCGAAAGCGTAGCCACCATCGTCAGCGCGGTAAACGCCATGGTTAGCTCCTCCGCAGTCGAATTGTCCCACTTCCGTCATGTGGACAAAACTGGGTGCAGTGCCCAAGCTGACGCTCATGCGGAAAAGCACATCACCCTCTTCCTCACACGAAAAAGGTGAGAAAGAGGGGATGATTGTCGATGCAGGGAGCGTTTCCGGCAGCTCCACCTCCACGCGGTGGAGCGCCACCTTGTAACGCTGAGTAATCATGATTTCTTTTTCTTCTTTTTGGATTTTACTACGGATTGTGTGTCAGCAGGAGCCGCTTCAGGTGTGTCCAAGGTGACAGCCGGCCGGTATTCCTCTGCTATGAACTTGAACTTGTCTGCCGGTGTGATATGGAAAATGAGGTTCTGCGCAGCGTCATACTTGCGTCGCATTTTTTCCCAGAGGCGTTGCATCTTGCGTTCGCTGCTACTGAAGAAAACCGTTGCAATGGTTCCTGAGAGGTGCTCTTCCTGCTCCATATACATTTGCAACTGCAGGCTATAGAGAGCACGGTCCACGAGAAATCCGTGGCTGTCTAACCATGCACTATCCACTCGTTGCACCACTGTCTGACAAGCTATGGAATCCGTGAAGGAGGCCGCGAAGCCGAACATATAGACCGGCTTCATCTTGGGCTCTTTGGCAGCATTGGCTGACATCACAAATAGCAGTAGTACCAGCCCTGTGATGATTCTGAACTTATTGATCACCTTGATTATTGACGATTTGACGATTTACATTTGACGATTTACGGCCAGCGGCAATCACCCCAGATATGATTTCAGGAGCTTGCTCTTGGCGTTGTTGCGCAGACGGCGAATAGCTTTTTCCTTGATTTGGCGCACACGCTCTCGGGTGAGGTTGAAACGGTCTCCTATCTCTTCGAGAGTCATCTCCTGATGGTTAATGCCGAAGAACATTTCCACGATTTGTTTCTCGCGCTCGCTGAGTGTGGACAATGCACGGTCTATTTCGCGGCTGAGACTCTCGTTGACCAAGCTCTTGTCTGCCATGGGGCTGTCATCGTTGACTATCACGTCGAGCAACGTATTATCCTCCCCTTCGACAAAAGGAGCATCCACGGAGATGTGCCGGCCACTGACCTTCAGCGTGTCGGAGATCTTGTCCACTGGAATATCCAACTCCTCTGCCAGTTCATCGGGACTGGGCTTGCGCTCGTTCTCTTGTTCGAACTTGGACAGGGCCTTGCTGATTTTGTTCAGTGATCCCACCTGATTCAGTGGAAGTCGCACGATGCGGCTCTGCTCGGCCAGTGCCTGAAGGATGCTCTGACGAATCCACCAAACGGCGTAGGAGATGAACTTGAAGCCTCGTGTCTCATCGAACTTCTCGGCAGCTTTGATGAGCCCCAAGTTGCCTTCGTTGATGAGGTCTGGCAAGGAAAGCCCCTGATTTTGGTATTGCTTGGCCACACTGACTACGAAGCGCAGGTTGGCACGTGTGAGCTTTTCCAGCGCGGCACGGTCCCCTTTGCGGATGCGCTGTGCCAGTTCCACTTCCTCTTCCACGGTGATGAGGTCCTCACGTCCGATTTCCTGCAGGTACTTGTCGAGTGAGGCGCTCTCACGATTGGTGATACTCTTGGTAATCTTTAATTGTCTCATTCGTCTGAATAGTTTTAAGTGCGCAAAAGTATATCAAATATAGAACGCGCGCAAGAAAAATTCAAAGTTTTTTCATGAAAAGAGTGCGAAAGGCGCAAAGATTAGTGTTTCTTTGCGTCCTTTCGCGTTAGTGATAGGTTTGGCTCGCTTTTTGCAAGCCCCCTCATCTTCTGTCTTCAACTATGATTCGACAAGGGAAAACTCTGAAATCATTCAGGAATAAACGTTGTTTCAATTTATTTCTTCTTTTTCTCGTCACCGAGGTCAATGGCGGTGGCCACGCGGCGTCCGCTGGGTGTGATGGCACGAATCCAGAGGGTGCGTTCGCTGCTTTGGTTGGCGGCTTTCACGGCCTCCTCGAAGTCCTCGACGGAGCGCATTTCTTTGTCGTTGACTTGTAGCAGTATCATGCCTTTCTGGATGCCGGCTTCTTGCAGCTTGCCCTTCTTGATGGCAGTGACTTCCAGACCATAGCGCAATGCCAGTTCACGCTTTGTCTCGTCGCTGAGCGGCTTGAGCTGTGCACCGAAGAGGTCGATATCCACTTCTTCCATCACCTCCGTACCACCTTGTGCGTTGCGCAGTGTGGCTGTTTCCGTGCGACTCTTCTTGTTGCGGATGTAAGTTACCTTTACCTTGTCGCCAGGACGGCGCTGACTGAGGGCTTCCTGTAACTCGGCCATTTTGCCCACTTCCTTACCATCGATGGCAGTGACAACATCGCCTTTCTGCAGCCCCAGCTCTTCTGCGGTCGTCTTTGGCTCAACATCTTGGATGTAAATACCCTTGTTGGTGCCCAGATCGACATCATTGCCCTTGTCTTTCTCCATATCAATATAGTTTGTGACATCCAAGCCTCGCACTCCCAGGAGGGCCCGCTGGACAACACCAAACTCCTTGAGGTCGGCCACCACCTTGTTCATGATGGTTGTAGGGATGGCAAAACCGTAACCGCTGTAGGAGCCCGTCTGGCTGTAGAGCATGGCGTTGATACCCACGAGTTCGCCGCGTTCATTGACCAGTGCACCCCCCGAATTACCAGCATTGATGGCCGCATCTGTCTGAATGAAGCTTTCTACGCCGTTGGCGCCCAGCGAGCGTGCTTTGGCCGATACGATGCCGGCCGTGACCGTACTGGTGAGGTTGAACGGGTTGCCCACAGCCAATACCCACTGACCGATTTTCAGGTCGTCAGAGTTACCAATGGTGATGGCAGGCAGGTTCTTGGCTTCCACCTTCACCAGTGCCAGGTCCGTGGTCTCGTCAAGACCTATGATACGGCCTTTGTACTCGGTGTTGTCATTTAATTTGACAAGAATCTCATCTGCACCTCCTACTACGTGATTGTTTGTAACGATGTAACCGTCCTGCGAGATGATGACACCACTGCCAGCCCCTTGCTGCTTGGGCTGTGTTTCTATTTCCTGCTGTCGTCCCTGTCCGCGGCCGCGTCCGAAGAAGTCTCCGAAGAAATCCTCAAACGGGTCACGCACGGTCACCATTTGGCGCTTGGCATTCTTTGTTACCTTAATATAGACCACACTGTTGACCGAACGTTCGGCAGCTGCGGTGAGGTCCACCAGTCCTGCTGGTGCCGCCAGTGAGGCCATAGCGGCATTGGGCATCTGCATGGCGGTGGGTTGCGCACCAAATACATTGTCTGAAGCGTATGCCTCATCACTCTGCATGAGTCCTTGGCGCATCACCGCTCCCGTAATCACACTGCTACTCAGCACCAACGCTGCGGCACCGAGCCATGTTTTAGTTTTCTGTGTCATAACTTTCATTTACGATTTAACTATTTACATTTATTATATTTCTGTTGACAGACTGACGAGTAAACACGTTGACAAGTATTTTGTCTTTATTTGTGGTGGTTTTTCTCGCACTCATTAAAACCGACACAAAAGTAGTGCAAAAGTTTATCATTGTGTCAAAATGTCACGCATTTTTTCTATCTTTTAACGCCCTTCGCCCGTAGCTTAACAGCGGTTAAGTTCATGGACTGACATTTTTACATTTCTTATGTCAAACGCCACCTCTGTGGCGCATTTCATGCACTAAATGCTAAAAACGTTAAACTTTTTGAGCCGAACCGCCAAAATCTCTAAACTCTACCCCCTAAACTCTAAACTATTTTGTACTTTTGCAGCGCAAAACAGTGGGACGGCTTGCCGCTGGCCTCGCCATTCGTGGTGGAGACGAGAGGAAAGTCCGGGCAACACAGGGCACTCCGCTACCTAACGGGTAGAAGTCCGCGAGGGCTAGCACGTGCAGAAGAAAAGAACCGCCCCTGCCTTAGTGGCAGCGGTAAGGGTGAGAAGGTGGGGTAAGAGCCCACCAGCCGTATGGTGACATGCGGGCTGTGCACACCGGAGGTTGAAAGTTCGCGTAAACCGGCAATGCGCCAACTGCGTCCTCATGAGGTCGCAAGGGCGAGAGAGGGCTGCCCGTCCGAGCCGGAGGGTAGAACGATAGAGACGGCGCGAGAGCGTCGCCGTAGATAAATGGCAAGCGCTGCATTTTTTTTGTTTGTACCATAATCTTCGCAGCACAGAACCCGGCTTATAGTCCCTCTGTTTTTTTATATAGGCCACTCCCCAACCCCTCCTCTGTCAGGGGGAGTAGATACCAGAAGGAATGAAAGATAATGATCAACAACAGTTAAGAGAAACAGCTCCCCTTCCTCAACGTGAGGGATTTGGGGGCGTGTCTCTTCTTGACCGTTTGTGGTTGACGGATTTGACACAGATGCGACGGTGGCCACGATTAGGGCTCCACAGTCTGCGACGTCTCGTCATGTCCGTAGAACTCTTCATCGGCAACAACCTCAGCAGTCACGCCGCCGCCCTCACTTATTCCAGCGTGCTGGGTGCCGTCCCTATTCTGGCTATCATTTTTGCCATCTCACGCGGTTTCGGTTTCGAGCGCCTTATCACAGAGAAGGTTTCGGAGAACGTGCGTTTCACCCCAGAGATGACACAGATGCTAATGGATTTCGTCAACTCTTATCTTGAACGTGCCAAGGGCGGCGTCTTCATCGGTGTGGGGCTTATTATGCTGTTCTACACGCTGATCAGTCTCATTTCCAGTATCGAGACAGCGTTCAATACAATTTGGCGTGTGGGCACTTCCCGCAATATCTACCGTCGTGTAGTGGACTACATCAGCATTTTTGTGCTGTTGCCGTTGGTGATTGTCCTGACGTCCGGTCTGCAGCTTTTCCTAATGGGTATCGGCAACTTCCTGCCTGACTTCACTTTCGTCAGTCATGGAATACAGTTGCTGGTGCAGCTCTCTCCCTATGCCTTGTCCTGTCTGGCCTTCATTCTCCTTTACAAACTCATGCCGAATACCGACGTCCGCTGGTCGGCCACTATTGTCCCTGGTATTGTTGCCGGTTTGGCCTTTCAGGCATTGCAATGGTTCTACATCCACTCACAGATATGGCTGTCAACCTATAATGCCGTCTATGGTTCCTTTGCCGCTATTCCTCTCTTCATGCTATGGATGCAGTTCTCTTGGACCATCTGTCTCTTTGGCGGTCAATTGTCCTATGCTCATCAGATGGAAGCGGACTTTGCCTTTGAGAAAGCTGTGCCTCATCTCAGTCGCAGTGCTCACGACCGTGTGGCACTGGAAATCATGCATCATTTGTGTGCTGCTTTTGACCGAGGTGAGGCCATGACAGCCGCCGAGCTGGCCGGAAAGGGCCGTTTGCCCCTGTCACTGGTCAACACGATTCTCTATGAACTTACTGCGGATGAGCATCAGCCCCTGGTCAGCGAGGTGCTGCGAGGAAAGCGTTCCACTCCTTATTTTCAGCCTGCTATCAACACCTCGGTTCTCACAGATGATATCATTCTTGATTATTTTTATCATCTTGGTGATGATATCTGACCTCGTCCATACCTACTTTTAATTACTCTTGCTGATAAGTTACTGCAAGTGCACAATACTTCAAATTACTGCAATCTGAGTATTGCGCAGTTTCTTTTTTTGCCGTACCTTTGCCGCCGAATTCAGAGGAATGGATCAAAAACATACACTTTATAACTATATTATATAATAATGTATAGAGTAATCGCATTTACAGCAGTATTTTCTTTGACAACCACTTATGTTGCGGCACAGGAATCACGTTTGACGATAGGTGGCTATGGTGAGGCTGTGATGACCCGTAATTTCTACAGCCAAAGTTTCAACCGCTACAAGAAGCCAGAGAACTATGTGGATGACAAGAGTCATGGTCGTTTTGACCTGCCACACGTCTGTTTGAACGTAGGCTACAATTTCGGCAATGGATGGTCCATGGGTTCAGAGATTGAGTTTGAGCATGGTGGTAACGGCACGGCCGTAGAGATCGAGGCCGAAGAAGCTGGCGAATATGAGGCAGAGGTGGAGAAAGGCGGTGAGGTCAACATCGAGCAGTTCTGGATTAACAAGGCTTTTGCTGGTGGCCAGTTCAACGTCAAGGCCGGTGAAGTGATTGTGCCCGTGGGTTATATCAATGCTCACCATGAGCCCAACCAATTTTTCACCGTTTATCGTCATGAGGGTGAAAGCACCATCATGCCCTGCACGTGGCATCAGGTAGGGCTGTCGTTGTGGGGACGGCTAAAAGATTGGCGTTACGAGGTAGAGCTACTCTCAGGATTGAATTCCGAGAGTTTCACTGCCGAGGATTTTGTCCACTACGGTGCTACCAGTCCCTATGAGTTCAAGGTGGCCAACAACTACGCCGGTGCCGTGCGCATCGACAACTATTCTGTCAAGGGTTTGCGCATCGGACTCAGCGGCTATTACGGTTATACCTTCCGCAACACATTGCGCACACCAGGTTCGAGATATGACGACGTGACAGGTGCGCTGGGCATCGTGGCGCTCGACTTTGTGCTGAACCGTTGGAACTGGATTGTGCGCGGCAATGTGGATTATGCCCATTTCAGCGATGCCGACGAAATCTCGGCGTACAATCAAGCTAACTGGACACATCACAAGTATCAAGACGGCAATCCTCACCATTATTCCAATATCGGAAGCAGTGCAGTAGCCTATGCCATTGAGGCGGGTTACAATGTTTTTTCCCAGTTCCCCAAACTACGGCAGAGCGAGAAACTGTTTGTATTCGGATGCTTCGAGCATTACAACACCATGGCCTCTGGTACTTACAAATCGATGTATAAATACACCAAGAAGTATCGCTGTGCCTTTGGTATCAACTATTCTCCCGTGAAGCAGGTGACCATCAAAGGAGAGTATTCCTACCGCTTCTTTGAGAAACCCAACAATAACGGTCTTGCATCTGACAGTCCGCTCTACAAGCAGCCTTATAATAACGAACCGAGCATCAGTCTGGGCGTGACATACACGGGCTGGTTCCTTTGAGAAATTAACAATGTAGAATTCATCATTCACAATTCATCATTTATGATTAGGAACTTATCAATCACAAAACATCATTCAATATTAACTATGAAAAGCAAAAACCTATTGAAACTGGCAGCATTGGCTGCTATTCTGACTGTTGGATTCGTCTCTTGCACCAGCGATGACGATCCGGAAACCACCATTGTCGCCGGCACTCAGGCAGCCCTCGATCAGGCTTGTACAGATTGGAAGACCGCACGTGCCAACTGGGAAAACAGCGAGGCGTTCCTCTTTGGTGCGGCCGACGTCTATTCCATTGACCCGCACACCGACACTTGGCCTGTTGCGGCTAACGACCTTGCCCAAGTGCTTCGCGATGAGAAAGCAATGTCGAACCTTGACAACTTTATCAAGACTGCCAACGCTGGCATCCTCGGGTATCATGGTTTGGAGTATGTGCTCTTCCGCGAAGGGAAACCCCGCAAGATTGACCAGATCACTCAATTGGAGTACAACTACATCTGCGCTGTGGCCAAGGATCTCTACAACGCGACATCCACATTGGAGGCAGCCTGGGATTCCAAGGAGAGCAATGCCGAACGACAGAAGATAGCTAAAGAATATGTGGCCACTCACCTGTCTATTGATGATGATGGCAATCAGGAAGGCGTGCTGGATGGCTTCCAGAACTTCGGTAAAGCTTTCAAAACTCCAGGCACTGGCGACTGGTCAACAGCTCTCGAAGCCACGTTAGAGATTATCTCTGGCTGTCAGGACATCATCGGTGAGGTGGGCAATTCCAAGATTGGCCTGCCCTACACGGGTCAGGATAACAATTACATTGAGTCTCCCTACGCCTACAACTCTATCACCGACTTCTATGACAACATCGTGAGTTGCAAGAATGCACTTTACGGACAGATGGGTGCCACAGTGCCTGTGCAGCAGTCTCTGATTTACTTCTGCCAGAACGCTAAGACTGGTAATGCCCAACTGGCAGCACAAGCCGCAACCGTTGTGACAAAGCTTGAGGCAGCACTGGCTTCTATCAAAGCGATGAAAGCTCCCTTTGCCATCTATTATGCCGATGCCTCCTGCAAGGTGGCTATTGATGCTTTGGGTGAGTTGGACGATGCACTTGGCAAAATGGCTGAGACACTTGAGGGCTACGCCGGCAATGCTTCCGTTGCCGCACAGTGTCAGGTCATCAATGAGAACTACGTGGATAATGTGGTGCTGGCCACTTATCGCACCCTTGCCGACAACGCACAAAAGCTCTATCAATCCATTGTCAACATTAAAAATAAATAATAATGAACAAGTCATTTCTTTTATGCCTAAGCCTGTTGGGTGCTTTCAGTCTCGTCGCGTGCCAAGATGATGACGAGACCTCCCAGCCCACCTCATGGGATATTGGCGACCCGACAACAACAGACTATCCCGAAGATTACTATGCAGGCGGACTGCTGGGCACCACAGCCGTGAACACAGCCACCGCCTTTGAGCAACCCACCAAGGCTGTGGAAAATGCCGGCATGATGACAGCTTTCAACGAGGGCGAATACCTCTTTGAGAAGGACTACAACACCAATACCGAAGGTGCTTTCCACGGCCTGGGACCCGTGTATGTCCGCCGTGGTTGTCTCTACTGCCATCCTGGTTATGGTCATGGAGCCCGGCAGACGGAATACAAGGCTGATAACCACCGCAACGGCTATCTGCTCGTGGTCTATGACAAAACCACCAATGCCTATATCCGTTCTGTTGCCGGTATGCCTCAAACGGGTGCCGTGAAACCTTTCAAGGCTCCCATTGATGAGGACCAGATTCGTATCGCATGGAACAATTACACCGACGAGTGGGGCAATAAGTTCCCCGATGGTGAGACCTACTCGCTCACTTATCCCGAAGTGACCATTCCCTATAGTGCCTTCTATGCACCCGTGGTGGTGGCTCGTGGCGGTAGTGATGTGACTCTGAACGAACAGCAATATAATCAGGAAATTGGTGTGTTGCTGGAATCCACCATCGGCATCTACGGCACAGGCCTCACCGATGCTATCCCCGATGAGGAGATTACCGCACAATGGAAGGCCGAGAGTGAATACTTCAACAGTATAGGCCGCCATGATGCACTGAATCCCGCCATGTGGGACCAGACAACAAACTCGTGGAAGAGCTACTACAGCAACTCCCTCCAAGGCGACGGCACGAAGTATGTGCGCCGTTACACATATGCCCTTTCCCGTGGTCCTATCCTTGATGCTGCCGGTGCCAACGCCATTTGGAACATCACCAACGTGACGCGCTCCGACCGTCGCTACCACTATCTTGACCTCGCAGGTGTGTACTATGCAACACAGTCGTCAAATGATCCCGAGGTGCAGGCCGGATTCAAAGAGTACATCGAACGCATAGACCCCAAAAAACAACATGCTGATTGGCACACGGGTGATATGCAGAAGGACATCTACACCTACCTGACCAGCAAACAGTTGGATGCCGAGATGAGCAATGACCAGTACAAGAATCTCATGATCTGGCACCGCGGCTTGGCTGTGCCTGCTGCCCGCAACACCACGACCACGGACTTCAAGGAAGGCAAGAAACTCTTCACACAAATCGGGTGTGCAGCTTGTCACCGTCCTTCATGGCAGACGGGCGATGACCACATTCAGGATCCTGCGAAGTTCTTTACATCAGACAGCGACATGCCGCGCTACCCGCACCAAAAGATCTGGCCCTACACCGATTTCGTTCAGCACCGTTTGTGGATGAAGAACGATATTCGCACAGGCTGGTGCCGCACGACACCGCTGTGGGGCCGCGGCTTGGCAGCTAAGTGCGGCAGTGGTGTGGAGCGCCTGCACGACTGTCGTGCCCGTAACGTCCAAGAGGCAATCATGTGGCACGGCTGCACCAGGGAAGGTGGCACGAGCGATGCCTACAACTCCATCCTGAAGTATCGCGATCTGACGAAGAAGCAGCGTGATCAGATCATTTACTTTATCGAATCCATTTGATTGCAAGAAATAGTAGAGGTGTGTTCTATTCTGTAGAACCCACAAAGAAACATTGAAAGATTGAATCATCTTGTGAATAAGAAACTTATTTATTCCCTATACACACTCATCGTGGTGTGTATAGGGATTGCCACAGTCATAGAGAAGTACCGCGGCACACAGTTTGTGGGTGAACACATCTACGGAGCCTGGTGGTTTTCCGCGCTTTGGGCTGTGCTCACAGTTGCTGCCTGTGCTTATATGATGAAACAACGGCTGTATAAGCGTGTTGCGGTCATGCTGTTGCACGCATCCTTTGTGGTCATCCTGGCAGGCGCACTCACCACCCATCTCTTTGCGCGCCGAGGCACTATCAGCCTTCGGACCGACATTCCCTCTATAGCTTATATAGACAAGGCGCAGATGGTTCACCACCTGCCCTTCTCGCTGACATTAAAGGAGTTCCGCGTTATCAACTATCCAGGGACTGATGCTCCTCTCGACTACCAGAGTGTGATACAGTGGACAAGTCAAACGCTGAAGAACAAAAGAACAGCGTCCGGGATTCCCGACACCTTGAGAAACGAGGTCACAGTCTCCATGAATCACATAGGTGACATAGATGGCTATCGTCTGTATCAGATGAACTACGATTCCGACGGGTGCGGCGTGACGCTCGGCGTGAGCCATGACCCCTACGGCATCACCATCACATATATCGGGTATCTCTTGCTACTCCTTGGAATCATTGCCACGCTGCTATCACGCCAGACACAGATGCGGGCACTCTATCGCAAGGCCATGACAGCGGTATTCTTGTTCGTGAGCCTCAGTGCCAACGCTCAATTCTCCACCAACCGCCCGGCCCCACGGGATGCTTCACATTGGGAGAACACTCAATTTGTTGTTGACAAAGACATTGCCCATAAAATTGGCACCATACAAGTTCTGTATAACAATCGCATCTGTCCGCTCAACACTGTCGCCACCGATTTTGTCACCAAGCTGACGGGCAAGGCGTCATGGGGAGGCTACTCTGCTGATGAGATCTTCACGAGTTGGATGATCTACTATTCGCCATGGGAACAGCAGAAGCTGATTCGTGTGAAAAGTCGCCAGATACAGAAACTGCTGGGCATCAGCGGTCAGTGGGCGTCATACAACGATTTTCTGAACGACTACCATGAATACAAGTTGGAAAAGGCTATAGAGACGCTCAGGACAGGCTTGGGTGATTCAGAAAACCAGGCGACACCGGCCATAGACCGCAAGGGGCTATTGGATGCCGATGAGAAATTCCATCTCATCGAGATGTTCTATCAGGGACAGTTCATCAAGATGTTCCCCTTCCCATTATCATCCACTGTGAATTGGTATTCACCTGGTGCTCAGTCATTACCCCGGGAAATTCCTGTCAAGGAACAGTTCTTCATCAAGCAATCCATAGACTTTCTTACGGAGAGCATTGTGACAGGTCAGCGGGATCGTGCCTTTGAAATCATTGCGAAGGTGAAACTCTTTCAGCGCGACATGATTGGTGAAGTGCTGCCCAGCGAAACCTCTGTCAAGGTTGAGGTCTTCTACAACTCCCTCCGCAGTCAGAAATGGATGGTCTTTCTGGCGTTGACACTCAGTCTGCTGCTGTGCATCGCTATGCTCTCTTGGAGCAAGCCGCCTCTGCTGCTGTCAACGCTCCTTGCGGTTCTTCTCTATTCGCTGTTCCTCTATGTCACCCTGATGCTCGGCCTGCGCTGGTGGCTCAGCGGCCACCTCCCTGTGAGCAATGGTCATGAGACCATGTTGTTCATGGCGTGGGTGGCGCTCCTGCTGACCATCCTGCTGCGCCGCACACTCCCAATACTCACGGGCTTTGGGCCGTTGATAGCCTCGTTCTGCTTGCTGGTGTCTGTGCTGGCAGGCACCGGTTCGCAGATTACTCCGTTGATGCCAGTGCTTCAGTCGCCGCTGCTCTCTGTTCACGTGATGACGGTGATGTGTGCCTACGCATTGTTTGCCCTGCAAGTGCTCTTAGGGGTTCAGGCTTTGCTGTTGACGAGACGACTTCTCTCCTCTCCCACGGGAGAGGGGTCGGGGGTGAGGCTGTCAAAGTCCAACAGTGAAGCGTCCATGCTGCATGGACAGTTGGAGCGAACCACGGCTCTGTCCCAGCTCCTGCTCTATCCCGCAGTGTTCCTGCTGGCCATCGGCATCTTCCTGGGGGCGGTGTGGGCCAATGTGTCATGGGGAAACTACTGGTCGTGGGATCCCAAGGAGTCTTGGGCGCTCATCACCCTCATGGTTTATGCCGTGCCCTTGCACAAAGCCTCCATCGGAGCCTTCCGCAAGCCGCGTTTCTATCATCTCTACATGATAACAGCTTTCCTCACAGTCGTAATCACGTATTTCGGCGTGAATTACCTGCTGGGTGGCATGCATAGCTATGCCTGATGTGTTCTATTTATTCATTAATAGAACACACCTAAAGTCTTCAGAGCTGGCTCTCGCTGATGGAGAAGGTATCGCCTCGGCTCATGTCACCGGTACTGAGACCGAGTTTGAGCCACTTCATGCGCTGTGCACTGGTTCCGTGTGTGAAGGATTCGGGCTGTGAGTAGCCACGGGCTTTCTCCTGGAGATAGTTGTCGCCGATGACTTGTGCACACGTGATGGCTTCCTGCAAGTCACCGTCCTCTAAGGAGCCGAAGGTCTTGCCCTCGTGGTGTCCCCATACGCCGGCATAGAAGTCGGCTTGCAGTTCAATGCGCACGCTGACCTTGTTGGACTGTGTCTCGTTCATTTTGGCCATCTGGCTGTGAGCACTGTTGAGGGTTCCGAGCAGGTGCTGCACATGATGTCCTACCTCATGGGCAATGACGTAGGCGTAGGCAAAGTCACCGTCGGCACCGAGCTGGCTCTTCATGGAGGTAAAGAAGGACAGGTCGATGTAGAGTGCTTGATCAGCAGAGCAATAGAAGGGTCCCACAGCGGCATTGCCTGCGCCGCAACCCGTCTGCACGCTGCCCGTGTAGAGCACCATGCGAGGAGGAATGTATGTCTTGTTCAGCTGCTTCTTGAACACATCTGACCACACGTCCTCTGTGCTGGCAAGCACCTGACTGGCAAAGAGTGCCAGTTGCTGTTCTTCCTCCGTGAACTCGCG